>Ga0209976_10001627_pt1 | contig 13198 bp, 15 predicted proteins | sample SumtaG_FD_182806 | JGI IMG/M metagenome (GOLD analysis project Ga0209976, IMG submission 182806) | Deep subsurface microbial communities from Indian Ocean to uncover new lineages of life (NeLLi) - Sumatra_00157 metaG (SPAdes) (version 2) | ecosystem: Environmental > Aquatic > Marine > Oceanic >...
GTGCGATCGAGAGAGCTGATTTCAGCAGTGCTCTAGAGATCATCGACCATCCAGACACTATAAAGGCCATACCAGCTGCGCAGCGCGAGAATCTTCGCGCGAAGATGAATCGCGGTAGGGATAACTATCTCAGTGTTGCCAAGGCCAAAGCGCATACAGCGAACGCACTTTACGTTGATGGGGTGAAGCGTGCTATTGAGCTAAACGAACTGGGTCCGTCTATTACTGAGTACGATATTCTAACTGATCCACGACTTATAGAGGATCCAGGCAGTCAGCTTGAACTTATCAAGGCGGTGCGTGATCGGGGCGCACAGGATATAGATCGTGCGCGCAGGCTGCACTTGCTCGCTACTAATCCACACGCACTAAGCCAAGATGAGCAGACCTCGACTGCAAGAGAGCTACAGGCCCGCGTAACTAATGAGTACCTCGCTAGGGGGCTTCAGCCTGATGTGGCTGCGGCGATGGCAGAGGGTGATTTTCTCGCAGAATTCAGGTTCGCCAGTCCGCAGATGAAGGGCCGCATGAAGAGCTGGGCCGCACACCCAACTGGCGAGAACTACGAGAATCTGATACGGGCAGTCGCGCGAGTAAAACAGATCAATCCTAGCTCTTTGACTGCTGATGTAGGTATGGCAGAGGTAAACGCAAAGGCGAAGATGCTAGCTGACCTCGATGCCATCGGGATGAGCCAGGAGGACGTTGCAAATCTGGAGATCGCTGCTCGTGATATGTCATCGGATCGTAAGGACGATCTAGCCGTACAGCGTAAGGCTATCAGTAGCGCAGAGATACTAGCGGAGATGAACACACGTCTCGGGGAGTCTATCTGGAATTTGTACGGGTACTTCAGAGAAGACCCTCCGCCCGAAATGCAGGAAGGTACCATAACACTATTTAGTAAGTTCTTCATTCTGGGAGGTGGTGATCGGGAGTATGCGTTCGCAGCCACAGAAGCTGCTCGGTCTGGTCGGTGGGCTCCTACCTCCGTCGGTGGTTTCGGCTCAGATTCTCATTACCAGCAGTTCCCGCCTGAGACGGCAGTGCATGATTTTGAAAAAGCTGGGGGCAACTGGTATTACGCATCACTTGAAGAGAAGTTGATTGAGGATGAGCATATATCCGGGTCGCTCGGAATGCGCGACGTACGTCTATTCAGTGATCAGACAACACATCAACGGATGCTCGCTGGTGAGATCCCCACTTACCTCATTGAGCTAAATGGTGAGCCTATCCTCGATAAAGACACTGGGAAGCCCGCTCGGTGGGGAGATGAGTGGAGTAAGCAGCCTGGGTACGCACTTCAGGTACAGCGAGCAGAAATGCTTCGTGATCGTGGAATCATACACGCTATAGATAAGGAGGCCGCAGTTAAGGGTGAGCCACTTAGTAGAGATCCTTCTGCATTCAAGGGGAGATCTGCTATGGAGAAGATGGCTGTTGGCGCTGCAGCGGACGCGAAACACGCAGCGCTCGGGTATATACAAGATGTTTTGAAAACAGGTAGTTTTACGGAGGGTGCCCGCCAGTACGATATCATAAGCGATGCTCGCCGACGTACAGAGGATGCCAATTGGAAGGAGCTGCAGCGTAGGCACTTCGAGATAAGGGAAGCTGATAAGCTACTTTCTGAGATACACGCGCATTCTCAGGAGACTGAGTAAATCGTGCCGTTCTACAACGAGACAGGCGAAGAGGTGCAGAGCACTGCTATCGAGGTAGCTGGGCACCTCATTCCTGCTTCACAGGAGCCCTCTGTTTTGGGTGCTGCGTTCAGTCAGTTCAATACTGCTGGTGCAGCCGCGCAGATGCTAGGTAGATTTGGTGACGCTAGCATAAGTGGTGATAATCGTAGGTTTCGTATACGAGAAAACCTAGATGCTATCACCGGGTACGAAGAGCACGCGAGCAGCTTCGCATACGCATACACGATGGGTGACGTAGCTCAGATCAAGATGCAGATAGATAGAGAGAACCTCGCGTGGGATGTGATAGGTGACGCAGGAGCGAACGGTGTTATGTCCATGCTAGCTGCAGGCGTACTCGATCCAATTAATTTGCTCGGTGGTGCAGCTTTCGGTCACAATATCATGTCCGCTGGTAGCAAGGCTATTCGGATGCGCAGACTCGCGGAGGCTGTCGCGATCACTGGGGCAACTGACGCTGCCCTACAGGCGCAACTTGAAACGATGGCCCCTGAAGAATCTGTGTATAATCTCGCAGGTTCTATGTTTCTTGCTGGCATACTTCCAGTAGGATTTTGGAAGCGGTTCAAGGCATCAGGCAAGATTGATGAGTTCAACGATGGGATGACAGTGCCGCCCGGTGGTGACCCCCCTATAGGTAGAATGCGGGGCGGTGGTGCGGACGTGCCAGAGGCCAGCCAGTACAGACTGAAGCCGTTCAAAGGCCAGAGAATCCTAAAGAACATATCAGGACCGCAGAGAATTATACAGCAGTCAGACGATGTTGAATCTCGTAAGCTAGCTACTGAGCTATTCGACTTTGGTATGGGTATACCGGATGCTGCGGATCAGGCAATAGAGACTTTGATCAAGGTGGAGATGGGTGAGGGCCAAAAGGTCCTTACTCAGATGAACCGCCTATACCGCAAGATGGTGGGAGATCCAGACTGGGATACGCAGGGCTTGACCAAACTTGCGGGTAAGCAGATGGCCACAAGGTCCCACGACGCTCTGCGTAAAATGACTGGTGGGAAGTCGGATTTCAACATACCGACTTGGCAAGAATTTATGCAGGACGTGGGAAGAGCAGCACGTCGCAGTAGCGCGGCTGCGCCAAGAACAGGACATATAGCATTCCCTGAGATAGAGGAAGCTGCTGCGTTAATTCGCACTCGTTTGGACGACCTCGGGGTACGTGGAGAGGCGTCGATACCTGATTTCAAGAGAGCTGTTGGCTACTCCCCGCGTATCTACAACATTGCGAATATCCTACGTAACCGTGACGAATTCGTGAATCGCGTAGCTAGGGCTTTCGTGCGTAAGCACCCCGAGATAGATCTAGATGACGCTATGGAAAGAACTAGGCTCGCGGCAGATAATATCGCGAATGATCCTCATTTCGGCGCGGAGTTCGATGGCATCAAGTTTCAGTCGTCGTCAGATCCCACATCGTCTCTGCGCGTAACCATTCCTGACAGTGTTCTAGATGGTACTTATGATGGTGGTACTAACTTCCTAGAAGACAATATGGAAATCATACTGGCCGGCTACGAGAGGCGATTCGTACCTGAGCTGATGTTCGCAGAAAAGTTCGGCCTACGTGCCGAGTCCGTCAAGCACGATGCACTAGAGGGTCTGGAAAAACGCCACAGTGCTCGAATGAACGAATCCCCAGGCGGTGCGCACGCAGAAGCTCTACAGGAGCACTTCGGGCAGACTAGCCGGGATCTGAACGCTGGCATCGATGATCTGATGAATCGCTACAGGCTCCCTGGCACACCGACCGGAGTTACGATCGGCTCGGCCCGGTGGCTGCGTGCATTCCGAAACCAGAACACTGCCACCAAGGGCGGGCGGTTCGTGATTTCTTCATTCACGGATCTTGGCAAGCCCGTAATGGTTCACGGGATAAACCGCGTGTGGGGTAAGGGAATCAAGGCTTTCGCTAGCAAGGAGGCGTGGGAGCATATCAAGCTCACCCAGATAGAATCAGACACATTCGGTGTTGGTGCTGAATATTTCAGAGCGGTTTCGCTTTTCGCTATCCACGATATCGACGCATCGAAGACTACGAACGCACTAGAGCGTGGCCTAAGTAACGCTGTGACAGGCATTCTGTATAACACAGGATTTGCTAACTGGAACCTCGGTCTAAAGCATTTTTCAGCACACGTCGCTCAGGGTCGCCTAGTCGATGTGTCCACGCGGTTGGCGCAGGGGCTTCAGCTTAGCGCGGGTGACGCGAACTTTCTGTCACGGCTCAACATCACAGACGATATGGCTCGCAGGATATCAGCATCCTTCCGTGAGTTTGGTGAGATTGTTGATGGCAGCCCTATGTCCAATGTTGAAAACTGGGCTGACGTAGATCTACAGCGTCAGTTCATCGCTGCTGTTCGCAAGGACGTAGATACGGTGATCGTAACACCGGGGATTGCTGATCTACCCAGCATGATGTTGCGTGAGGGTCCTATGCGGACTGTGCTGCAATTCAAATCCTTCGCTCTCGCGAGCATGTCTCGCACGATGGCTGTAGCGCTACAGAACCCAGACGCTGATGCGCTCACAGGTCTAGCTATGATGGTGGCGATGGGTGAAGTGGTGTATATTTCCAAGGAGCTGCTTAAGGACGAAAAGCACAGGTTCAAACACACTGATCCTGTTTCACTGGTGTATGAGGCGATTGATAGATCCGGGGCATTCGGTCCAGCTGGGGATATCAATAACGCACTACAGAGGATTACAGGAAATCGCTTGAGTGTCCAGAGACTGCTTGGATCTGGTGGTTATGGCACACGGGCCACTAGGCCTAACGCACTGGGGACACTACTTGGCCCTTCCGTGGACATACTGCAATCAGGATCTGTGGCGGCGGGTGCTCTGATAGATAAAGCAATGACTGGCGAGGAGATGTCTCGTTACGAGTCGGGGCAATTACGGCGACTCATCTGGTGGCAAAATGTATGGTGGACTAAGATCATTACAGACGCCGCCGCCGATGCACTGAAGGATAAAGAATGACAGTAGATAGAGATTCTGGCATATCTGAGAGCTTCGTCGGCAGCGGTACTACCGGGCCGTTCGCAGTTACGAACTTCAACATCGCTACGACGGACCAGATAGAACCCGGTGGTGTGGTCAAGGTGGCAGATGCGACAGGTGTCGCAACTACGCTGATCCTCGATGATCCCGGTGCAAACGGCTACACCGCTGTTATATCAGGTGGTCTAGTAACGATCAACACGATATCTGCCGTAGCATCAGGGTATACCCTTAACGTGCTACGTGATACGAACAAGCTCCAGACTGTGTCTCTCCCCATAATCGGGCTATTCCGTCCGCGCGATGTCGAAGAAGCTCTTGATCTACTGGCGATGCAGGTACAGGAGCTGAAGTCTACGCAAGATGGACCGTTGCATTTAGGATCAGCCTTGAATCTCGGCGCTGTTGACTCGCTATCTGTGGGATGGGCCGATAATTCGCAGACATGGAATGACATTGAGGTAAGTGCAGAGCTAGTCGTAGTCGGTACGGCTCGTCCGGCTATACAAGTATCGTTGGACGACGGAGCATCTGCGGTAGTACTGAACTATGAATGGGTGTCGATGCACTCATACGGTAATGGTGCTGCTAGTACCGTAGACGGTTACGTCAGCGTTACAGCCGCTGAACGTACCCATTGGCGTCTGTCCGGTAATGTTTTAGCAGGCGCGACGACAGCTTACAGGTTGGTAGGGAACTTCCGCATATCACAACTTGAGCCCGGTAGATCAATCAAAATCGTGGGTGCCTGTACATTCAACTCGTCATCCGGTCAGTTCGTACATGTTAATATGAGTGGAACACTGGACGCACAGCCTAGTCGTATTAACGGAATTATCCTAACTGACGATGTTACGCCTAACAACGTAGCGGGTGGCTCACGGCTCGACGTGCGTGGGATAAGGTAGGAAGCTATGCCTAGTGAAAGAAAGGCTATTCTAACCTCTGTCTCAGACTTCTACCTTGAGGTATCAAAGGGTAGCGTTATCGGTCACTCACCACTACTCAAGTACGGACGCTGCGTAGACATAGACACAGCTGCTGTGGGCACGGTAGGGCGTGATATATGGGACGGTGGGATTGCATCGGCAGTCGACTGGGTACCGCCCACGGATGCGAGAATTCACGCAATAGCTGGGGATCCCACAGATGCCCTAGATGACGTGGGGGCACACACACTTCGTGTACTCGGGCTTGGTCCAGCCTATGGGCTGCAGCAAGAAGATCTATCGATGCACGCTACGGATGGATCCATCCCCGTAAACACTGCGAAGCTATATACGATGATTCATCGTATTTACGTGCTGACTGCAGGATCCGCAGGCAAAAACATAGCTAACATAACAGCTACTGCAGCCGTTGACGCAACGCTTACTGCGATGATCACTGCTAACAATAACCAAACCGCGATGGCGATATTCCAGATTCCAGATGATACGACTGGGTACCTCAACTTGACATACGCATCTCTGCACAAACGAGGCGGTGCCGCTAAGCTCGCTGATACCGCGCTGATGCTAAAAGACTTCGGTGGTGTGTGGCGGTTTCAGGATTCACTAGAACTCAGCTCGGATAGCGGGCAGACCGCGCACAACCCGTATAAGCCCACGTTGAAGGTACCCGCGAAGAGTTACGTAAAGATGGTTGGCAACCCTTCTGTGGATGCGCAAGATATCTCGGCAGGATTCTACGGTGTACTCGTCAAAAACTAGAACCAAGGAAGGAGAGGCATGATAAACCGAATTACTCAACTACTGGTTACACCACTGATCGCGGTGCTGCTTGTGGCAGCACTTGCGACACATGTCGCGTTTGCTAGCCCCAGCTACAAGCGGAGTCCCAGCATCAATACGAACGTCGTAATGACATACACCTTTCCTATCACAGAGACAGGTGTGGATTCACTGGCGTTCGAGGTCAACGGCCTGTGTTCTGTGGTCTACGAATCCGCAGGCTCCGACGATGCGTCTCTGTACGCAGTGCCGACCGGCGGAACTGCTACGGGTAGCGGGACGCTGATCGTAGCCTACACCGACAGCTCCACTGTGCCGACTGTGTTTCAGCCGGGTACTCGGTGGGTGCGTGCTGTAGCTGTGTCCGCTGCTACTGGCGGCAGTGTGATGCGTATTACTTGCTCGAATACCCAGATGGCGTCAACTGGCGAGGCTTGCGGGACTTCTGGGTTAGCACCCTATGTGGGAACAGGCGGGCGGTACAAGTGTGAGCCTGAGTACAACTACGACGACACAGACAACGAATTGAGTGTAGGGTCTATTACGCTAGATCCTGTAGCGGGCAAGAACGTTGTGAGGTTCCCTGGGATCTCTGGATTCACCGGCCCCAATCCAGCAGCTACAGAGGTGCTGCTCTACGGGTTGGACGCTGACCAGGAACTCTATGTCGAGAACCTAGATGGTCTCAACGCCCCGAGCCGGGTAGTGACGGCACACCCTGACTTCTACGACGTGGTGTTGTCATGGGGGGTGGCGTTTGAGGACATTGATAATGAATATGTCACCCTCGCCCCTGGTCCTGGCACACCAGTGGTGCGGACGTTCTGCATGGTGAAGGCACCCTTCGTTGACTCCGAGCGGACGTATTCAAGCAATGGTGAGGTCGATGACGTGGTTATCCCGCTGACGGGTACTAATGGATGCTCCATAGCGGCGTCTCAAACACGCCCAAAGCAGGCATATCCTCTGATGGGCGACCCGTACGTCAAGGATGCTTGGTGTACGACGCACACGAATTTAGCTAGCGGTGCTACTCTTTGGGCCACGGGTGATGAAGTCGTTGTCCGGTTCGGGGTGTCCAATACGGCTGAAGTCGCACCGGATGAGTACCTCGCGTCGATTCATGACATGACCTATGGCTTCGATGAAATTGATGCTTACAAGGAAGATGTCGGCAGGCATACCGAGTTGCGTGATCCGGTGAACGCATTTGCTAGCTCGGCACTTACCGGCACGGTGGACCCAGCCGGTATCAAGATGGCCTTGTTTACAGCCCACATCATAGGCATGACGCGCGCTTCCGGTAGCACGTGGAACGCGATTCAATTGCAGTGTTCACTCGGAATCATGTTCAAGGACACCCGATGATCCTACGCGCTCTGCTCATACTTCTACTCTCGTGCTCCGCCGCTCACGCTTTGAACGGACGGCCAGAGGTCGTGATCCTCATCTCTGATGATGTCTCAACAAACGGCTTTGGTACCTACGGCGAGACGGACTCCGTAATTGGCACCAACTACGACACATCGAACCTAGACACTCTCGCTGGCCTCGGCCAGATATACCTGAACTTCACGTCTCAGCCGATGTGCAGCCCCTCGCGAAATGATCTGTGGTACGGGAGCAACCCGCTACTGCACGGGGTAGGGCGTGCGCTGAGCGAGACAAAGCGAAGAGGCGTGCCGTGGGCGCAGCGGGAATCTCTCGTGTCGGCCTTGCAAGCTGTAGGCGCTCAGGTCGGCATCGTGGGCAAGCACCACATTCAAGACTGGGGCGACGATGCGCTCCTCGGTACGGCTGCGACGCAAGCGGCTGCGATGGGCTTCGACTTTGCCGACGTGATGATGCTCGCCAATCCGAGTGACGACTACCCTCCGACAGCCGGCTCTCCTCACGCCGCGGGCAACCACCACTACTCGTGGATCGAGTCTGACCCAGACACTGGGGTTGGCTCCATCAACACAACCTATACCACCGATGCGTTTACCGCCGCCGCTGTGGCGCGATTGCAGGACAACTCGGACATGCGACCGATGCTCTTGGTCGTGGCATACTCCGCTTCCCACACCCCCTTCAACCCGCCACCACTAGATGCGTGCGGCGCAGAGGATTCCGTCAGCTATACTGCTTGCTACGGAGCTTCAATCACATACATAGACGGAGACATCCCCAGCATCACAGCAGAGCTGGACTTTTCCGAAGACACACTCATCTACATCAGTGAGAACGGTAGACCGAGCAACGCAGGGGATACTGAGCACTGCGATAGGGCACTGTCGAAAGGACATGCGACTGCCTGCGGAACGCGCGTTCCGATGGTGGTACGGGGGGTAGACATAGTGACTACCGGCAACGTCTCTGCGCTCATCAACATTGCGGACCTTCACGACACCCTGCGAGAGATGTTTGGTGCGCCGCAGACTGGCCAGGAGAGCGAGAGCTTCGTAGACTGCTTTACCAATCCTTCGACGTGCGTGCCGAGGACCATCTCCAGCGCAATCATCTTCGACCCGCCTGGGCTGCCGGTGCCGCCGGAGGATGGGCAGGCTTTCAGCAAGTACGAAATGCACTTCTCAATCGTCGGCGGGACGACGCTTTACGGAATGAACCGAGTGTATACAGAGAACGACGTAGGGGATTTCGAGGACAAGCTCTACGACCTTGGATCTCCGTCTGTCATCGATGAGGACAAGCGATACGGCCAAGTCGAGATCCCATCACCTTCAGTCGGCGAGCAACAGAACGCGCTGAATGCTATGATCGCTGAGGCTACGCGGCTCATTGACGCGCGATGGGCTGGACCGTCCAATCAGATGGTAGGCGTAACGATGGTAGGAGTGGGTACAAAATAATGTCAGACGCTGCTAAAGTAACTGCTTGGTTGGGAGCTGCTGCTGCTGTACTCGGTGTGCTACTAGCAGCCCGGACCTACGGTGCTAACAGAGCTGATTCATTTACACAGGCAGCTGTGGCGCACGAGTCGCGCCACGTAGTTACAGAGGCTGATGTAGAGCGCATCGATGATTCTATGCAGTCCAATTTCAAGATTATTCAGTCCCAGTTGGCGGCGGGCCACGAGATGAACTTGGTAATTCTTAAACAAGTGATGGAGAAATAATGGAAGAGCAGATTGCGAACGCGCTCAATGTGGCGATCGACCAAGCCCAGGTAGTGCTGGTACCCCTCGCAGTGACAGGACTCTGTGCATGGATCTCACCGTTCATCAGCGACTCACGCGGCAAGCTGCTGATGAAGATCATCAATGTTGTGGGTGGCAACATCCGCAAAGCGAGCAATGACAAGGAGCTGAATTGATGCGGACTAAGGTGCTGATAGTGCTCGCCTGCTTCGGTCTCGGTTGCGCGAGTACACTCACTGCGGATGAGTGCAAAGGCTACGCAACTCTTACCAAGTCGCTATCTCTACAGTTAGCCGAAATCATCGACCCAGCCTCACCGGATAGTGAAGCGCTGCGTAAGCGTTGGGCCAATGTTGGAGAGCTTGCAGCACAGGCAGGGTGTGAGCAGTGGGCTGAGCCCACAGAGTGAGGTTCGTATTCGCTGTACTCGTGCTCTGTGCCCAGCAGGCAGGCGCTGAGTCCATTCGTTGGGTACAGCCGGATCACGAACCCGGTGACACCTTTGAGTATCGTGTCATCTCCGTAGAGGTTGATGAGGCGTGGCGACCTCTGGAGTCGGCCTGGAAGCTAGGCGGTATACACGGAGCTTTCATGGAGCCCTTGGTGTCAATGACTGTGGAAGCGAGGACAACGCGGGGTGGTGTTACAGGCGCTGTGTCTGCACCTAAGGTCTATGTGTCTGAGCCGTCGCTGCAGCTTGGGTTGGCGATAGGTTGCATAGCATTAGCCACCAGCGCTTCCAGGGCCTCTCGTCCCAGGGCTTCACAGAAATGGAGATCCTGCCAGAGCTTGCGTTTCACGGCTTCGCCGCCTTCAGCCCAGCCCTCAACCATCCGGCTCTGCGCGAGGACATAATCACTGAGTGCCGTCTCCACCACCTCGGCGGTGGTGCGGAGGGTGGAGTTCTCTATCTCTAGGGCGATGATCCCCGCCCCCATGGTCCCGATGTCCTCTGCCTGCTGGCGGATCATGTCATTCTTGGATTGCAGCAAGTTGCGCAAGATGTCGATTTGCTCGACGACAGTTACAGTTTCAGCTACTTCCTTTGCGTGCCGGTTCGGCCCTTCCCTCAGGGCCAGCATACACCCCACCACTGCGCCGATGATGTCTTCCGCGGTGGGGTCGTCAGGCATCGATCAACTCCTCCAACTTCTTCCCCGCCTCGGTGTAGGCGGCGGCATCTTCTGCGTCGTTGAACCTCACTCGCATCAGCTTGTGTGCTTCGACGTACGCGCGAGCGGTGGCGCTGAGGGTGGCGTTCTCCTCCTTCAGCTCCACGAGACGATCAGACTGGAGCTTGATCTTGAACGATTGGAAATCAATCCGCTCGGCCTGGAGCTTGGTCTTGGCTTGGAGGGATTCGATGGCGGCTCGCACGAGCCTGTCTATCTTTGATGTATCGCCCGCGGAGGTGAAGTGCAGGGAAGTCACGTACTTATTTAGAGCCTCCACCTCCAGGGTCTGCGCTTCAAGGTCCTTAGCCCGCTCACCCATCCCGCTCTCCCTTCTCCGCGTCCGCTGTGCTCGTAGTCGCAGGCCGCCTGAATGCGACGCGCGTACTCTGCCAGTGACTCATGAATCGTTTCGTCCGCAGTCAGCGCGGTTACGATAACCTCGGCGAGGTGTTCGGTTATCTCGATTGGGTGGTCGTCTGCGTCACGAATAGTCAACTGTCCGGCGAATATCGATGGGAAGACCCGTAACGGCAGCTTGAGTTTGGGCTTGGGGTCAGTCATTGGGGGCCTCAACATCAACGTACTTAATCGTTGGAGTGTAAGGGAAGGTCACAGGCACGTGGCTATCAGAGCTGGTGTAAGAGCAACCATTGGGTTCTCTAAAGACCCTGCCCTGGGAGTCATACGCTTCACCGTTCTTCCTGAAGACGTGGCTGCATCGTAGGTTCTGCTGAGTCCCGTCTTCGTCGAAGGGCTTACCCCATTCCTCATCCTCACCAGTCAATGGCTCAAGAGGCTGGAAATCTGCGAGCGTATCAAAGGTCTTCCTCGCCCATGGCGCAGAACCTCCCGAGTGACCCTGAGTGGAAAACAACCGAATGAGTTGAATGGTGCCCTCAGCGATCCAACGGTTAGGACCATCTTCTGGGTCGCGCAAGCTGCTAGAAAGCTCCTTCTGCGCATGGCTCACCAAGTTGGAATCCTTGGTCAGTGACACCAAGAGCCGGTCGAGCAACCACAATTTGAACTTATACATCAGTTCTCTCCTCCCAGCTGATCCACACGCCTCTGCCACTCGGCAGGGTCACGGATCAAGCTCGATGTGAATGTGCAGCCCCGACCCAGTGTCATGGACTACTACGGTGTATGGGGGGCCGAGCTGCTCTTGGATGTTGTCGGCCCACATCTCCATCCAATAGAGCAACTCGTCGTCGTCGACAGCAACCACACCCCTCGCCGAGATGTCCCAAGCCCGCTGATCCTCGTGAAGATCTCGATAGTTCCGCACGCTTCGCCAGCCCTCAGAAACGTTCATCTCCTCCATGCCATCCGGAGCAGTCTCGGCAGCCGCAGCCACCATGCACATGATCTCGGGACGGAGCATCCCCTGGTAGATCACGCAGCCTCGACCGATGGAGGAGTCGCGGTCGTCCTTGAATATGATTCGAGGGCCTCTAGGCATTGGCTCTCTCCACAAGCCAAGCGTATGTGGACCTGTTCATGCGAAACTCCATGATGTCTTCACGAGCACTCACGAGGAGAAGCCGCGCAAGGTCTCGCGCTATATACTCCAGTCGTTCCGCCGGCTCCCCCGCCCCCCGCAGCGCTGCGAGTTCTTTCTCATACTCTACGTGTGTACGCTCTAGGAGATTTGCGTTCGCCGTGCTCTCTGCGGACAGCTCCCTCGCGTGCTGGCGACTGAGGTCGGCCGCTCGCTCTGTGGCGTCTACGAGTCTGTCATCCATTGTTGCGAGTTCGGCGGCGTGCTTGGTTTCGAGATCGGCAATATCTTCCTTGTGCAGCTTCTCGTCTAGCCAGCGCTTCTTCTCGTGCTCCTCGTTCTGCGCTGCGAGTTCGGCCTTGAGGTGGTTGATCTCATCCCAGGCTGCCTGGAGCTGGACCTTCGTGGCCGTGTGCTCCTCGGCCTGCACTCTGAGGGCGGCTTTCTTGTCGGCGAGCCATTCGCGATCACTGTCGGCGAGCGCTCCAATGTGCTCCAGGTCCTGCGCTTCGAGTGCGGCCTTCTTGTCGGCGCGGTGGTCGTGGTAAGTGACAATCTCCGTCGTAACCTCTCTAGCGGATAAACACTTAGACTTATGCAGTGTCCCATAATGTAGGTATCTCTGAATCTCACCAGCCACTTATCACCTCCTCCTCCCACTCAGTCACTGAAGGTCTACCGTACATACGAACTTCCAGCGCGCGTCGTTGGTTGACAGCGTGTGACACCTGTCGCAAGTGTACTATTTCGTAGCATGCGAAACCGCAACACACATTGTGGTCGTGATCGATAGGGTCAGGCCCCAGGTGAAGCCCGAACAACAATCTATGATGGTACGCATAGATCGCGCGATGCACCATAGCAGGTGTGCGAGGCTTGATATCCAGGCATTCCGCAAGCTCAGGCGGCACACGAACACG
>Ga0209976_10001631_pt1 | contig 13180 bp, 23 predicted proteins | sample SumtaG_FD_182806 | JGI IMG/M metagenome (GOLD analysis project Ga0209976, IMG submission 182806) | Deep subsurface microbial communities from Indian Ocean to uncover new lineages of life (NeLLi) - Sumatra_00157 metaG (SPAdes) (version 2) | ecosystem: Environmental > Aquatic > Marine > Oceanic >...
TAATCATAAATAATAAAAAGTAATAGTACTATTTAAAGTTTACTGTTTTCTAAAATAAAAAGAAAAAATAAAATTAGTAAATTAAATTGTATATTAATATTGTAAATATATTTATTATTGCAAAAAACATTGCAAATATTAAAAATATATACCAATATGTAAACATTAATATTCCAGATATAATAGCTAATCCTATAAATATTGTAGTACATAATGCAAATAATAGTATTATAATATCTAAAATATTATTTTTATTTTCAGATGTCATAATTATATTAAAGTAATAATACTATTTAAAGTTTACTATTTTCTAAAATAAAAAGAAAAAGAAAAAAATTATTTTTTATTTGCTTTCTTTGTTTTATTTGCTTTATTTTCTGCTCTTTTAAGAGCTTTTGCCTGATTAGAACATTCTTTCTTATCATAAATTTGTCTTGAATTTTTAGGTTTAAATGATGTTTGACAAATAGGACATAATTTAAAACCATTTTCAACTTCATCTATAGCTTCCAGAGCTTCAACTTCATCAGATTCTATTCCACCAGAAATAAATTCATCAATTTCTTCTGGTGAAATATTTACTTGATTATCTATTTTTTGTGTTAACTTCTTTGGAGTAATAGGTTTAGATTCTTTCTTTTTTCTAACTGCTTTTTCAGCGACATAAATATAATAAGTTGTTTCTAAATCTTTTCTCTTTCTTGGATTGAGAAAAGCGACTTGACCAGCTTCTCGAATTTCAGATGCCTTCTGTTTAGCTTGGTCTTTGGTTCGAATAACTTCATCAAATAAAGTATATTCTTTTCCATGCATATTAATTTTTTGAGTTGTCATTTTATTATCTCTTATTTATTATTGTGTTCTAAATAAATAAAAGTAATATTAGTTTATAAAGCTTTCTATTTTCAAAAAATTATAATTTATTAATATCATCTATAATCAGTTTAATTGTTATTTCTATATCATTAACTTCTTTCTTAGATTCAAATAATAAATGATAAATTCTTTTATTAAGAATATAATACATTTCTTTTTGTTTATTCTTAGATTTTTTCTCTTTTATATTTTCTCTTATTACTTTTATTTTAGTATACATATATTTTCACTCCATTTTATAAATTAGAAATTGTCAAAAATTTTACTATATCTTTAAAAGACAAATAAAAGATAATTGGTTTTGGAAATCCATTACAATAAAGATATACCTTAAATTCCTTATTAGGAATATTAGTTTTTACCACCTTTACAAAATTATTAATTTTAAACATCCACATTATTATAGCACAATCTTTTCTTTTAAAAATATATATAAATATTTTTCATAAGCTATATTTAATCCATTTAATAATAAAACTGCTTTTATAGAATCATGAGTTATATTTCCATTTAAATTTGGTTTTATAATTTTAGATAATTCTTTAATCTTTTCTAATAATCTTTTTGGATTTTGTTGAATTAATTTAAACTCTAAAGCTTCTTTCTGATGTGGTTCTACTATTTCATAAGTATCAAATAATGGAAATATTTTCTTAGCATTAGATTCTGGTAAAATAAATCTACTAATTCTTGATTTACCAACTTCATAAAAAGTATAATGAAAATTATTTTTTATTTTTTTAGCTTTTATTATAACATCTGATTGTTCTCTAAACCTAACATCTACACTTGAAAACATTTGTGCTGTAATATAAATATCAATAGTACGTTTCCGACTCTGTAAAACTATATATGTTAAATACCTATTAAGAACTGAAGTTGAAGTTCTACTTTCTAACCAAGTATATCCTTCATCTATAAAAACATTAATATTATCTTTTAAATTAAGTAAATCAATAACTTGTAATTCTCTATATTTTTTTAATTTAATTTTATAATTACTATATATTTCCCTTTTTGATTTTGTAGCTATTAAAGTCAATAAAGTTGTTTTTCCTGACCCTCTTGGGCCAATAATGGATACCAGCATTATCCTAAATTAGTAGTAAGTTTTCTTGTTCCACCTATTTCATCAGAATTATCAACAAGATGAGACAGTGCCTTAATTATTTCTATTCTACTCATTCGTTTAAAACTTACCATATATCTGGAATATTTATTAATAAATTTATCTATTAATTTAGCACTTCCATCAAAACCTGTATCATCTAAATGATTTGACATTACAACTAACGAAGCTAATTGTTTTGGTCTATGTATATGAGTTTTTAAATCTAAATCCTTATCTCCACTAAGTAGATTATTTAAAATTTGTTGTAGACTAATTTCTTCTGTTTTTATTATCTCATCCAATACACTCATATAACTATACCACCTGCAATATACCCACCTAAAGCACCCATTACCACTCCAATAAGTATATTATATAAACTCATCTTAAATGCATTTCCAGATAAATTATCTGTCAATTGACTAATTATTTCTTGAGAAATTAACATATCAAGTAATTTGGGGTCCATAGTAGGGTCTTTAGTCTTATCAAAAATAATTTGGCCTCTATTAATTTCTATAAAATAATATAACTTTAATCCAATTATATAAGTTGGAAAATCTATTTTTATTGGATAACTTCTTTTCTTATAACTTAATATTTTATTTGTTGGATTAAATCTAATCTTAAATACTACTGAATAACTCTGTTGTTCCTTTATTAAAAATACTGCTACATATTTCTTTCCTTTTATTTTTCTCATTTAATTAACCTTCTTATTATTATAATAATCTAAAGCAGAAACAATAAAAATAGATGTTTGAAAAATCATAAAAAATATTTCAAACATAGGACTTATTGGAAAATGAGAATGTGTTAAACTCTCCATTGCAATAATTAATGAAAAAGCATAAACCGTAATTATAGGTAAAATGTTTCTTATAACTTTAAAACAATAAATTAATAGAATAATTAAAAAAAACAAAATTACAAAATGAATTGTTGTAAAAGTTGCCTCTAATATTTCAGTCTCTGTCTCTGGAAAAGGTGGTTGAAATAATATATTTTTTACCATTTTATTCTGCACCAGTTATTTTTTGAACTACTCCAATAATATATCCTAAAGTTAAACCTATATAAATTATTACACCAAATACTTCTATACTTTTAATTAAATTTGCTGAAAGTCCACTTAATAAAATCCATATTTCAGTATAAGCACCAATTAAAAGAATAATTCTTACACTTGCTTGATTTAAACCACTTCCCAGAACCGTTACCCCTAGAACTGCTGCAATAATACCAATAGCTATTATAATGGCTATACCACCTGCAATTGGGTCTATAATAAAAACAACTGTCTCTTGTGGAACTTCATAAGTACTTGTTGTTCCATTAAGAATTGAAATATTATCTACTAATACATTAACAGAACTTGAAATAAAATTCTCTCCTAAAATAATTGAAAGAAATGATAAAATTATCAAAATCATTAAAGTTAATCCAATAATCATATTCTCTGACCACCACTAAAAGTACTTCTAACTATTATTAAACATAATACAATTACACAAATTATTAAAACCCACAAATCTATTAATCCTGCCCATACTACAAAACCTGCAAAAATTGTCAAAAATATAAAAAATGTTTCTACATCTTGATAAGTCCAATATGTCATTATTAGTGCTAACATAAACATTAATGCCAAACCAATTATTAAATTACTTGGAACCATTGGTGCCATTATTGTATAACTCCTTTATGTCTTCTTGTAAATATAAATAAAGAACTTGAAATAATTATTATAAAAAATAACCAATATGGAATAATACTTGTCATTACACAAATAATTGACATTAATATAAAAATTGGAATAATTATATTTCTATTACTTTTTGTACCAATAGCTATACTTGGAATTATAATCATTATTAATGGAATTATAATAGATACTAAATTTAATGTTATAACTGAAACTATTATATCTGGAAGATATTCAATAGAAATATTACTTATATATCCAGTTGTCAATCCAGAAATTGTAGAAAATGAATTATCTGTAATTAATATTATTATTTGTCCAATTATTTTACCTTGTGGTAATATAATTTTTCTTGTAGTTGAAATTGAAGGCAAATTATAAATATTAGATGTATCATCTGTATAATTTATTCTCAAATAACCATAAGCATCTCCAGCTTTATTAGAATGCCAACCTATAGTTGAATCATTTGTAGAAACATCTATAATATTAAATGTAGCTTGTATAAACTCTAATCCAGAATCATCTGCATTATATATAAATTGTAATCTATTAGAATCATCTGTATAAAAATAACTCTCATCTATATCTACTCCAGTATGAGTAAATATTAAATTATATTCATTTATTCCTTCTACTAATTTAACTCCTTCAATTAAAACTGAATCTGTACCTTTTAATTGATTTCCACTATAATAAGTTAATAATGAAGGATTACTAACATCTAAAGAAGTATCGTATAAATTAGTAAGTATTAATGTGTTATTATATTGTTTAAATGTATGTATAATACCTAATGATTCACCTATTTCATAACTTCCAGTAATAGAACTAAAATGTAATAATCCAGAAGCATTCACAGAAAATAAATTATATTCTGTCCCTAACCAAGTAGAAATATTTAAATCTTGAACAGAATAAGCTAAATCAGTAGATTGAGATACTCCTTCACTATATAATCCTACAGAATCAATTACAACTAATGAAGCACCTCCACCACTAGTAGTAGTAATAAAAATATGGTCTAAACTATTTAATCCAAGAGTAGTAGTTGGATACATATATGTTTCTATAAGAACATTATCTATATAATAATCAAACAAAACAGTATCAAATTGATAATTTACTTTAAGAACAAATGTATAATTAACTTCTACAGCTATATCATTTCTTAATTCATTATAACCACCATAAAGAGCACCAGTACTTAAAATAACTCCTAATTCAGTTATGACATCCAAGTCATCAAATAAGGTAAGGTTAAACCAACCAGAATTACCAGTTTCTGTAAGAACTAACCATTCAAGACTAACTTCAAAAAAGTTTGTTGTTATATTTAAATTCTCTCTTGTAAGCCAAGTTGCATCTGTAGTATCAGTTAAAAGACTTAGTACGGTACCATCATTAGTTTCAAATGGGTCTACTCCCATAGCAAAAAATCCGTCATCAAATTCATACATTTTCCATCCATTAGGGTCTTTATCTCCAGTTTCAAAATCATTATTAACACCTTCAGCAAAAAATTCAAATTTATCTATTTCTTGAAATCCATCCAATTCAAAAAAAGAAAATTTATTATCTCCTATAATATAATAACGTTCAAATACAAAAAGAATATTATCAATAAAAAACGTACGAGTAAATTCTATTTCTTGAGATGTAGTTAATTCTATTTTGTCTATATCAGTACTAACATTATTATAATATTCTAAATCATTTCCGTATTGTTCATAATCAATATAAACATCTATTGTATCAGTAGTATGATTGAATACAATTCCCAATAGAAAAAATGTATTATCAGTTATAAAATTACTTCTAATAACACTAAATCCACCAGAATGTCTATAATAAAGGTCATCGCCAGTAATACTTAAATGAACTACATTTGTACTCCCTTCATAAAATAAAATACTATTATCTGAAAAATCTGTCTCATCAACAGCTACATTCATACTTATTTCATTAGCCCATTCATTTGAAGTAATCTCTCTTGAAATATTACAAAATTCTGAAGCATCTGGATAAGATACAACAAAAAGAATATTATCAATAAAAAATGAACGAGTAAAAGCTATTTCTTGAGATGTAATTAATTCTATTTTATCTATATCAGTACTAACATCATTATAATATTCTAAATCATTTCCATATTGAACTTCGTTAATATAAACATCTATTGTATCAGTAGCATGATTGAATATAATTCCTAATAGAAAAAATGTATTATCAGTTATAAAATTCTCTCTGATTAAACTAAATCCACCAGAATGTCTATAATAAAGGTCATCGCCAGTAATACTTAAATGAACTACATTTGTACTTCCTTCATAAAATAAAATATTTCCTTCTGCGAAATCTGTCTCATCAACAGCTACACTCATTCGCATTTCATTATTCCATTCTTGTGAAGTAATCTCTCTTGAAATATTACCAAATCCAGAAGTATCCGAATCAAATAACTCTAAAGACTTATCGCCAAGAGTATTAGAAACTAAAGTAGTACATCCAACTCCATTATCAGAAGTCCATAAACTTGGTTCTTGTCCTAAAGTTTCACTTGAAAAATCATCAAAAATCTCAAAATCTAATTCAAATGAATCTAATAACTCTAAAGACTTATCGCCAAGAGTATTAGAAACTAAAGTAGTACAATCAACTCCATTATCAGAAGTCCATAAACTTGGTTCTTGTCCTAACGTTTCACTTGTAAAATCATCAAAAATCGTAGAATTTATATCAAATGAATAACCTATAGCATCAAAATAAGTAATTAGTTCATCAGTAGAGCCTGAAGTAGTTATATATACATCATCTAAACTATCTCTAACATTTTCAAAATCAGCATCATCAACAGCTAAAACTTGATTTATATACCAATCATAAGTATCTGTTGTAGAATCAAAAACTATTTGATGATAAGATTTAATGCTATTTATAGGAGTTACTCCAACAGCTTTATAAGTCCCGTCATAGTATTGAAATTGACTGTCTCTAATCCCTACATAAACTGCTCTTAATCCACCACCTCTGATTTGAAAAAATGTACGTTTTGTTATATCAAAAGTTTCCATCCAAAATTCAACAATTCCACTTATTTGAGCACCTTCAGTAAAAGTTTGAACAATAACAGCAGAACCTATTGTAGAATTATCAATAATTTTTAATACTTTACTATGTCCACTCTGTAAGGCAATAATAGAAGTAGAACAACCTATATCATTGTTAGAAATCCATCCTAAAGGGACATTTCCAATAGTATCATTTGTAAAAGAAAAAGTGGCAGGATAAGTACCATTATAAAATCCAGAGTCTCTTAAATTAAAAGAATCATCAAATACAATTTCAGTTTCTTCTAAAAGAATATTTCTCTGAAATTCATAATTTAAATCTGCAAATTGAGACTTTCCATTTATAGTAAAAAAACCTAAAAATAAAATACCTAAAAATAATACTAAAAATATTTTATTAAATTTTTTCATTTTTTTACCAAAATATTATTTTTAATGGAACAATAATCAATACAAAACAAGTACCTAAATACATAGCTTTTAAAATTAATTTAATAAATAATCTAATTTCTTTTATCTCATCATCCAATAACTTTTTATTATCTATTACTTCTTGTTCTAAATCATTTTCAGTCATAATAAAATAAAAATAAAAAAATAAAAAATTAACTTATCTAAATTGTAGAAACTTTATTTCCAGGCAAAAAGAATAGAACCACAGCTATAATAGCTATAATAGGCAGAAGCACTGTTAACAGAGTTATAACAGCAGGGTCTGCAACATCAGCTAACGTAGCATTTGTAGCAGTATTTACAATTGTATCTCCAGCAGCACTAATTAATCCAAGAGCGATTGGGTAAATGACTGCAACCACCATGAGAGCTACTGCTAACATGATGACCTTGTTCATATTGGAAGCCATTTTTTAAAAACCTTTAAACATTTTTTAGTTTTTTATTAAATTAGATTAATTAAATATAATGAATTATTACATATAAATATATCTATGTTCATTATTTTATAATAAAATTAAACATTGTTCATTTCTATTATATTATAAATTGAATAAGGAAATATATTTCCATATTTATCTACTTTTCCTTTATTATAATACTTTCTAATATATTTTTCTGATTTATTAATAAATTGTTTATTCATTATTCCATTCTTTAAATCCATCTTATATCTTTGCCATAATTCTATTTCATATATAACTTTTTGTTTATTTTCAAATAAAATTTTAGAATCTTTCTTAATTCCTTTACATCTTCTTTTTCCATTAAAATCATAAAACTTAGGTGCATAAAATATACCAGAACCAATATCTTCTACTTTTAATTTACCTAATTTTAATTCATCAATACAATCATTATTATCTAAATTATTATATCCATTCTGATTAATAAATAACGAATCTGTATCAGTATACCAAACATTCTTCCTTTGAGCTATTTTTAAATAAGAAATAAGTTGCATTCTTGCATAAGAAGTTATAAAGGATGATATAGCCACAAATGTTTCTTTTGCATTTTCATTAGTTTGTTTAAGAGAATATAACTTACCATTTATAACATAAAGTTCACAATCATTAACAATAGTACCTAAATAACAAATACTATTCTTCCATTTTCCATCAATAAGAAATTCTTTCCTTCTATTAATCATTAATTTAATTAATTCTTTATTCTTTATTACAAAATCATTATCTTTATCTAATTGTTCATAAATAATATTTCTTTGACCCCATTTTCCATATTGGCTATTAAGAATTAATTTTGTAAATTCACTATTAACTTTATTATCTTGTTTTTTAAATTGAACTTTTAAATTAAAAAAGAAATCAACAAACTCTTTAAAAATTAGTTTAATATTATAAATTGCAATCTGATGTATCTTAATAATCTTACCACCATTATTTTCTACAAAATTTAATTCTGGAGTACATAAACTTACTACAAATTCACCATAAGCAAATAAACTTTTATTAATTCCTATATCTTTAAAATTATTAAGTATATATGCATTCTCTTTTGGTAAATAAATTGTAGCTTTCATTATAACTCCATAATCTTTTTTAAACTTATTATAAATTTCCATTAACTTATCAGAAGTATATTTAGATTCATGAGAATAAAATAAAAGTTTATATGGAAGTAATTTAGTTTTCATAATTCCAGGATACATACTATTAATATCCATTTTATATAAATTAGAATTCTCAGTTAATTTAAAACAATCAGTAATACCACCCCTATAACTCTCTCTTTCAAGTTTAATAGCTTGTTTCCAATCATGAATAAAAATCTTTGTAGTATCATCTGTTTTAATTGGATTATAAAACTTATGTCTAAAAATATTAAAAGAAAGAGAACCTGCTGTTGCCTTTAATTTTGATAAATTATTTTTTTCTAAAAATTCTATTAATTTTTTTATAAACTCAAATATAATCTCTGTATCTCTTTTACAATAAATTTCTAAATCTTTATCTGATACATTTTTAAAATCTACTTTTAATTTAGGAAAACCAACACTCTCACCAATTACTTCTAACTTTCTGGCTACATAATTCATAGTATCCCAACAATGCAAAACAAATCTTTTCTTTTTAAATACTAAAATAAAAGTTTTATTCTTTACATATTGAGTTTCTAATTTCCAGCCTCTTTTAAATAATTCTTCAAATCCATTCAACATTTTAAAATCAAACTGAGTATTATGAGCAAATAAAATAATCTCCTTATTTTCATCATTAAACATACTTTCTGTTTGATTCCAAAAATCAGAAATATTATAAAAAGTTTTTCTAATAATTTCATTTATTTCTTTATTCCAAAAAATAGAACAACCCATTTTAAAAGTTAATACTTTCTGTTCATTAGAAACTAACTTCTCATTAGATTCTGTATCTACAAATATAAAATTAGTTTGCATTTTAAGTTTAGAATTCTTTCTAAACTCATGAAAATTATTTTTCAATTATAACTCAATACCTGCAGTTCTCATCAATTCTCTAAAATCAGAATCTATAAAACTGGTATAAGTTCTAACACCATGAGATATTATAGTCAAATTTTTTGGGCCATAAGTTTGTCTAATAATATCTTTTTGTCTTTCCAAATCTTTCTTATTTCTATATTTAATCCAATATGTCTGTTCTGTATTTGGGTCAAATATTTCTACAATACCATACTCTCCTTCCTTTTTAGGAAACTTAACATCCTTTCCAGGTTCCAATTGACCAATATCTTTAGGTTTCCTAAATTTTATAGGAACAGAAGCTTCTCTTTTCTCTTTAGTAGGTTCTGGTAAATTTCTAATATCTCTAAATAATTCATAAAAAGTTTGTTTTTTAATACCAAATCCTTTACTTTTAGCTTCTTGAAGTATTTTATTTCCTGAGAGATTAGGATTCTCATTAATTAAATCGATAATTAAATCTTGCCGATTTATATTATTAGCTGTCATAATTAATTATATTAAGGTTTAGATATAATATATAATGTTTACATCATTTATATAATTAACTCCATACAATGTTTAATAAAAGAATATAAAATATGAACAATGTTCATTTTAATTTAAAAATATTAAACAATGTTCATTTTAATTTAAAAATAATAAACAAATAAATAAAAAGAAAAAATAAAATTTAATTAATCATTTGTATGTATTTCTACTAATTGAATAGATTCAACCTTACTATGTAATAATGTACCTAATTCCAAATAAGTCATAACCTTATCTATATAATTTAGTTGATTATATTCAGTTGTTTTATGTACTCTAACATTAAACTTAATAGAAGTACTTATTTTAAAAGCATTTCCCAAAATTTCCTTCATTTTTTCATTCATATTATTCACCAATTAATAATTTTATTTCTTTAGAATATTCACTAATTTTACTTTCATTTATCTTACAACCAATATTATTTTCTAAACAAGAACTAATCTGTTTCATTGAAAATGTTTCTGGATAAATCTTAATAACTCCTTTCAAAGAACAACTCATATTACAATGTTTACCTTTCCATCTTAAAAAATCTGAACATCCTTTACAATTAGTTTTTATTACCATTTTTTATTTGCTCCAAATTATTCTCAAGTATTTTTAATTTTTCCTTATTTACAAAATTATCTAAAGAAATTTGTTTCAAAGAAAATTCACTAATCATCTGAATTGCAATCCAATACCGGTCTCTCTCTTTCATTGTAATACATTGATTAAATATTTGAATAAACATTTTTACTGTTTTAATATCAGTATCATTATTTACTAATAATACTGTCTGTATCAAATCTAAAAATTTACCTATTTTCAATTTAACCACCAAAATAAAAAGAAAAAAATTAAGTATTTAATTTTATATTATATACTTCTGCTTCGCCATGAAAGGATTCATTATCTATTTTAGCTTTAGTTTTCCAAATTTTAATTCCTAAATCCACTAAATCTGACATATCCTTAAAACCTAACTTTCTTGCTAAAACACCTAACTGGAATCTAAAAGAGCCACTTTGACAAATAAACTGATGCTTAACATTTTCAAATTCCAAATCCATCATCCAAATCTTATTAGTATCTCCAACTGCTTTATCTTTAGGAATTTCTACAAGATATGGTTCTGTCAAAATAATAACATCTTTTGCATATTCAATTCCCAAAGCTTCAATCTCCAACCGAGGTTTAATATCAACTTCTACTGAAGCCTTTATGGCTTTTTCTGTAAAATCAGAAAGCCAATCCACTTTTTTTTCAACCATTTTTATATTCACCTTAATTTCGATTAATTAGAATTTAAATTAATCTCTAAAATTAAAATAAAAGACTATTTTTAAATAAATATAAATATATACTATAATTAATTAAATCTAAAAGAATATCATTAAGCTTCTCATGTTTTATATCAATCTTATGATTAAATGGATTAATTAAATTATTTAATCTTGAAACTTTATCATTTATTCTTACTAAAATTCCAAATCCATCAAATATAAGTAAATTATCTACACCATATAATTTATTTTTCTTTATAGCAAGTTCTTTAGCTTCTTTAACAACATTATCAAAATTATCAAAATTAATAACACTCATAAATCAATAAAAACCTCTGGAACTATAATTTTAAATAATTTTTTAATCTCTTTTGCAAATTCAATCATTTCTGGTGTATTTTTATCAGTTTCCCTAAGTCTAATTATATATCGCCATTCTCTAAAATTTGCTGTCATAAAAATATTAGTCAAACAACTATTTGGAAGAATCTCTCTTGCAATAAAAATTGGAACATTACATTGGTTAACAAAATAATTATAATGTTCACGAATATTCTCCATAAGATTATAATAAATTTTTTTAACTCTTTCACTTACCATTTCAAGTTCCTTATAATTAAAATCAGAATGTTCAACAAAATGTTGAGATTTAATTGAAAAACTTGCTAATCTATGTCTTGTAATTTGAGACATAAAAGAACGTGAACATCCAATTATATTAATAGATATACAACAATGTTCTAAAACTGATTCATGTTTATTTTTAATAAGATTCTGTATAAATTGTTGTTTCATTTCAATAGTTTCATTAGTTATCCTTTCCAATCCATAACAACCCCTTCCAGCCTGATATATTATATCTAAATAACCAAAAGTAGTATTAAATATACTAATATCCATCCTTTTGCCTCTTTATATTTACTTGATTTTTTATATCAAAATAAGCTGCAACTGTCTTTGAATCCATTCCACTAAATAAAAATAAATTAATCAAAAAATGAAATATATCAATTAATTCCATTCTATATTTTGTTATATCAAAAGTCAAATTTATATTTTTCCATGGCTTCCAAGGTATTTCTCTTAATGATTCCATAACTTCATCAATAATAGCTAAAGTACAATCTTTTATCCTAATAATATTTTTTAAACTTACTATTTCAATAATTGTATCAGGTATTTTATTTTTTAATAATTTATTAAAACTTATCTGCATATTAAATATCTCATCTAACTTATCCAATACTATAAATACACCTCTTAAAATTATTATAATTATATTAATATAAGTAAGATTAATATTTAAATCTTATTAAAATATAATTTAAATTAAATTTAAAATAAAAAAAGAAAAAATGTTTCTATTATATTAAATTTATTATAATAATAATAAATACATTTAAAATACTCAAAAACATAGTTAATATAAGAAAAATATACCAATAAATAAAACCAAATATTCCAGATATAATAGTTATACCCAATAATATTGTAATACTTATAGTTAATATTCCTATAATAATATCTAAAACTTTTTCTGTCATAATTATAATACAGTTATTCTAATATTTAAAGCTTTCTATTTTTCCAATTTCTTTTTAATATAAATATCTAATTCTTTATTATAAACCATTGGTATTATTTTTTTAAATTGATTCCAATTAAAATGTTGTTGTTTAACTTTTGGTTGATTCTTTTTAA
>Ga0209976_10001633_pt1 | contig 13173 bp, 9 predicted proteins | sample SumtaG_FD_182806 | JGI IMG/M metagenome (GOLD analysis project Ga0209976, IMG submission 182806) | Deep subsurface microbial communities from Indian Ocean to uncover new lineages of life (NeLLi) - Sumatra_00157 metaG (SPAdes) (version 2) | ecosystem: Environmental > Aquatic > Marine > Oceanic >...
CTGAAACTATTGGTGATCAGACTGGAAAGCTGAAGGTCTTTTGGCAATTAAAGGAGTGTTAGAATGGTAACGGGGTTTGAGGGCTTCCAGGTCCCTGGAGACAAATACACGGCTCTTTCTGTTCAACCCGTCACTGGATCAGGGATACAAGATGTTTTCATCGCAGAGGACCGTTTCGCGATCCTGGCGACCCAATCTGGGGTAGACATCGTTGACTTGCAGTGCGCAGTTGTTGTTTCTAGTGCGATTATAACTGGTACTGATGTGCTTTCAGTTGCAGCTGAGTTCACTACCGCTACTGGATGTCTCTATATTGGTACTTCTACCAGTGGGGTTTTGGCCACCCGATGGAAGCCAATTCGCGCCCCTGGAACAGATTTTACTGGTAAGCTAGATCAGATCTATACTACCACAAGTACTCTACCAATCACAGACAATCGCATCAACGATATAGATGCGTTGCCCTTCCAGCTCCTACTAAGTACAGGCTCAGGTATTGATTTTATTTCCGCCCCAGCTGAGGGAACACAGCATGTAGCTAGCCGTACCTTCGTTTCCGGATCCAATTCCTGTCAGCTTACCAATGCCGGAGAAGCTTACTGGACGGTCGTACTTTCTGGAGTTGAGGCGAATTACGACTTGATTTCTACTACTGGAATTGGTATTATTAATGTAGATGCGGAGTATAATACGACTGTCAACGGTCCCCTCCTCCCTCACAACATTGTTAATGAGGTTCGAGTTTCCGAGGGTACTCCTAATATCCTTAATGTAGCTACAGCTTCTGGGGACTTCATGATTGAAGAAGTCCAAGGCGCAGAAGATACGGCTAGGAATAGGCGTCTTACCGTAGGTCCTGATGTGGTTTCCACTGATTTTGTACAGGGAACCACATTTGATGATGGGGGTAAGTACACTACTACCACCGGAATTGTAACCATTTATGGGTTGTCCAATTCTGATGTGACGGTGTCCGGTACCCACCATCAGGAGATTTCCCTATTAGATCAATTCTCAAGAGAAAACACCCGTGACCAGGCGGTGATCACAGGAACTAATGTTGTGATCAGAACCACCTCGGTAGCGTAGAGGGTAAATGCCACAAGAAATCAATTTTCCGGATTCATTAGATGATGATAACTCGTTATATATAGTTGTCAATAATCTGCGAACTCGGTTAACAAGTAGTATTACTGACGCGGTTACCACTATCCCGGTCATTTCGACCGCAGGCTACCCGAATGTAGGCTTTGTTACGATTTTGACTGGGGGCGTCATTACGAATGCTGAAGCTATCGCTTATAGCGGAACTGACGCCACAAACTTCTTAAATGCAGAACGGGGGTCTGATGGCACAGCTGCCCTTGCACATTCTTCCAATGATAATGTAGATCTCACCATCGTTGCTCGCCACCATGAAAATGTTAAAGATGCAATCATTGAGATTGAAAGATTCATTGGAGTTTCAGGATCTGAGAACTTTGTTCCGTTCGTAGATGGTAACGTAGTTCTTCCAGGCACCCTGTCAGTAGAGGAGACTATAACAGTATCTGGGGGAGCCAATTTCTGTTTCGTCGCTGTAACAGGGACGCTAACTGTTTCTGGTATACCAGTGATGATTAATGTTCCAGATAATATTGTCATCAATAGTATCCAAGCAGAGAGTGCTACATTTACAGATCTGACAGTTACTGGAACAGGCAGTTTTACAAATTCCCTAACTGTCTCGGGAGTACCGGTCTCGACCGGAACCGGGGCAATAGACGATCCACTGAATATTGGAACACTTAATGCTAGTCTCTCACTTACAATCTCTGGGGAACCTGTATCTACAGGTACTGTTTCCTCAGACTTAATACTCGATTCTCTGGTAGTAACAGGAGGCACGTCTCTGTGTGGGGATGTGGATATCAAGGGGGATCTTACTGTTTCCGGCACTGGCAAGTTTGGACAGGCAGATGCTACCACGTCTGGTATACCCATTATTTTTGCATCCCAGGAGACTGAACAGAACACCACCAGTACATCCTTTATAGATGCTAATTGCGAAACTGCTGTTTTGTCTGCTAGCGTGGATTATATAGTACTTTATACTGGTAATATAGGATCAAATGGTAGCTCCAATGGTAGGCTGCGGGTTTCTTTTGACGGCACGGCGGTGGCGAATGTTGGTTATTCCAAGAGTCTTCTGGGGACTTTTGGAGATAATAGCCACAATACAGGTTTTTGCCATGGTATTTATAGAGTTACTGGAAACGGAACAGGTACAGTAAAATTTGAGTTTAGGGCTGATGCTAGCGCAACTGTGTACGCAGGGGCTATGGCCATTACCTGTATTCCGTTGGATCAGTTTACTCAAGATACTGATTATTTCTATGCAGAAAATACTAATTCAGATGCTTTTGATGTTATCAATGCTTCTGCTACAGATCCTCCCCCTGTTACTTTGTTGAACGATACTTTTTCTAGTATGTCTGCAGGAGATTGGATATTTTTGTGGTCAGCAGAAGGAGACGCCGATATCGGCGCGATTGGATCATGTTCTTTAAGATTCCAGGTGGCTAGTGGCACAATTGGGGTTTCTAGGTTTACTTTTGGTGGGAATGCCCAAGGTGCTCTGAGAATTAGCAGTGTTGCTGCAGCAAACATAGTCAATGTTGCTGGAGGAGATACTATTGTAGACATATTAGTGGGTGGAACTGCTGTTAGTGACTATCGTCGAGGTCGAATTTTTGCAATCAAATCCTCTTTGTTTACCCAGGTGATTAGTACTACTGATACGACGGGTTTTACTACTAGTTCTACGGGATTTACCGATTTTTCTGGTCTCAATACCACCATTTCGCCCACAAATACCAATGCCCCAATCATAGTTATTACTTCAGCTCCCACTTATACCCAGGATTCCAATAGCGGTATGGTTTCTGCTATTAGAAATGAGACTTCGTCTACAAATTTTAGAATTGACTCCGGTGGACGAGATGCTTTCGTAGGAGGTGTTGGGAGTGCACATGTTGATTTGTTCAATAGCTTCATGGTGCATTTTGAAGAACGAAGTAGTAGTACAGAATATAGATATCAAATAAGAAGTGATGGTGGAGGCGATGTTTCTGTTGGTCGAGACGAAGACGACGCGGGCGGCGAACTTTCCGAAATGATTATTTGGGAATTTGATCTTGCAGGTGCCGCCTTTATTCCAATCACTCAAACTTGTATTGATGATGATGAGATTCAGACAGGCACTGTCGTAGCAGATACTATTAATGCCCGAGTAAGTCTTACGGTTTCTGGTGTTCCGGTAGGTGGACTACCCGATCCCCTTGTTGTTGCCTCCGGTATTTTTAGTCAAGTTCTTACCATTTCTGGGCAACCCGTATCCACAGGCACTGTAGATACTGACGCACTTGCCGATCTTTTCGTCAATAAGACTGGCGATACCATGACAGGTAACCTGGATATGTTGGGTAACAATGTCTTGAATGCGGGCGTTGCCGCGGTACAGGACGCAGCGCCTATATTAGTGACCTCTGGTTTGTTATGGTTTGATTCAGACGCGGTAGGGAGTTTTCCGTCTGATCCAAATATACCGAAGGGTGGAATTTTTGCAGCTACCGTGAGTACTAGTAGTGGTATTACTCTTCCAGACGATAGTTCTATATTTCTGCCGTGGGATACGGAAGATTTGGATGAAGGGGGTTGGTTTGAGTCAGAATTTCCAACCAGACTGACTGTTCCTTCTGGAGTGACTCATCTCCAAGCACAAGCGGGAGTGGGGATTAACGTTAATGATTTTGGAGATAGAAATGTACAGATAAGCCTGACCACCATCACTGGCACTGAGGTTGTTGCTACTCAACAGTGGTCGACGGCATCAGGTACGCGTACAGTTGCTCAGGTTACCTCTAAGATTGTAACCGTCAGTGGGGGAGATTATCTTCAGGTAAGTGCTTTCCAGGACTCTGGAGGAACCCTAGATACTTTTGTGGCTGGTGATTACTACTTCTCTGCTCTAGCAGTTAATACCAGAGGAGTACCGGGAGTTAATAGTGTCAATTTATTGAAAGGTGATATTTCTATTTTACCAGGCAGCGGTGTTGAAGTAACTTCCAATTCTGGAGATAATACTATCCTTATTTCTACCGTGAGTGGTCTTTCGGATACCAGGACTTTCTTTACGGCGCCTACTTCTGGAGCGTCTGCTACTGTCTTAAACACTGTTGTACTTGAGAATGGTCTTGTTAAATCCTGGACACAAGTCTAAGAGGAGCATAAATAGTGGGAAGACTGAAACTATATGATGGGACTCAATTCGTTGAAATTAGTAACCTTCCTCAGAAGGAAACTACAAGTTTTACATCCACTGCTGTTGCTGACTCTGGGGGAGTAAATCAAAGCAATGAAGCATTTAACAACCGTTCTTGGGTTAGAAAGTTGAAGGTTACCCCCACAGACGGTTCAGTTGATAGTTTTGTGATTGAGTTTTTCAGTGATTCAACTTTTTCAGAAGCTAAATTAGAATACCAGGCTACAGCTAGTGGAACTTTTGTTGATAACGCAGGTTGGTTTCATGAAGATGAGGAGAGTGCCGAGGAGCTTCATCTTAAATTGACTAATAATTCACTGGCAACTAGTACGTTTACTATAGAACTTACTGCGGAGGTGTTTGCATAATGTCTTTCCAGTACCAAAACTTTACTATTTCTGGAAGCCGCGACGAGATAGAAGGCACCTCTGAATTTGTAACTAGGCTAAGGAATTCCATGGAATCAGCAGGTTGGGTTATTGAAGATGATAGACGAACTCAAGCAGGAAGTGCTACAGATGCAGATACGCACAAGATAGTAATGAAATCGGAGGGAGAGGATGATAGTCTTTCTACTTTCTATCTGACTATTGCTTCGGGTGTTTCATCTGTCCAGAATTCTAATGTAGTCTCTTTTATGATGAGTACGGGATATGATGTCGGCACCCATGATGTGCCCTCCTCGGATGCTAAGATTCCTGCAAATCTTGGAGGATCTGACTTTCTTAATACTCGTACTTCTCAAGATTATGAGATATGGATGTCTGGAGATTCAGAAGGGGTTGTATTTATAACTCGCCAATCCCCCGCAACCTATGCTTCCTGTTATATTGGACGCTGTAATCAATTTACTTCTATAGCTTTGGACCCCCACCCCTTGTATATTGTTGCTGGAAATACCACTTTGGTTACTAAAAGCACCAGTGCAAAAGTGATAGCAGGCAATCCCCCCGAGGCAGCTGCGGCAGTCTCGGAAGGAGAATCTATTGGAATTTCTTATACGGCCGCTGATCAGCCATACACTGGAGTCCACACTTCTGTAAATTCTATTTTTGTAGCTACCCCTTTGGTTATAACTATGGATGATGCTGCTCCGTCAATACGCAAAGGAATGGTGGGGACTGTTAGAAATGCTTGGCAGGCGGCGGGTACTACTTCTGATATGCTTGCAGAGGGAACACTCACAGCATCGGGCAGTTTTGGAGTACAAATCTATAGAGCTTTTCCAGTATCAACAGTATCAAGTTTAATTATAAGACAATCCTAGGAGGGTCATTCGTATGTCATTTGCATATAGAGAAGTAGTAGTTTCAGGAACGAGAGATGGGGTCGAAGGTACTTCCCAGTGCATCAACGAAATCACTGACGTGATGGTTAACCAGATGGGTTGGGTTTTGGAAGATGATCGCCGTGCTCAGGCAGGCAGTTCTAACGAAACTTTGACTCATAAAGTGGTGTTCAAGTCTAATCTGGGAGAATCTAATGATCAGCCTAATTGGTATATGACTATTACCTCCGGAACAGGTTCGGCCCAGAGAAACAATTTCTTAAGTTTTAAGATCCACTCTGCCTATGATGTTGGAACCCATGACACTGCCGCTACAGGAGTTGAAACTCCTTCTACTATTTCTACATTGACGTTGCCTACTGATTCCGATGGTAATTTTGTACTCTGGATTTCGGGAGATAAAGATGGCATAGCCCTAGTAACTAATTCAAGAAGCGTATATGGACACGCTCTTGTAGGAAGAAGTCAACATTTTGTGGATAATAGTATTGAGCCTTTTGGTCTTTACATTAACACAAGTACTGATGTCAATCCTGCGACGCTGAGCTGTCGCTCTATTGCTGGAGAGCCTCCCCAGGCTTTTCAAAACGTATCCGAGGGCGAGATTTTGTCCTATCCTTTTTCTACCACTCATGAACCTCGGATGGGTTTAGGGTCACCAGAGGCTTTCTTTACTGCTATGCCCCTGATGCATATGACAGATGATGCCAGTCCGTCTATACGAAAGGGGGCAATTGGCCTAATTAGTGGCGCATGGTCTTGTGCCCCGACCGGGGCAGGCTGGGTAAAAGAAACAGTAATTACTGTTTCGGGCAGTCCAGATCGAGAATATGTTGCTTTCCCAACGACCACTAATGGACTGGTAATAAGGAAATCTTAGGGTGTCTTTGCCGCAATCGCCTCCAACTACTAGCGGCATAGTTGTTCTTTCGGGATCTAACTTATTTGATCCTCAATCTAGTGATTTCCCTGTAATTTTGGGCACTGTAGAGGAACCAGATAAGTCATCTTTGCTAAAGGTCCCGGGAGGCGGGGGAGTTGCTGTCACTGATTTTTTTCTTTCGAACGCAGGAGGTTTTTCTGGCGCCGGGAAAGAACAGAATACTAAGGAGATACTTGGAGTTCGGGGTTCTGTTGCAACGATTGACGGTTTGTTTCTTGCTGTGCCACCCATAGCTGGTACGGTTCAGAAGGGTTCTACGGAACAACTTGGGGTTCAAGGCGTTGTTTTTGCCCTTGATGTAGATGTAGATATTACTTCAACAGAGGTGACCACCAGTGGTATTGTGATTGTGGATATATTTCCTGGCGTAGGTGCGGTAGCGGCACCGTTTGTTCCCCCAGTAGTTCTCAATGAAAGATTTTTTCCTCTTTTCCAAGGTCCTTTCCCAGAACATGATAGTAGGATATATCCTAGACTGCCCCAATTTTCTATCCTTACCCCCGGAGACTAGTAAACGATGACCTATAACCGGTTTCAGTATAATACCGCTTTATGGAATGCGGGCCGGGACGAAGTTGCCGGTGTAGCTAGGTCTATTATTCAAGCCCATACAGGTCCCCATGTTCAAGCCGTTATCGGTGCTAGCGGCGGTACAACTCTTATCTCTGATTTCATCATCACTGAGGGTGAGGTTAAGAAGCCACCTACTCAGTACAAGTTTCCAGACCTTACCGCGTTCATCCGTGCATATCAGACTCAGGCGCCCAGAGTTGACTTCCTTTCAATACAAGACTTAATTACTAGTATTAGGGGTTTTGGTTTCAAAGACATGCCTGCGTGTGTGTTCATAGTGAACCATGCTCCTGACCTACCTGCTAGTATATTTGGCCTCTTCGAGGCTAATCTGTTAGCTACTATTCTTGGTAAACTTGGGGAGCAGGATCTTCCCGCAATTATTCAGGCCCTTGCTGCTAACCTGGCAGCCACTATGTTGGGGATCACCGCTCCTAAACTACCCGCCACTATCTTTGCACAGCCTGCCGGGAATCTTGGTGCTCGAATCCATGCACCTGCGGACCTGGGGGCTATCTTTACCCCAGTTCAGTTTTCTGATTTACCGGGCGCTATTAGAGGTTTTCAGTTTGCAGATTTACCTGGAAGTATGTTAGGTATTGCTGCCCCTCAGCTCTTGGCTTTTCTTAGGGGCGTAGCAGGCGACATTAGAAATTTGCCTGCACAAACTTTGCCTTTAGCATTCAACCAGGGCCTGCCCGCACTTATTGAGCCTGTGTTCGTAGGAACTACTGATTTTCCTCGAATGCCTGCAACTATAACTGGTGCAACTATAAGTGGTGCAGAAGGTAGTGTTAATTTTATTGGTGGATTTATTAAAGGTCTTTTTGGAGGAATTCCTGGAGAGTTAGCGGCCTCTATTAGATCTGCGGATACAGAAGTAGATCTTCAGGCAACTGTTACAGGGGGCGGGGCTTTAAATCTCGGAGGAACTATTGGACTCATCCCTGTGGGTGCTCAGGATAGGTTTCTAAATGCTTTTGCACAACCACTTCATCCTGCAAATCTTGGGGCTGTTCTAACTTTCAGTGAGAATGTGAGGTTCCTAGGAGCCGTTATTCTTTCCCTCAGGGGTACAGGTGATCTGGGAGCAGCAATTAAAGTAGCTGAGACTTTCGTGACCGCCCTCCTTACTATTAGTACGGTTACCAGTAGAGATTTGAGAGCTACTATTGGAAAGCCGGGTTGTGCTGGTGGTTCTGATGTTCTATCTTTAGGAGCTACAGCAATTGCGCAACATGCCAAGAGTTTGGGGGCTCTTCTTCAGTCTTTCGTGGAGAAAAATCTAGGGGCGTCCATCAATACGGAAGATTTGTTTTTTGCATATGATACTATAGTCATTAAGTTTACTCCTTTCAAATTACCAGGGGATCCCGCATTCAATGCTACTGATACTATCGCTGTGCTATTCTCTCCTTTTAGAGGAAAGAATTTAGGTGCTATTGTCAATATTATTCAGAATAATGTGTTTCTGAATGCCAGTATTAATCCTGTGTTCCCCCTTCCTAGGGTTGTTCCTGCGGTTAACAGGCTAACGGCCCTCGATCTCAGGCTTACAGAGCCCCAAAATATTCAGGAGATCCGTCTTCAACTTGAGGGGTCTCTCTTAGAATATATCTATGTGAACGGAACAGATACTTCCTTTATTAAGGATCCTAATGAAGATTGGAAGATCAATATTCGTTCTTTCCAGCCTATCGCAGCGGGTTTGTTTGGAGATCATGCTGCTGCTAAGGTTTGCAGACTAGGAGGATTGACCAGCTTTAGGACTATGGATGAGGCAGTCAGGTTCTGTATCCAGGCAGTGTTGGGGTTTCAATCTCAGGCAGATTTTGGAGCCATTATTACTTCTAAGGGAGGTATTAACAGCCTCAGTGCATTTTTGGAACCTCAAAATACCTTTGGAAATTTGCCCGGTGTTATCCAACAAGTATTTCAGGTAGATTTATCCACGGTTATTACAGGCACTCCCTTCTTAGGTTTCGCAGTTGAAGGTGATTTTATGACTGCAGCTATCAAGGCAGTGGGTTTTTCTCCGGGATCAGGAATTGCTGCTAATATGGGAGCTTTTATTGATATCTTTAGGGAGCTGAGTCTTAGTGGTACTCTTACCACTAGTGGTGGTCAGCCCTTCCTAGCTAATAACCTTAATGCATTCTTGCTAAACAGTACTATTGGCATTACTGAGATCAAATCTTTGGCGGCCACTATTGATCTTGAACAGAATGAGCAGTCGATCTACTTTACCGGTAGTGGTAGCAACGAATATATTTCGATTGATACTCTCGATAATCTAGGTTTCGGCTTGGGACGTCAGTTTACTGTAGCCTTCTGGATTAGATGGGATCCCAACAGTGCAGACGGAAACCCCACAGACCCTGCAGGGACGCCCGTTGTCTTTGACTCTATCCTTGGTGCAAGCTCTGACGCTCCTGCCCAGAAATTACTAGGTGGGGGTATCCCTGGGTGGAAAGACGGCTTTGGTTTTTACTGGGAAGAGGACGGCGCTAGTATTAATTTTTGGGTTAATGATTTTGAAACCCACAGTGTTGTCGCAACTCTGGGCAGCGTAGAAGAGTTTAAACAATGGATTCACATCGTAGGTGTTTATGATGCCGACGCTGCTTCTTCTAATGTAAGTATCTATCTTAACGGAACCGTTGATGATACGGATATTCTTGTTGCAGACCTTAATCCCGTGGCAACGGGTACTACCCTAGATATTGGTAGGGTAGGTTTTGATCAGGCTGCGGATGCGTATCCAAACCAGTGGATGGATGAGATTGGAATTTGGCCCAATGTTGCCTTGTCAGGCGGTGAGATTTCTGCAATCTTTGATCCGGGGTTCCAACACCACAACCTGACTGTAAATAAGGGAGCATACGTCCACGCTGACGATCTGGTAGTATATTATCAATTCGAAGACACTGCGATTACCTTTCCGACAGTCACCAATGTAGTTAGTAGTGATACTTTTGATGGAACTATGGTTGGTATGGATGTAAGTGCCAATCTTTCAAATCGCACTGTAGTAACTGACACCAACTCCCTGACTTTCCAGGGTGGAGGATACTTCGAGAACAGTACAGATGCCGATCTTCCTTTGGCTTTGAATGGTCAAGGTAGTTTCACAACTGTTTGTTGGGTTAGGCCCACTAACTTCGTTAGTAGTGATCGTAGATTTCTGGGATTATTTCACTCTGGAGATCAGGCAGGCCTAGAACCTACTCTCTCTGTGGTGCATGATAATGACGACGGTTTTGGTCAAAGATTCCGAGTTTTGATGAATACCCCCGCAGACTCCCCGATCAATTTGACTACAGACTTTGATATAGATGCGACTGAGCCCTATACTTGGTATCATCTTGCAGTTACGTATGATTCTAACACTCGTGTTTGTAACTTCTACGTGGATAATGTCTTCCAGGATACCGGGACTCTGAATGCCGCCCGAAAAAGAACCGGTGAATTTACTTTGGGCGCCTCTCGTTCCACTAATAATATCACTGGTAGCAGATTCCTTGGCGATATTGATATGAATGCGTGGTGGGACAGGGTATTAACTTTAGAGGAACTTGATGAGATTCATAATGGAGGTATTTCTGAAGGGGAGGTAGATCTTACCTTACTGGCCTCTTCAAACGATGACCTCACCAGTTGGTACAGACTAGGTGAAGTGCCAGATACACTACTACTTTTGCGTAGCCGTACATCTAAGACTGCATTTACCAAGAGTCTGAGTAGAGTAGGGCCCACTACCCTTACTGCAGTTATTACTGATACTCCCTTCAATCCAGACAATTAAAACTTGACATTTAGGACAGGGTGGCTTATAGTTATCTTGTACATGGGCAGGAACACCTGTCTTGAGAATGGAGAGCTACATATGAAATTTACTATTCTTGCCGAAGATTTAAAGCGGGCTTTAAATGCATGTAATGAGATTGCACCCGCCAGTTCGTCAATAGCAGAAGAGAAGACTGGTGTTCTCGTGCGTGCCACTGCCGAGAGTGTGGTCTTTATGTCTTCTGATGAGACATCCTATATTAGTATAGAAGTGCCTGCGAAAGTGAAGGAAGAAGGTGAAGCGTTGGTTCGGTGTGGAGCTGTAACCAGTTCCGTTTTAGCCACCTTTGAGGTAGATGAAAACCCCATTGTGGTAGAAACAACTGCCAAGTCCTCCCTTAAACTTTCTGGGGTTAGTACTGTAAAACACAATCGTACTTTCCCTCTTCTTAACGCGGGCTTTTTTATTGAAACGCCCGAGTTTGAAGAAGACAATGCCACAAGGTTTGATGGCCTAGTCTTCCAAGACGGTATCCAGGCGGTAGCACACGCCGCATCCAAGGATACTTCTAAACTTCATTTTAATTGTATATCCGTTACCTTTACCGATAATGAAATAGTCTTTGCAGCTACTGATGGTATCCAGATTGCAGAGTTCCGTAGACGAGCCACGCAAACGTCCGACAAGGGCATGCGTGGCTCTTTCATTTTGGGCCTAAAGTTCGCGAGTGTGCTGGCCAAACATGGTGCGGATAAGCTGCGAGAGGGTAAAGGTGAGGATATTGTAGAGACTTATGTAGAAGGAGACAACTTCTTTCTAAAGAGTGGGAAAACTATTCTGGTTGGTACTTTGTTGAACACAGACTTTCCAGACTATGCCCCCTTCCTGGAGACAGATGAAAAACTTTTGGCAGAGTTTCCTACTAAAGATTTTCTATCCATACTTTCGGGTATGCAGCCTACCGTAGATGCCAAGAGCCATCGTATTATCATAGATGCCCGTAAAGAGGGCAATGCTGTTTTGTCTACCTCCAGTGTTAATGGTGAGGCAGTGAGTTCTGACCTTACAGTCGTGACTCCGGAGAGTTTCAATCTTCATTTTGATGCTCTCTTACTTCAGAATTCTGTCCGTCAATTAGATGAGGGTAACTTTGAGTTCTATTTCACAAAGGAGGCCTCCCAAGTCATACTGAAGTCACCTAAGAATGAGGATTTTAAGACATTGGTTTGTACCCTTAAGCCAGTGAGCTAAATGTCTCTCTACTTTGATGATGAGGAGGCTGCGGAGAAGCTCCGCGAGCGGGGATACAGAGTAGTAAAAGTAGAGTTTCCTGCCGCAGCCTCCACCATTAAGGATTTGATTGATTATTTCTATGCACGTAGGTTGTTTTACAACCCGGACCGGCCCTTTCCACCTAGTCGCAACTTTGTTGAAGATCGCAAGTTCTTGTCTGTTTTTGTCAAGAAGAGGCAGGACTTAGGGCTGAGTAGGAAGGAAGCCATTAGGGAAGCCGCGATGCTAATCGAGGTCCTATTTAGATTCGAGGAGCATCTCAAGTTAAGAACCCCGGTGATGAGTCCCAAGGCGCTGTTAGTTGGCTTTATCATAGAGCGCGTTTGCGCTATCGCAAATGATGAGATAGACGAAGCTAGTGAAGCAGAAACTGAGAGATACATTACCGAGATTAACGAGATCTACAACAAGAAATTTGCTGAGCGTGACAAAGAATTAGCCACAGCCAGCAGAAAACGTATACTGGAGAGATTAGATGGGAAAAGAGACAGGAACACTGAAGGTCGTACAGAACGCGATTGAGAAAGAGTATGGCCCCCTGATTAAATGGCTGGGGGAAGCCGCCGACGAGACGCCGGAGGTGTTTTCCACAGGATGTATTGGCTTAGATCAGGCCCTTGGTAGGGGTGGTCTAGAGCGAGGATTGATTGCTGAGTTTTTCGGTCCGGAAGCAAGTGGTAAGAGCTTTCTGGCCTATTCTGTTATCAAAGAAGCATGTATAGCAGGGTATAAGTGTGCCATTATTGACGCGGAACATACGATGGACCCCCGCTTACTGGCTAATATTGGCCTCCCACGAGACGGTGTGCTTGTAGTCGACGGCGCACCTACGGGAGAGCAGAATCTATCCATTGCCCAGAAGCTGATGGAGACTGGTGAGTTCGCAGTGGTACTAATTGACAGCGTAGCTGCCCTTCTTCCTGATGCTCGGGCAGATGCTGACTTTGACCAACAGTTCATGGGACTACATGCACGCTTGATGAGCG
>Ga0209976_10001634_pt1 | contig 13169 bp, 6 predicted proteins | sample SumtaG_FD_182806 | JGI IMG/M metagenome (GOLD analysis project Ga0209976, IMG submission 182806) | Deep subsurface microbial communities from Indian Ocean to uncover new lineages of life (NeLLi) - Sumatra_00157 metaG (SPAdes) (version 2) | ecosystem: Environmental > Aquatic > Marine > Oceanic >...
CTTCGGCGAAGTTAATTTATTAATGAACCGTGAAGGACTAAGAAGCTACGGACGAAGTGAACATAGTGATCGGAGTCCGTAGAGAATCACTATGAAAATATATCGCTCGATACAATATATACAAAATGGCATAGGATATTTTCCTGATCTTTATAAGTATGTAAATCATGGCTTTTCGTGGGGGAGGATATCTGGAAACATGTCTTTTTCGCATGATGATGTGGCGAGTGTAAGACAAAATATTCGATCTTTTTTTGAAAAGCTTGAGATGGGGGATATACGGAATTCTATACATATGATACCTGAACATAAGGCTAGAATCATAACGATAGATAAAAATACAATAAAAACACTACCAAATCATAGATTCGGAAGAGCTTGCTACTGCGATGTTCTGCTAACGCAACTATCACACGAAACATTAACTGTTAAGGTTGGTGATTGTACAACTGCAATTATATATGCAAAATCAAAACATACAAAAGGAATAATAGGTTTAGTACACACCGGTAGAAGAGGAGCAGAAATGAAACTACCTCTGAAACTTGTGTCATATCTGATTAAATCATTGGACTTCAATAAGGAAGATATCATTGTCGGAATTGTACCGCATCTTTTCAAGAAAAATAGAAAATTCGAGAATTTAAAAAAAATACGTGATAGAAACATATGGAATGGTTTTATAGAGAAACGTAAAAGATTTTTCTATATTGATGAAACAGGACTTGTCATTGACCAATATATCAGAGCGGGTATTCATCCAAATAATCTCTTTGTTTATCATGTTAATACGTTTCGTGCGGCAGCGTCTGGTGATACTTTTTCACACAAGTACCATCTAGAAATGGAGAAAAAGGGGAAAAGTGCTCCGGAAGGGAGATTTCTAGTTGCTGTTCATAAGTATGACAATACGTGAAATTTCATAAAATAAAATTTGTATGATATGATGAAAAATGCAAATTTAGATATGTCGAAATAGTATGTTTGGCTTCATAAAGAAATTTCTCGATAACAATGAAAAACAACTAAAAGCTGTTCAACCGATTGTTGATGAAATAAATGCATTGGAAAAAAAGGTGTCGAAAATGGAGATTGAGGATATGAAAGATCGTGTTATAGGTATGAGAAAGGAACTTCAACCGTTACTTAAGAAAGTCCCTAAAAGGGAGAAATCATCAATTATTGTCCGTGACTATACAAAACCTCTTTCAAATAGTGAGAGTGCTGTAATTGAAAAACTCCAAACGTATATTCCTGAGTTGTTTGCTATTATAAGAGAGATAACTAAGCGTAAATTTAGTAACGAGAAATTCCATCGGCGCCACTATGATGTTCAGTTAGTAGCAGCGATAATTCTTGCACAAGGAAATAAGTTAGTAGAACTAAGAACTGGAGAAGGAAAAACTCAAGTATTTCATTTGCCTACTGCGTTATATACACTGACAGGACGTGGAGCACATGTTGTTACTGTAAATGATTACCTTACTCGAAGAGATGGTGAGTATGCAGGTCATATTCTTACTGACATAGGTTTGACAGTTGGGGTTATTGTGCCTCAGAAGTCGTATAAGTTTGTCCCTGATAGCGAACTTGCAGAAGTAAAAGGAGAAGAAGTGTATAAGGAGCGTATGGAAGTTACTATTATTAATCCTGGTAATGTTCGAGGATGGAATCTTGTTGAATGTACAAAACAGGAGGCTTATGCATGTGATGTGGTTTACGGAACAAATAATGAATTTGGCTTTGATTACCTAAGAGATAATATGGTGGCAGATGTTAAACAGATTGTGCAACGCGAATTATATTACTGTATAGTTGACGAAGTTGATTCAATTCTTGTAGATGAGTCAAGGACTCCACTCATTATTTCTGCACCCGCAGAGAAGTCAAATGAACTATATAATAGATTTGCAGGGATTGTTCCTAGGCTAGATGCTGAGGCTGATTATACGATTGATGAGAAAACTCGTAGTGCTGTTTTAACAGATGAAGGTATCGAGAAAGTTGAAAAAATGCTTGGAGTGAAAAATCTATGGGAGGATTATCTTCTCGCACATCATCTTGAAAATGCGCTAAAGGCATATACGCTATTTGAAAAAAATGATGAATACTTAGTTAAAGATGGGCAGGTGCTTATCGTTGATCAGTTCACGGGAAGGGTACTACCTGGGAGGCGTTATAGCGAGGGACTTCATCAGGCTATAGAGGCAAAAGAAGGGGTTGAAATAAAACAGGAGTCAAAGACACTCGCAACCATAACGTTTCAGAACTTTTTCAGATTATACAAAGTACTTGGTGGTGGTTCTGGAACGATTATGACTGAAGCTGAAGAATTCTTCAAGATTTATAAGTTGGATTCAATTGAAGTTCCTACTAATAAGCCAATAATAAGAAAGGATCATACTGATAGAGTTTATAAAAGCCAGAAAGTAAAGTTTGATGCAGTAGCAGCCGAAATTAAAGAAAAGAATGATAAAGGACAGCCAGTGCTTGTTGGCACTACATCTATTGAAAAAAGTGAGTATATTTCCAGAATTTTGGAAAAGACTGGAATTAAACATGAAGTGCTGAATGCGAAACATCACGAGAGAGAGGCGCATATAGTAGAAAATGCTGGACAAGAAAATGCGGTAACTATTGCTACAAATATGGCTGGGCGTGGTACGGATGTTAGTTTAGGGGATGGAGTTGTAGATTTGGGTGGTTTGCATGTTATTGGTACAGAAAGACATGAAGCAAGACGTATAGACAACCAGCTTCGGGGGAGGAGTGGAAGACAAGGAGATCCCGGATCGAGTAGATTCTATGTAGCTCTTGATGATGAAATAATGAGAATGCAGGGAGGGGATTTCATAAAAGGACTTATGGAAAAAACGAGAATCCCTGATGATATGCCAATCGAATCGAAGTTGATATCTGGATCAATAGAACGTGCTCAAAAGCGGATGGAAGGATATCATTTTGATATTAGAAATAACCTAGTAAAGTATGACGATATCCTAACGAAACAGAGAGAGATATTCTATACGAGGAGGAGGAACTTACTGATGCTTGTAGATACAATGTATAACGAGAAGCATGAAAAAGAAAGACAGAAAGCACAGAAAGAATTATCGACAAGAATACAAACTGAAGTACATGATGAAATTAATGGCATTGTTGACTCACATTTTATAGAAGATGAGAAAGATACAAGAAGCGAAATGATAGATGATTTTCTTGATCTTGCAGATGATGAAGTAATTCTTGCTTCACTTATAAATATCTCAAAGGATCATAAGGATGTATCACTATCTCCAAAAGAGATAGAAAACTTTTCACCAAAAGAGCATCTATATGCTGTTGTTACAAAGCTTAAGCAGGAAGAAATTCGTACTATACTTCAAGCCCTTGGAGGTGAAATGATACGTGCGAAGCAAAAAGAGTTAGGAATTAAAGAATTTTATCAAGTATCAAAGCATGTAACACTACAAGCAATGGATCAACTATGGACTGATCATCTTGATGCGATGCAGGATCTTAGAGAAGGCATTGGTCTAAGAGGGTTGGCACAAAGGGATCCATTAGTTGAGTATAAAAACGAGGCATTTGAATACTTTGATGGTTTAATGACAAGTGTACGCTCTCGGTTTGTAAGAAGAATATTCAAAATTAAGCGCGTTGAAGAGCAAGAGATCGATCAGAATGCAAGAACAAATATCGATCAAATAGAAGATATATTAACAGGTGATAGAGAGATGGCGCATGCTGTTCGCAACTATTTACAAAAAAGACAAAATCAGCAGGTCAAAGAAGTATCTGATAGAAAGCAGAAGCCAAAGACAATTGTTAAAGGACAAAAAGTTGGAAGGAATGATCCATGTCCTTGTGGAAGTGGTAAAAAGTATAAAAAATGCCATGGGAGTTAATATCACTCGATAATATCAAGTTCTTGCATTTCTTGTATAACTATGATAAATTTCTCATATGTGACGTTAAGTTTATTGTAATATGGATTATGTTTTCATATTAAAATAGACATCCTGTATATTCTAAGTTTATGGTTGGTATAATACAGCTCTCTAAAAAATAAACTATATAGGATATCTAAACTTGTCAATATGCAATAAATTCCTCATAATATCATGTGTTTCATATCATAAAACATGTTATTTTATGTTATTTATGTGATATATTTAATAACTATTGCTAATAACATAAAATTATTATTCCATAGATATTTGTATTTACTAGATCACATCCTTTTAATTTGATGTGTAACTGTTGAGTGAAGTTCATGTTATTAAGTGAAAATTGTTACTTAGAGTTATGCTTTTTATGATACAAAACACCATAGAAAAGATATTATTAATTATCCTATCTATAAAAATAAAAATTCTTGAGAATTAAATCTATAAATTAAAAAGGGAATACAATAACAATAGATGAAATACTCAAAAAGAGATGGATTAATACAGATATCATAATTGTTAGGATGAAAAAGTAGCAGGTATGCAATAAGAGTGGTAGCGTTATGTAAAAGGAATGTATAATTGAAGAAAAAATACCTGAGAATAAGCAATATAACGAGTAGCAAATATGATCAGGGCAATAATGTGAACAAAGTCTGTTCGAAGATGATGTAGATTAATCATGTTATTAGTGTTGTAGTAGTATGAAAAAGTATAAAAACTATACTAAAAATAAACAGTAAAATAGTGTGAAAGTATACAATAGGAGTAAAGTATCATAACAAATGCGTATAGATTGTGAGAATATAATGTATAGAATGAGTGTAATAAGTTATAGGGTGAGAGAATAGAGATAAAAATAATTTATAAATAATACGGTCATGTGTTATAATCATAATATTATTTTGAAGAATATAGTATGTTTTACATTGATCCACTCTACATAATTCTTTCAGCACCAGCATTAATCCTTGCTATAAGTGCCCAGCTATTAGTAAAATATTTCTTCTCGAAGTACTCTAAAACAATGAATAAGAAAGAAATGACGGGAGTTGATGTTGCAGAGAAATTTGCTCGGGAATATGGATTAAATCTTCGATTAAATGTCGCATTTGCTGATTTGTCGGATCATTATAATCCTGCAGTGAGAGAATTAACGTTATCTGAACGAGTTGCAAGGACTCCTTCAATTGCATCTGTTGGGATTACCGCTCATGAAATCGGTCATGCATTACAACATAAGAAAGGAGAATTTTTAGTTGGTCTAAGAACAGCTATGGTTCCTGTTGTGAATTTTGGAACTACCGTTGCATATATTCTATTTATACTCGGATTATCACTGCAGTTTTTTAGTTTAGCAATTATTGCAGTGGCTCTTTTTTCTCTTTCCACAATATTTACTCTCGTTACTCTACCTATTGAAATAGATGCAAGTATAAAAGCTATGAGAATGATAAGAGCACAGAATATACTCTATCCAGATGAACTTGGTGGTGTAAAGAAAGTTCTTATTGCAGCTTCACTCACATATGTTGCAGGAGTTCTCCAATCATTATCTTCACTTATATATTTCGTCCTTCGTGCATTAGGTTCAAGAAGAGAATAAAAAAGGGATCTCTCGATCCCTTTTTCTAAACCAATCAATAAGCCGGATTCTGTATTCGAAAATTTCGGAAAAAGTCCCGAAACTATCGAGTAATGTTCATTTATCTATACAAAGCTATGCATCAGCTCTGTATCCCAAATACTGAGTGCGGTGATTAATCCACCTTGCTCCAGATAGGGGTTACCTAGCCCTCGTAAATTACTTCACGAGACGGTGGTCTCTTACACCACCTTTTCACTATCACTCTTCGACAAGCTCAGAGCTACATATTTCTGTGGCCCCTCTAGATCAATGCTTTCGCATGATTCAGAGCCTAATTTTGTAAAGAACAAAATCAAGTTTTCTCCCAGAGATTACTCCCTGCCAGCTTTCACTGGTATCTATCATATCAGTCCTAAAGTTGAATTTACATTCACTTCAGGACAAGGAGTCCGGACTTTCCTCCATGAAGTGAGAAATTTCTCTACTTCATGGCGAACATCTAGATTGGTTGTACCGTAATTATACCATATTTCGGTAGTTTTTATCTATTTTGTTTTACAATTGGGAGTTTTTTTTGTAGAATTAGTCATTAATTCTTTAGGTACATATAAAATGGTTGTAACACGTTTCGCTCCTAGTCCAACTGGATTTCTTCATGTGGGTCATATAAGAACAGCACTCTATAGTTACGCACTGGCAAGAAAATATAAAGGAAAATTTATTCTTAGAATCGAAGATACTGACAAAAAGAGAGAGGTTACTGGTGCAGTAGAAAGTATAATTAAAACATTAAAAGTATTTAATATTTCCTTTGATGAAGGACCTATTGTTGGGGGGCCTAATGAACCATATATCCAGTCTCAAAGGTTAGATGTATATAGGGCAAAAGCAAATGAGCTTATTGATAAAAATGTAGCATACTACTGCTTTTGTGACCATGAGAAACTTGAAGATATGAGAGAGACTCAAAGAAGTAAGGGAGATCAGCCTATGTACGATGGAAGATGTAAGAATTTACGTGGAGGAGAAGTTCAAGAGAAGCTCAAAAAAGGAGAGCCCTATGTCATACGGTTGAAAGTCCCGGAAGGTAGAACAATAAGAATTGAAGATAAGATCCTCGGAAAAATCAGTTGGGATTCAGATACTGTTGATGATCAGATATTGATAAAGAGTGATGGATATCCTACTTATCATCTCGCGGTTGTTGTAGATGATGTTTTAATGGGTATAACCCATATTACTCGTGGATTTGAATGGCTTTCTAGTGTACCAAAACATGTTCTTCTTTTTGAAGCTTTTCAGTATAAGATTCCCGTAATGGCACATTTACCACTCATTTTAAATCCACAAGGTGGAAAGCTTTCCAAGCGAAAAGGATCAGTATCTGCTGAGGAATTTTTGATGCAAGGTTATCTTCCAGAAGCAATCTTAAATTTTATCATGCTTCTAGGATGGGCGCCAAAAGATGATCGAGAATTCTACTCATTAAAAGAATTCGTAAAGGAGTTTTCCCTTGATAGACTAAATAAGTCAAATCCAGTATTCAATAGAGAAAAATTAATCTGGTTCAATGGTGAATATATTCGAAGACAATCAACAAAGTTATTTAGCCAGAAAGTTTTATCATGGATTAAAACATATCATAGTAAAGACGAAATAGGTTCAGAGATCATTAAAGATAAGAAGCTCTCCGAAAAACTTGAGCTTATTCAAGAACGTGCAAAATTGCTTTCAGAAGTGTTGGATTCTTTGGCATTTTTTTATAAGATACAACCTATACCAGATTTGAAAGATATCAAAGGTGTAAAACGTTATCCAGAGGAAGAATACAGAAAAGTACTTATTGAATATTATGCAACAATTAGAAAATACTCTGATAACACATCTGATTGGAAACACAAAAAGTGGGAAACAGATATGCGAGCTTTAGCGGATGTATATAATTGGAAGCATGGTGATATGTTTATGCTTATCCGAATTATGATGTGTGGTAGTCCTTATTCGCCTCCACTATTTGAGAGTATGCAAATACTTGGAAAACGCGAAGTATTAAATCGATTAGATCAATATACGTAAAAAAGGATTATGAATGATAAAACTGTATTTATTTTCCTATAGTTCGACCAAAACAAGCTGAGTTTATTATAAAATGTTATAAATTTTCAATAAGTATGTTTTGGCTCACTCGCCTCCCCATGAAGTGAGACAAGTCTACATCATGGTACGGCGAAGTTAGTTTATAAAGGAGTCGTGAAGAACAAGAAGCTATGGGCATAGTAAAAGAAAGGAGTCCGTAAAGTACACTTCACTACGAGAGTTAAATTGAGGGATTGAATATTAATAGACTTCTTACAAAATCTAGTAATTTGTTTTGGAATAGCTATATAGACTCATGATAGTAAAAAAGTTATTTTTTACACTTATTCTGTTCTCTGGTTGGTGGGTTGGACTCACCATATTCCCTCGGCAAATACATGCTTCTATGAATGCATCAAGCAAGTATGATATTCGGATCGTAATTGATGATAAAGCGAATGCGACAGTTCACTATAATATTACACTTGTGAATAAAGGGAAACAATTCTTCATTCGTGACTACTCAGTACTCACCAGTCACAGCGACATCATAAATGTTTCAATAAAAGAACAAGGTAAGAATGTTGATTTCAAAAAAGAACATTTAGAGGAAAATGTGCGATTAAAGATTCCACTTTCGGAACCATTACTTTCAAAAGGTGATAAAACTAGTATTACACTTATCTACGAGACGAAAAAGTTGATGAAAAAAGAAGGATTACTATGGTATTTGAATGTTCCTCCGATTAAAACAGAGGAAACACTTACAAATCTAAAATTTACTATAGTTGTTCCAAATGATTATGGTAGTGTTGCATATCTTTCAAAAGGAGGTATTGAGAGTAAACAAAAAGAACACAATAAAGTATTCACCTATATACGAAAAAATTCTCAGACAGAAGAACTACTCATGTTTGGTACACATCAACAGTTTGAATTTGTCTATACATACGAACTAGATAATACGACTGACGATGAAACTACTTACAAGATAACACTACCACCAGACAGTAATTATCAAAAATCTTATTTTTTACATGCCGATCCCTTACCTGATCATACTTTCACAGATGCTGAAGGAAATATAATCGTAGAGTATATAGTAAAACCTTCCGATCAACAATCTGTCAGAATTTCTGGATTTAGTAAGTATTCTATTCTCGATAATACGCAGGCTGTTTCTTCTGGTATGTATAGTGCGTATCTTAAAGAAACACGGGTATGGAATTATTCACATGAAAATATTAAAGCTATATTAGCTGGATTACCTGTTTCAAGTAATTCCTCTTATGAAAAGGCATCATCTGTATATAAGTATCTACTGTCTAAGTATGATCTCGCAAGTGTAATGGGGAAACGCAAGAAGGTTTCTCATATACTGCAATCCAAAAAGGAACTTTCTTGTCTTGGGTTTTCTGATTCATTTGTGACATTGACCCGAGCTATCGGTGTTCCATCACGTTTAATTGTTGGATATAGTCCTCTTCTTAGTGATAATCAACTTTTACATTTCTGGACTGAATTTTACTATGAAGATGAGGGGCGTTGGATAGTTGTCGATCCTTGTATGAGAAAAACTAAACAGTATAAAGCTTTTAATTCCTTCGATATAAATCGCTTTACTCTTGCCTATTGGGGTTTATCTGATCATTATCCAGAAGTTATTATTCCCCTTACGACCTATCAGGAGAGTATGCCAGAGAACTTGGAGTTGAATGCTTCATCATATGATTTTACCAAAGATGATGAAGAAGTAAGTATCGAAATGAGTGCGGGTAGTATTGACCCATTTACAAATACACTACCACTGACATTAAGAGTGAATAATTCATCTCTTAATATTCTCCGATTTAATGAAATATCTTTGAACGGGAAATTAATTTATCTTGAACTCTTTGAACAGGATACGTTGTATGAAGAATCAGTTTTTCCATCAGAAAATAGAGTGATACACGTGATATTTGATCAACTGAAAGAAACACCGATTGAACGGGTCGAAAATTACCACGTTTTGGTTCGTGCTTCTTACGGAGATCAGGAATTTTCAAAGGATGAGGTATTGGTTGTTAGTAGACCACTTACTTTTTCTTCAATCATATCATGGGTAATTGCTGCAGTGTTGGCATTTTTTTCACTATTTATTATGTTTTTTTTACGTAGAAGAGTAAGAAGAGGAATTTTCAGGATATTCTCATCATAGCTTAGATTTTACTATAGAAGTATAACTGGTTTGGTTAAACGCTGATTCAATCTATAGTTCGGCCAAAACAAACGGAGTTTATTATTAAGATATTATAAATTTTCAATAAGTTTGTTTTGTCTCACTACGAGAGGTAAATAAGGGAATTGAATAATTATAGACTTCTTGTGAAATCTGGTAATTTGTTTTGAAATAGCTATATATTGAATATTCGAATCCAATCTGTTTAAATGTATAGAGTGATATAAATTGGTAATTTTTCAATCTTGGAGAATGAATTTGTAAAAGAAATTGTTGTTATTTTGTTTGTAGCATTTATAGGAGGCTATATATTTATTCGGCTGAAACAGCCACCTTTCGTAGGATATTTACTTTCAGGGATTATTATCTCCCTACCTTTCTTTTCAGGTATTATTCGTTTTGATGTAGCAAAAGATGTCGCGCAGATTGGCGTTGCTCTTCTTCTATTTGCTGTTGGGATCGAGTTTCCAATATCTAAAATTTTTTCCATTAGAAAGACCTTACTCATAGGTACCCTTGTACAACTAGGGGTGTTTATTTTTATTGCTAGGTTTGTTTTTTCCTTCATTGGATTTTCATCGAGAGAAGCATTATTTCTATCTATTGCTTTTACCAACAGCTCTACTATTGTTGTTATACCACTGCTTGAGAAAAAACTTTTTAAAGGATCTAAAGTTTCGGATTATGTCATAGGATGGTTGATCCTACAGGATATAGCCATCATTGTGATTGCAGTACTTGCAGGTACGCTTCTTAGTAATGATCCTTATAGTACATATGATGTTTTAGAAGCCATTGCAAAGAGTTTTGTTTTTATCACTATCTCCATCATTCTTGGTAAACAGTTAATACCGGATGTATTTAACGCATTATCACGAATAAAATCATTTGAGTTGCTTCTTGTTCTGGCATTTGTCTTTTGTATGACTGTTGCATTTATTGCTGAATCATTGGGACTTTCGTTCACTCTTGGAGCTTTTCTAGCAGGAGTGATGATTTCTGAGAGTCTTGTAAATCATGAAATATTTTCTGAAACAAAGTCTTTACGAGATCTATTCTCTCCGATATATTATGTCGCTTTGGGCAGCCTTATCTCTATTACCTTTGTACTTCAAAATATCATAAAAATTGTAATTCTTGTTATTATAGTACTATTTGTAAAATTCCTTATTATTCTTGGTATAGTTACAAGTTTGGAAAAGCAAACAAGGAAAGCTTTTCTCGTTGCATTACTACTTATGCAAAGTGGTGAGTTTGCATTCATACTATCTCAACTTGGTCTTCAAAATCAATGGATAGGTGAAGAAATCTATTCGTTAGCAATTGTTGTAACCGTTATATCTTTGATTATTACACCATTTGCAGTTGGTTATAGTGAGAAGTGGTATATCTGTTTCCAGGAGTTTGTAAAAAAGAGATCACCTGGTATCTACAATCGATTATTTATTTCTTTGAATCTATCGGGACAGCTGGAAAAAAGTGATGAATATCCTACTGTTATACTATGTGGATTTGGTAGGGTAGGAAGTTATGTGGGCAAAGCTTTAGATAAGTCACAAATATCATTTTTGGTAATAGATACTGATCGAGAGGTGATAGACTACTGCAAGGGGCGAGGTTATCAGGCTATGGTGGGAGATGCAGCAAGTAGTGAGATTCTAAATAAAGCACAAGTGGATAAAGCACATTTCCTTGTTGTTGCGCTTCCGAAAGAAGCTGCTGCTGAACTGGTAAGTTCTCATGCCAGAAAGCTCAATCCCAATATCAAAATTATTGCCCGAAGTCATATCCCAACCGATGATATACGGTTAAAACAGAAGGGTGCTGATATTACCGTAGAACCAGAATTTGAAGCAGCTATATCAATATCAAAGAAGATTCTTGCTTTAACAGGAAAAAGTGGAATTGATGTTACCAAGTATCTAAAGAAATCAAGAAGAAGAAAACGAAGTAAGTATAAAAAAGGTTAGTAGGCGGGTATATTTTCATAATCATGTTGTATTTCTTATGTCATTCTCAATTTGTTGACAGTCATACTTATTTGCTTTATCATAGGTCAGCTCTTGTTTTATTCATATCTTGATACTGCCCCATGAGTATTAAAGAACATCAAATAATAATTCCATTTTCCAAGATTGAACAGGATTATCTTGAGCTTGTTGGCGTAAAGGGATTGACCCTGGGAAGATTATTGGAACTTAAAATACCTGTTCCAAACGGTTTTATTCTCACAACACAAGCATTTGAGTTTACCAAGGCATCGAGCGGGCTTACTGAATTTATTACCAACGAACTTTCTGATTTGGATCCTTCAGATGGTGTACGACTTGAGAATGTGTCGAAGAAAATTCGGAATGCAGTTGTCAAAGTAGGTTTGGGTAAAGATATGAAAAATACGCTTGCTCGTGCATATGGATCCATGTCGGGATTTACTGACAGTTACGTCGCTATACGAAGTTCCCCTCCCCTTGAAGATCTAAAAGATACTTCTTATTCAGGACAATTCTCGACTTTTCTCAATGTTAAAGGGAAGGAAGATCTTTTCGAGAAGGTTATTCTATGTTGGGCGTCATTATATACTCCTCAAAACATCTTTTATTCTCTTACAAAAGGCTATGATGTATCATCCGTATCAATGGCCGTTGTTGTTCAGAAAATGGTTCAGGCTGAGGTAAGCGGTATACTTTTTACTGTAAATCCCATTGATAATGATAATACCAAAATGGTAATTGAAGCAGTATTGGGACTAGGAGAAGCCCTTGTCTCTGGGCAGCATACTCCTGACAGCTATGTACTTAACAAAGAGACTGATGAGATACTTGAAAAGCATATAGTTCCTCAAGAATGGATGCTTGTTCGAAAAGGTAGAACAAAGAAAGGCGAAAGTCCAAACGTGAAAGTTAATGTAAGCGAAGTATGGAAAAGTCGCCAGAAACTTGAGAATAAATATATACAGAAACTTGCTAAGATAGGAAAAGCCACTGAAGAGAAACTGGGCGAAGCACAAGATATTGAATGGGTGTATGAAGGAGGGAAGATATGGATCGTACAAACTCGTCCTATAAAAACTTATGTTGTTGATGGAGATGAAATATGGAAGAAGACACCTACTCTTGCAGCCCTAAGAGCAAAGACATCAATGGAAAAAAATCGTAAGTTACCTCCAGACAAATCTCCTAAAGAAGAAAAGAACAAAGACAAGAAAGAAAAAATCATTGTAGCGAAAAGAAGTTCAGTATCAGATGAAAAACCACATTCATATGAAGCAAGAAATGTTATTCTTTCTGCTTGTCGCATAAGTGGAGGTGAAACAAGTGGTGTGGTGAAAGTTGTG
>Ga0209976_10001635_pt1 | contig 13160 bp, 10 predicted proteins | sample SumtaG_FD_182806 | JGI IMG/M metagenome (GOLD analysis project Ga0209976, IMG submission 182806) | Deep subsurface microbial communities from Indian Ocean to uncover new lineages of life (NeLLi) - Sumatra_00157 metaG (SPAdes) (version 2) | ecosystem: Environmental > Aquatic > Marine > Oceanic >...
TAAGGAAAAGAAAATTTTTCTGTTTTGGTATTCTGCTAATCGCAGAATTGCGGAAACGCTCCCACCCCAGCCGCGCCTTCGGCGCGGTGAGTAGGCGGGCAAAAATTCCTTCCCCCAGACCCCCTTCCTTTTTGCCCACCTGCTTTGGGGATTTGTTTTTTTGGCGGGGTTATCTGAATTATAGTTGCGTTTGCCTCGCCATCCCAGTGTGCGCGCAACAAGACAGAACTCCATAATTTTGTTTGACCAAATACTAAAAATTCCATATACTAAATAGTGATAATAAAGATTTTGTATGTCTACTAACTATCATAGTAAAGTTATACGAATATGTCAAAAGGAAAATCCACAATTGGAGAAAATATAAAGAAATACCGAAACAAACTCGGTATTTCTCAAGATGTCTTATCCAAAAAGGCAAATCTTGCTTTTCATACCATCGCCAAAATAGAGGCTGGGACAACACCCAACCCTACTATTGATACAGTTAAAAAAATTGCAGATGCGCTTGGTACGTCGCTAGATGATTTAATGAAGAAATAAAAGTGATTATGGCAAAAAATAATTCTACAAAAAATGAAATGTCGCCAATAACTCTTTTTGTGAAAGAGATTGGCCGTTACTTTATGGAATTTCTAGAAACAGATTTCCATAAGCGGCGACTGCCACGTCGCAGTATCAAGCTTCACAACGAAAAAGGGTTATTGACTGGGGTAAATCTTAGCAAATATCCAACATTCTATAAAATAGGATACAAGCTTGTTAATAGTTCCTTTGATAATAGCGTACTCGGTTCAATTCAAAAAGGAGTCTATAAGGCGGACATACCTAAATCTTTACTCGATTTAATAAACAAACTAATAAACAAAGTATCAGAAAAAGACGTTCTGAATTTAATTAAAGAAATTAATGAATCAGCTCAGCAATCAGCCGTAAAATATAAGGATAACTATTTGCAAGCTTTCAACTCTGTTATGACAGAAGTAGAGTCTGTATTCAAAAAGTACATTGTTTCTGGCTTGGTTAGAAGTATTGAAAAGCCACTTCAGAACAATAAGCTTGCTGATGAGAACGCAATATTTCAAATAGAAGAAGAACTTTCCAGCATACTTACTAAAAAAGTTGAAGACGCTGTATCTGAATCACTTAAGTTAATTTTAAGTGGCGAAAAAGCAAACACAAAAAAGCTTCTTAGTAGCGTTTTGGATATAGAAGGCCTTCAAGATAGCTTGAGTAAATTTTTTGATATGTTTAAGGTGTCCGATCTATTTAATGATCTCCATGAACTGTATCAAAATTTTAAAATAGAAGACAAACAGGAATTTTACTTTTATTTCTACGATATCAGCTATCAAAAAAATAAGTACCCAATTTTTTACATACCCTTTTCTATTGAAAGAAAAAGTGATGAATTTTTTATTGCATTTGACTCGCAGATTTACATCAACAAGAAAGCTCTTGCATATATTGCTCAGGAATATAATCTTGAACGCGGAAAGAAAGGTACTTTAAAAACCATATCAGACAGAATTATCTATCTTGCAGATCACGAGAAAGATCTACCTCTTGTTTTACAAGAGACTTTTGCGGAAATTATCAACTTCTTTGCGTTTGACAATAAAATTGAAGTCGCGAAGCCAGATATTCAAACAAGTAAAAATCTATATGTAACAGTAAGCACAAATATTTATATCGCCCTTTTTGATAAATCAGACGAAGCTCTCTTAAATGATTACGAGGACATACTGAATGCGGCAGCAGATAGCCACTTAATGGAAGGTTTCCAAAAATTCATAGGTGATTTTCTTTATAAAAACCCTGAATCTGTTGCAAAACCAATTAGGGACGAATGGGATGAGAAAGAAGTGGATGAAAAATTGGTCTACAAAAGTCCAATACCTCTAAATAGTGAACAACAGCAAATCTTATCTGCTATCAATAACAAGAAATGTAAATACGTACTTGTTGAAGGACCTCCGGGAACAGGTAAAAGTCATACAATCACGGCTATTGTATTTGATACAATTCTCAAAGATAAGTCCGTTTTAGTACTTTCAGATAAAAAGGAAGCCCTAGACGTAGTCGAGAAGAACATTGTTAATACTTTAAATAAGGTTCGCGTAGATGAGAAATTTCAGAACCCCATTCTTAGACTTGGTAAAACTGGCAGCACCTATAACCAACTCTTAACTCAACCATCGATTGACGGAATAACTGAGCAGTTTCGTGCAGTGAAAAGTAAGTTTCCTGATCTCGGTGAACATGTAGACGTCTCAATAAAGGCGTTAAGAAGAGGAATTGAAGGGCAGATAGATGCTTATAAACATATTTCTCTTGCAGACATAAATAAATTTGCTTCGATGAAAAGTCATTTTGACGAACATGGATTCTGTGTTGATATCGACGAGGCGATAAAAAATTATGATTCTGCAGAAGAACTCACAAAGATTAGATCCATTCTCCTAAACCTAAAAGAAAGAGTTCAGGCCAACGAAAAAGTATCTTTTAACTTTGACTTTAAGAGAGATCTAAACACAGAAAACTCGGAAAATTTAGAGAAAGCGATTTCTGCCTTAGAAGATATAGATAGACTTACTACAGAAAATAGCCAACTTTTAGATAACGAATCTTTGGGAATGTATTTTAATCTAGTCAGAAAGAATAAAACCGGAGTTAAAAAATTAGTTGATTATTCGCATGGTATTTCAGAAATAGCCGATCTCATTCAAAAGAATAAGGTATATGCCAATTTACTGGGCTTGAGTGGCGAAGAACTGGGTAATCTATCTACAATAAAAGAAATTGTGAAATACACGCTGACGCTCGAAGAGATTTTAGGGAAAGTTGAGTATTTTGCGAAAGGTAATTTATTACTTCTGGATTTTTTCAAAGAGTCATATAGAGAAGATATAGAAAATCTTGAATATTACATTAGTTCTGCAAAAAGTTTAAAGAGTGGAGTATTTGGTTATTTGGGTAAAAAGAAAAAAATAGAACCATTAAATCAAGGCTTTAGAAAAAAGTTTAGCTTCTCGAAACTTGACAACCCGCACAAAAATTTGAAAGAGCTTGAGATAATTCTTGGCATCTATAAATATATACTTGAAGTACAAACAGAGGCCAAATGTTTTAGTGATGTAGATTTTATTCATCTTATTACTACCCTCTTAAAGGATAAAGAAGCTTTCTTTTCAAGCGAACGATTGAAAAAACTTAAATTATTAGCCGAAAAGAATTCAAAAAAAGAATCAATTATTAACGATTTCACAGACGGCAAAGTAAATGTCTTAACACTTAACGATCTTAACGACATTTCAGTCGTTGCAGAAATTAACTCCCTCTACGACGAACTTATTAATCTTTTAATTACTGAAAGAGATATCGTTGATTCCAATATTAATTTGAAGAAAAACAAAAGCATTGATGTGCTCCTTCAAAAAGGTAATCTTCCTTGTTTAATTAAGGAATTAAGTTCTTGCAAGGAATATATCGACACTCTCTTAGAAATTAACAATGATATCGCTTACCTAAAAGAATCTTCAGAGAAACACAAATCCACTTTTGCCGTTGTTGGCATTAAAGATAATGTATTTAACTCTTTATACGAAAACAGATTAACTAAAATATCCGATCTTGAGTTCGAAAGACTAACTTGTTATATAAAACTCTATCAAAAACTAAATAACGAATTTAGTGAAATTAAAGATTTGAGCTATGGGGAACGGATCAGACAGATTGAGGATGTTGTGACAATGCAGATGACTTATCTTATGGATGAAAGGTTCATCAACTTCACCGATACTTACAAAAACGATGCTATGGCGCTTAAGCAAGTAATAAAATCGAAAAAGAAATTTCCGAAGGAACAATTTTTAAAATTAAAAAATGCGTTTCCATGTATTTTAGCCGGTATTAGAGATTATGCTGAATATATACCATTAGAGCCGGAAATTTTTGATTTGGTTATTATTGATGAAGCTTCTCAAGTCAGCATTGCACAAGCTTTCCCAGCCCTCTTAAGAGCTAGAAAGGTTGTTGTGCTTGGTGATAACTTGCAGTTTAGTAATGTTAAATCTGCGTTAGCGCGGAGCGATATAAATAAGCAGTATTTAGCAAATCTCAAGGAGGTTTTCTTAAAAAACATTTCAACTGAGACAGACGATATAGTTCGGTTGGAGAAATTCAATATAAAGGTTTCTATACTTGATTTCTTTGGGTTTATAAATAACTACAAAGCTCGACTTGTCAAACACTTCCGAGGTTATAGAGAGTTAATTTCTTACTCAAATAAGTTTTTTTACAAAGGAAGTTTACAGGTGATGAAGGTACGCGGAGTGCCAATTCACGATGTTTTAAAATTTTCTCAAGTAAAACATGATGGGCTAGAAGAAATTACAAATAATACTAATGTACCCGAAATAGAATTTATAGTTTCTGAACTTCAAAAGATTAAAGAGCAAGGTAAAAAATGTACAGTTGGTATTATTACGCCACATACAAACCAACAAAGTTTACTTTACGGAAAAATTAGTGATTTACCTGAGTCAGACTACTTCTTTGATGCTTTGAAATTGAAGATAATGACATTTGATACATGCCAAGGAGAAGAGAGGGATATTATCTTTTACTCAATGGTTGCTACTGAGATAGACGATAAACTTAATTACGTGTTTATAAGCGATCTGAACAATATCGATTTAGATGATGACGAAGGAAAAATTAAAGCCCAACGATTAAATGTCGGCTTGAGTCGTGCAAGGGAGTGTATACACTTTTTTCTCAGCAAACCAATCGATAAATATTCGGGAACCGTCAAGGGATTTCTACAACATTACTCAAATGTTCTTTTAGAGGGTCAAAAGGAGTTTGATAGCAGTATGGTGGATCAACAATCGCAGATGGAACCACTTATTCTGGACTGGTTCTACCAAACAAAGTTTTGGGAAGAGAATAAAAGAAACGCCGAAATACTTCCTCAGTTTGAATTGGGCAAGTACTTAAAACAACTCGACAGAAGTTACAACCATCCGGGCTACAGAGTCGATTTTTTACTCGTTTATAATGATAACGAAGAAAAGCAACATAAAATTATTATTGAATATGATGGATTTTTGGAGCATTTTAAAGATTCAATGCAAGTAGTTAATGAGTCTAATTATCAAGAATATTATTCGCCAGAAGATGTATATAGACAACACGTTTTGGAGGGTTACGGGTATAAATTCCTCAGAATAAACAAGTTTAATTTAGGGGAAAATCCCATAAAAACTCTTGATTCTAGATTACAGAATATCGTAAAAAAAAACTCTACAGTCACGATATAGTTAGTAAAGTTCAAGATACAATTCATGATTTACGCAGTGGCGCGGCAAAAGTTTGCCCTCAGTGCGGGGAGGTAAAATCGCTGTCAAAGTTTAAAGATTTATCCCTTATTACTGGGATTGGCAGGTTTTGTTTAGAATGCAAATCAAACTCAAGTTCCAGAGAATATATTTCTACAAGTAGTGGAAGACGAGTAAAACTTGATAATGAGTTATCAAGAAGTGATACCAATAAACTACTCAGTTTTTCTGAGAATCCATTAAAATATGCCAGAGGTACTAGTACTTCAAAGGAGAAAGTTAAATATTTGGATAGTATTAAATATAAATTTAGCGATGGACAACTTGCAACCTATAATGCCGTACGTAAGAAATATGATGAGGCGCTTCAAGAGAAAATATCAGTTTCAAAAAAAGATTTTAGTAAAGATTTAGAACAAGCATTCAACAATCATCGAACAGTCAGAATTCGCTATAAAGGTTCATGGCGTGCCATAGATCCTTATTCTCTTAATGATACATATTGTGTTGCCTATTGTCATCTTGCGCGCGACATCAGAACATTCAGAATAGATAGAATTCAGGGGACTGAATTGTCTGAAAATTTTAATTTTGATAAATCCTTACAAAGGACGGCTCAAACAAGGTTGATTGAGGCGCCGAATTACAGAGGATATAAAAGATACTAAAAATTATGAAATTAAATCTTTCTAAAACTAATTACATCATTTATCGGGAGTGTCCTCAAAATGTTTGGTATAAAATTCATAAACCAGACATATATTCTCAATTCGAGTTGTCGGATTTCGAAAAATTAATTATAGAAACAGGAGGCGAAGTGGAACAGATAGCAAGAAAACTGTTTCCAACAGGAATTTTAATCGAGAGTAGGGATACTAAAGGACAGAAATTAACGCAAGATTATATTGAAAAAAAACAAGATGTATTGTTTCAACCAGTATTTCTAAAAAATAATTATTTGGCTGTTGTTGATATTTTAAAATTTGAGCAAAAAACAAAAAGTTTTTCGATATATGAGGTGAAATCAAAAAGCCATATTGATAAAAAAACTCATTATCATGATTTAGCTTTTCAAGTTAATTTACTTAGGAAATGTGGCTTAAAAATAAACAAAGCTTATCTTATCCATCTTAATTCAGAATATATTAGAACAGGCAAGATAGATGTTTCTCAACTTTTCAAGATTGTTGATGTAAGTAATGAAGTGGAAAGCGTTAGTGGTGATGTAACTATTGAGATGGCTGAGGCATTAAAGTATATTTCACAAAAATCAGAACCCAAGGGTTTCTGTTGTTGTGTTTATAAGGGCAGATCGAATCATTGTTCAACTTTTAAACACGCTAATCCTCAAGTGCCTGAATATAGCATTCACGATATAGCACGTATTGGAAATAGCGTAGCAAAATTAAAGGAATTGGTAGATGGTAATATATTCCATCTTGATAAAATTCCAGCACATATTAAATTAACCGATATTCAACAGAGTCAATTAGACGCCCATATTTCTAATAAGGTTTTTATTAATAAAGAAAAAATCGCAGAAGAATTTAAAAGTTTAATTTTCCCGTTATATTTTTTAGATTATGAAACATTTCCGGCAGCAGTTCCTCGATTTGATGGTTTTTCTCCTTATCGTCAAATACCTTTTCAATACTCAGTTCATATTCTAGAATCTCCAAGCGATAAGCCTAATCACTTCGATTTTTTGCATATTGAGCCTGGTGATCCAAGTAAATCGTTTGCTGAATTATTACAAAAGCATATAGGAGAAACAGGCAGCATTATTGTTTGGAATAAAAGTTTTGAATGTGGAAGAAATGATGAGATTGCAGTAAGAGTTCCTACGGCAAAAGCATTTATGGATTCTATCAAAACTCGTGTGTATGACTTGGAAGATATTTTTAAGAAACAGTATTATATACATAAAGATTTCAGGGGTGGTAGTTCAATCAAAAAAATATTGCCCGTCCTTGTCCCAAAATTATCATATAAGGAACTTAAAATACAGGAGGGAGGAAATGCATCAGATGTCTGGAATAAAATTGTAACAAATTCTTTTAGTGAATCTGAAAAGAAAGAGGCTGTTGAAAGTCTTAAAACTTATTGCAGATTTGATACCTATGCTATGTATTCGATTTGGTGTATACTTAATAAACTTTTATAATATTTACTGATTGTAATATTTAAACTCTATTGACAGGTGATAGTAGATATTCTAAACTTTTTATATTATGCAAAACGAAAAAGATTTATCAGATCAAGGGCAGGATTATGCCGATGAAATGTGGCAGAAGGGTTTGTGTCTTGCTTGTGGAGAACCCAATGATCGAAAAGAAAAAAAGTTACGTTATTGTAGTAAGTGTGAGGATAAAGAACTACAAGAGTCTGATTCTGACAGTTCTGATAAATAATCATCAATTTTATTATTGTAAAAAATTTATTTCTGAGTTACACAATGTTTAGCTCGAGAGTGTTTGTAGTGTAATGTTTTGTCCGCCAAAAAATCAAAATCCCCAAAGCAGGCGGGCAAAAAGGAAGGGGGTCTGGGGGAAGGAATTTTTACCCGCCTGTTCACCGCGCCGAAGGCGCGGCTGGGGTGGGAGCGTTTCCGCAATTCTGCGATTAGCAGAATACCAAAACAGAAAAATTTTCTTTTCCTTAATTGAAAAAATTGGGGGCGCGCAATTAAAAAAATGTAGAGAAAATTTTTCTGTTTTGGTTTGCCGTAGCAGAGCGTAGGCGGGCGGAAACGCTGGGCGGGATTCATTCAAAATCCGCTTGCGGATTTTCCTTGAAAAAAGTTCGGATTTCGTCCAACAAAGTGAGCCAGATAGGATGTTGTGGTTGGGCCGCGCCTTCGGCGCGGAGGATTGAATTAAAATTCGCCAGTATTTTCCACGCTCCGCGTGGATTGAATAAAATCTTTTTATCCCGCAAAAGCGGGTTCGATATCAAATTATTTTGAATAATTGAAGTTCAAAATAATTTGATGGCAAAATTTCTAATTTTGCAGCCAATCTTTTTTTGTCGCCTGTAAGGCGACTCGCAAAGCGATAATTTTGAAAATGAAAAAGGGGAAGCTGGGCTTCCCCTGATAAGCATAGAATCCTTGAGGCCGAGGCACTTGGCGAATTACCTCACCAAAGATGACACGTCGGGGTCAATTCATTAAAGAAGGCTATTTCACTGACGGCTCCACCTTGTCCGGAAACAAAGCTTTATTGCCTCACCTCTATTCTACGCATTAACGAATCCCTCAATAGGACATCGGCCGAAGGGAATCAAACCCATCGTAACCACCAGACCGTTTCTATGCCCACAACTAATTTATCAAATGACTGGCAAGAAGTCAATGATTTCTGCCCAAAAGCATGATTAAATATTTTCTCTACATTAGAAAATCAACAGATGAAGATGACCGACAAGTTTTGTCTTTGGAAGCGCAAGAAACAGAACTTTTAGAACTTGCTCAAAAGGAACGTCTGGATGTTATTGAAATATTCAAAGAATCGCAAACCGCCAAAGAACCTGGCAGGAAAATATTTAATCAAATGTTAGAAAAAATGGAACGCGATGAAGCACAAGGAATTTTAGCCTGGCACCCTGACCGGCTCGCTCGCAATTCTGTTGACGGCGGAAAAATTATTTTCTTGATTGATTCCGGTAAAATATTATCGCTAAAATTCCCTACCTTTTGGTTTGAACCGACTCCCCAAGGAAAGTTTATGCTCAATATCGCTTTTGGGCAGTCAAAATATTTTGTGGATAATCTTTCAGAGAATGTCAAAAGAGGACTTCGTCAAAAAGTTAGACGAGGCGAATGGCCCGGCTGGGCGCCAATCGGATATCTCAATAACTTTAAAACTCATACCGTAATCCCCGATCCTGAAAGATTTAGATTGGTTAAAAAACTTTTTGAACTCTATTCAATCGGAAATTATTCTCTGAAAGATTTACAAAATCAAATCACTAAAATTGGCTTGTTGAGCAAAGCCAAAAAAGTGTTATCTATTTCCATAATTCAGCACACTTTGGAAAATCCATTTTACTACGGACTGATGAAATACAATAAGGAACTTCATCAAGGAAAACATAAGCCAATGATTACAAAGAAACTTTTTGAAGAATGCCAGAAAGTTTTGAGAGATAGGGCAAGACCGATCAAAAAATTTGTTAAAGAATACGCTTTTCGCGGATTGCTTAAGTGCGATGAGTGCGGCTGTTCCATAACTTCAGAAATACAAAAAGGACATACATATTATCGCTGTACTAAAAAGCGTATTCCCTGCTCTCAACCTTATATCCGTGAAGAAAATCTGGCCGAGCAAATCTCAAAAATTCTTCAAAAAGTTTCTTTGAATCGCGCTTGGGCTGAAAAAATGACAAGTCATCTTGATAAAGAAAAAGAATCTAATCAGCAAGCCGAACTGGCTTTTGCTCAAAAATTGAAATCTCAAATTGAGGATTGCGAGGAAAAACTCGACAAGCTACTGGACGCTCATTTGGAAAGCGTTATTTTCAAGGACGAATACACCGCCAAAAAACAAAAAATCCTCAACCAAAAAGTTGAGATTTCCGAAAAATTAAGAGATTTTGAGCAAAAGCCCAATCATTGGCTCGAACTTTGCCGAAACTTCATTTTGTCCGCTCAACAAGCCAAAATTATCGCTTTGCATAGAAATTTTTTTGCCAAAAGAAATTTCCTAAAAAAGATTGGCTCGAACCCGCTTTTGCGGGATAAAAAGATTTTATTCAATCCACGCGGAGCGTGGAAAATACTGGCGAATTTTAATTCAATCCTCCGCGCCGAAGGCGCGGCCCAACCACAACATCCTATCTGGCTCTGCGGGCAGGACTCGAACCTGCAACCAAACGATTAACAGTCGTTTGCTCTACCATTGAGCTACCGCAGAATATGGCCTTATTTTACCTAATAGATACTAAAGCGTCAAGCGTCTTTCGGGCGCATCTCTGCCAAGAGAATTTTTTAGCTTGGGTTAATCCCCTTTTAATTAAATCCTGACGAAGCTGTTGGTCAGTTAAGCCCCGATAAATCGCCTCTGAAATTTCATCAATATTAGAATTATCTTGAACATAAATCGCCGCCTGACCAGCTACTTCAGGAATAGAAGCCACTGGGCTGGTCACCACTGGCGTGCCGCAAGCCATTGATTCTAAAATTGGCAAACCAAAACCCTCATAATCAGAAAGCCAAACCAATAAATCTGCTGCGCTGTAAAGAGCCGCTAAATCCTGACCAGTTAAATAATCCTGACGCAAAATAGCTGGGCGATTAAGTTGCTTGTTAGCTTGTCTTATCAAACCATCTATATTAATAAACGGCGAAGTATGATTAGCTCCAACAATTAAAAATTGATAATTTGGCAATTTGGGCGCGAGGCGACCAAACGCTTTAATCGTTTCTGGTAAATGCCGCCGATTAAAAATTGAACCAACATAAAAAATGAATTTATCTTTAATTTGATACTTGTTTTTAACCTCGGCTAATTTATTCTGGTCAGTAATTTGTTTAAACGACTCATCAGCCGCTAAAGGAACATTAAAAACCTTTTCCGGCTCAACTTGATAATGTTTTAGAACTTCCTTTTTGCTAAACTCTGAAGGAGTGAGAATAATCTTGGCTTTTTGAGCTGCCATCCGGGAAACTTTTTTAAGCAATATCTTATCCCAAAAACTGGGCCAGTTATATAAATCGGGTCGGGCTTGGTAAATAATATCATGCAAAGTCAAAGCTATTTTGCCCTGATAAAAAAGCGGGGCTACATAGCCCGAACAAAAAAGAATATCAACATTATCTTTTTTAGCTGCCCGATGCAAAAGCCAATGAACAAAAAAAGCATTACTTTGCGCTTTAAGAAGTTTTTTGACAAAAATGGAATCTGATAATTCCAAATCATCAGGAATTTCTTTTTTAAAATAGAGAATAAATTTTATGCTTTGAGGCAGGTCAAACTTATTCCATTGCTGGAGAATACTAATCAAAACCCGACCAACTCCAGTTCGCTGCCCCTCTAAATTATGAGCATCAATGCCAATTTTCATATATATCCAAGGTCAGACCTTTTTGATACAACCTTTTTTTGTAAAAAAGGTTGTATCAAAAAGGTCTGACCTTGATTACTTGATCTTCCCTCGCCTGCCTGAATAAAAATCATTAATACCTAATAAAATTGCTTTAGCCCAAGCCTGTTTTTTTGGAAAGAAAATCAGTTTAATAATCTGCTTAATAATCCGCCAAAGCGCGTCTAAATGAACAAATGGCTTAATATACCATGGAGCGAATTTTTGGGCGAAAACCAAACCATTTCTAACATGATAATAAATATACGAAGAAGATTCTGCCAGAGCACTTCTTGAAATCTTATGCCAAATATTTGATTCTGGAACAAAAACACATCTGAAACCAGCTCGTCGGGCTTTCAAAGACCAATCTGCATCCTCATAATACAAAAAATAATCTTCAGGCATTAAGCCGATTTTTTCAATAACTTCTCTTTTAATCAAAATACAACAACCAGTCAGATGAGGTGTCTCCTGAATCTTAGGAGAATCATACTGACTATGGTCAATTTCATTCCAGCCCCTTAAAGTCCCTTTATTGTAAAGCCAATTAAGTTTCCCGCCAGCAGACCAAATCCTGTTTCTCTCTTCATAAAAATAAATCTTCGGTCCAATTATGCCAAAATCTTCTTTACTCTCGCCTGCTTCAACTAATTTACTCAAAAAACTCTTGTCCACAATCGTATCATCATTCAAAAGCAAAACATAATTCGCGCCTTTTTCCAAGGCGTATTTAATCCCCACATTATTACCTCCAGCAAATCCCAGATTCTTTTTATTATAAATAACTTTAATTTCAGGACTTGGCGCTTGAGGTTTTTCATCCGAGCCATTATCAATAATGACTACCTGATAATTACGGTAGTCATTGTTTTTAAGCGATGTCAGGCATTCCAAAGTATCCTCTGCGCCCTGCCAATGAAGAATAATAATAAAAACTTTTGGCAGCATAATAATTGCCTTAAGATTAATCCATGACTATTAAGATAATTACGACAATCCCAATAATCCCTAAACAATAAAGTAAAGTATAAACAAAAACAGATAAGGCGTCTTTAATTCTATTATTCAATGCTAAATAGGCCGGATAGCCAAAAACAATTGCCCCGCTTACAGCCGCTGAAAAAACCAACAGCACCAGCATTAAAATAATACCAAAAAAATCTGGCGGAGTGACAAAAAATCTTTCAGCCAGCCAAAAGACCCCTACTACCAAAGCGCAATAAACAACCACTCCCAAGGCCTGCAAAAACCCAATTAAAGATAAATTTGATTTATTCATATATTTCTCCTTTGTATTTTATGCCTTACAGATTCAATCCTAAAAGTTGTACTTCGAAAATAAGATTGGTGTTTGGCGGTATGGAACCGTTCGGCGTGCCTCTCTCTCCATAACCATATTCTGACGGAATATATAATCTCCTTATTTCGCCAACCTTCATTCCAACCAATCCCAAATCCCAACCTACTATCACCTGACCGGCTCCAATAGTAAAAGTAAACGGCTCTTCCCTGTCTACGCTGGAATCAAACTTTGTTCCATCTTCCAATACTCCTATATAATGAACAGTCGCCTGATCGCCATTCTTTGCTTCCTCGCCTGTTCCTTGTTTCATAATTTCAGCCGTCAATTCTGTAATTTCCTGATTTGGATTATTTGCATCTGAAGTATCTGCCGGGGATTCTGCTTCCTGATTCTGAACTCTCCCTTGATTAAAATCTATCCCATCAATTTCA
>Ga0209976_10001638_pt1 | contig 13151 bp, 14 predicted proteins | sample SumtaG_FD_182806 | JGI IMG/M metagenome (GOLD analysis project Ga0209976, IMG submission 182806) | Deep subsurface microbial communities from Indian Ocean to uncover new lineages of life (NeLLi) - Sumatra_00157 metaG (SPAdes) (version 2) | ecosystem: Environmental > Aquatic > Marine > Oceanic >...
TCCCGGGCCACGTCTTTACGGTATGGCAGGGTCAGATAAATCAGAACGCCCAGCAGGCGCCCCAGGGCGAGCGCCCAGGCACGCGGCAGGTGGTTTAAAATCCAAGTTGTGATTACTAGCAGTCGATTAACCAAGGACTAACGGCCTTATTTTAATGGGATCAATATTCGGTGCAGTAAGTTACCGATACAGAATGATCCATCAGAAACGTTTTTATAACGGAAACACATTGACTTTGGCGGGGAAGACATATAATATTGTTCCAGGATGAGAACGGCTTTACTCCTTTGTACTCTGGCGGCCGTTTCGGTTGCCTCTTCGACAGGCTCAGGCTCGCCCGGCCTCGGCGTAGCCACGGCGAGCCTTGGGCTATGCCCAGAGGGGCAGGCTTCTCCCGCTGGATTGGTCTATCGGGTTCCTATCCAGGGCACCATCGACCTGGGTCTACCGCCTTTCGTTGAGCGGGTCGTCAAGCAGGCTGGCCAGGAACACCCCGATGCCATCATCTTCGATATTGATACCTTCGGCGGCCGGCTTGACGGCGCTACCCGCATCAAAGATGCCATCATGTCGTCGCCGGTCCCTACGGTAGCCTTTATCAACCGCCGGGCCATCTCCGCCGGGGCCCTCATCTCTCTTTCATGTGAGAAGATTTTCATGTCCAAAGGGGCCACCATCGGCGCCGCCACCGCCGTGGACCTGGAAGGTAAAAAAGCCAGTGAGAAAGTCATCTCCTATATGCGGGAAGAGATGTCCGCCACCGCCGAAGCCCGGGGCCGCCCCGCCCGCATCGCTGAAGCTATGGTTGACGAAGATCTCGAGGTACCCTACATCATCGTAGAGGGCGACACGTTACGCCTGGAGGAGATCGAGGGGAGTAAGGCCGGCAAACTCATCACCCTTACCACCGAGAAAGCCCTGCGGCTGGGGATGGCCGATGATATGCGCGATACTTTCCAGGAAGTTCTGACGGCCCTCGGGCTGGAAGATGCCGAAGTGGTCTCGTTCGCCCCCAGCTGGTCGGAATACGTCGTGCGCTTTCTCACCGATCCCATCGTGAGCAGTTTGCTCATGACCATCGGCTTTCTGGGTCTGCTGTTCGAGCTCAGGACGCCCGGTTTCGGTGTCGGCGGGATTATCGGCACCATTGCCCTGCTGCTCTTCTTCAGCACCAGCTTCATCGCCCAGCTGGCCAATTTCACCGAGGTGCTCATTTTTATGGTGGGCCTCACCCTGCTGATCCTGGAGGTGGTAGCCATACCAGGCTTCGGGCTGGCCGGGATCGGCGGCATTGGCCTGATGCTCTGGGGCATGTACAAGATGCTGATAGGGGACTATCCCACACCGGATCAGTTAGAGCGGGCTTTCGTAGGCCTGAACATCGGCATACTGGGCGGCATCATCGGTACTATTCTCCTCCTGCGGATCTTTGTTACTAGTAAGTTCTTCAAGAAACACGTACCTTTCACGGCTGAAGAGTACAGCGTGGCTATGGGAGTCGAGTCCCTGGTAGGCCATGTCGGCGAGGCTCTCACTAAGTGCGTACCCACCGGCAAAGCCGATTTCGCCGGCCGCCACGTGAATGTCACCACCCGGGGCGAGCATATACCCAAAGGCTCCTCGGTAGAAATCATCAGGGTAGAGGGCAATACCGCCTTCGTGCGCCTCGTATCACAGACTAATAAGGAGTAATAGACCTATGAACACCCCGCTCATCGTCATTCTTCCCATCATCCTGGTCTTCTTTATCCTGCTTATCTACCTGGTGCCGGTGGGATTGTGGCTCCAGGCCAAGGTATCCATCCACTGGCGGGAGATTTCGCTTATCAGTCTTATAATTATGCGCATCAGGAAAATCCCTCCCCGGCAGGTGGTAAACGGGGTCATCAACCTGCACCGGGCCGGGCTGTTGTCGATCAAGTCCCAGGACCTGGAGACCCACTTCCTGGCCGGCGGTTCGCTCTCCAAAGTGGTCTATGCCATGATCGCCGCCGACAAGGCCAATATTGACCTTTCCTTTACCGTCGCCACCGCCATTGACCTGGCGGGCCGGGATGTGCAGGAGGCGGTGCAGACCAGCGTGTATCCCAAGGTCATTGACGCCCCCAAAACGGGCAAGATCAGCGCGGTGGCCAAGGACGGGATTCAGCTCATGGTTCGGTCGCGGGTAACCGTGCGCACCAATATCGAGCAGCTGGTCGGTGGCGCCACGGAAGAAACCATTATCGCCCGGGTGGGCGAAGGGATCGTCAGCGCCATCGGTTCCTCGGATGGCTACAAGTCGGTACTGGAAAATCCCGATTCCATCTCCCGGATGGTACTTGGCCGAGGGCTGGACGCCGGGACGGCCTATGCCATCCTGTCCATTGATATTGCCGATGTGGATGTGGGTAAGAACATTGGCGCCGACTTGCAGACCGAGCAGGCCGCGGCGGACCTGAAGGTGGCCCAGGCCCGGGCGGAGACCCGCCGCGCCATGGCGGTGGCTGCCGAACAGGAGTTCGTAGCCACTGTCCAGGAGATGCGGGCCAAGGTGGTGGAGGCCGAGGCGGAAGTCCCCAAGGCCATGGCCCAGGCCTTCCGGGAAGGTAACCTGGGCGTCATGGATTACTACCAGATGCAGAATATCCAGGCCGACACGGGCATGCGCCACTCCATTGCCGCACCGGGAAAGGGCGCCGGAGAAGTACCCGGGGAAGAGCTCGGTCCCAAGGCCAAACCACCAAAACCAGGTGAGTAATGGCGTCGATTTTTGAAAGCCCCCTGTTCTGGATCATCGTCGTCTGGTGGCTGCTGACCACTTTCCTGGGGGGCAAGGCCCGGCGGCGGAGGGCGATGAAGGCCCAGTCTGCATCCCCGGATCAACCAGCGGTTCCTTTCGGGAGACCACAACAGGAGATTGAACCGGCGTTCTCGCCAGGACAGGAGCGCCCCGCCGAGATCGAGGTTGAAGGTGACGTACTGGAAGCGGAACCGTCGACTACGGCTCCTGGACCTCAGGAGTACCCGGACCGGACGCCCCCGGCTCTGCCCGCCAGACCGGTTTCACCCCTGGAGAACCTCTTCCGCGGGTTGGGTATTACAGAAGATATGGTTCCAGCCGCACTGCGTCCCGACAGGGAAGACTTTCTTCCGGTGGAACCAGATCATGACCTTGTCCGGGAACCGGATATTTCCCCGGAGGAGGAATACACTGAGGCCCCACCGGAGCCGCCGCCTGTGGAACCTCCTCCGGCACGTGCCGAGGAATATATCACTGCTCCCAGCCGCCGTTCTCCCCTGCTGGCGAAGACAACCCTGGACCGGTTGACACCGCTCCAGCAGGTTGTGATATTTAAGGAGATCCTGGACCGTCCCCGGGCACAACGGCGTGCCATCCGATAACTAACGCTGATATGATCTGGAAAAATCTGGAACAGGTGGACCGGTACGCCCGGGGGCGTTACCGCCACTGGGATCAACGTTGGCTGAGCCGCCGTGAAGAGCAGCTGGTGACGGGCATTTTTACCCGATACAACCTGAACGGCTCTATTCTGGATGTACCGGTGGGGTATGGCCGTTTCCAGAAATTACTCAGCCGCTTCGGGCCCGTCCACGCCCTGGATTCCAATTACTATGCGGTTCTCTATCAACGGAAAAACCTGGGTTTGGCGCTGGACTCCGTAACGGGTCGGGCCCAGGAACTGCCCTACCCGGACCGGAGCTTCGAGGTGGTTTTTTCCCTGCGTCTGTTGCAGCATATCCATGAGCGGGATATGCGGCTGGCCATTCTGAACGAATTTAACCGGGTGAGCCGCCGCTGGATCGTGGTCTCACTTTATGTACGGACGCCGATCCATCGGTTGCACCGGCGGATTTTTAAGATGCCTTCTCGTATCACCATGTTGTCTCACGAGGAGCTCAAAGAGGAGGCTCGAGAGGTTGGCCTGCAGCTGAAGTGGATAGTATCGGTGTTGCCCGGATTGCACGCCCATCGCATCTGTCTATTTTCGTCGGAAAGGACGGCGTAGACGTTTTTTCCAACCCTTGAGCCTCTGCCACCTGTGGCGAAAGATCCTATACCCCTTTTCCCAGTCAATAGCGATGCCCGTCTCTGCTCTATACACCTTGAAAAACAGGTGAGACAAATGCGCTCCCAGCTCGGGGTTTCTTGCGTTGAAATTCAGTCTGGCTAGATCGGTAAGGCGGCGCTTGTTGGAAAGACACCGTCGGAGTCGTGCCCGGTTTAAGTCCACGATATAGACCTCGCCCTGTTCATTCACCAGAAAGTTCGCCGTGGTGAAGTCCCGATGCTGGATACCTCCCTTATGCATGCGGGCGATGCTCAGAGCCAGATCTTTCACGGCCTTCTCCATCATATGGCGGGACGCGTCGGACTTTAAAAAGACCCGTAGGGTCTGGTGGGGATTGATACTCGCTGATATTAAGTAATTTTCTATTATAAACCCATGTCTCCTCCGTGTATAGATATAAATAGGTCTGGGTGTGCGGGCGGCTACCTTATCGAGAGCCTGGGCAACTTCCCAGCTGGTCCAGGCCCGACCGGGTAAAGTGGGACTGAGATAAAAGCGGATGGGACTACGCCATCCAAACCATTTGATAACTACCGGCCCCATAGGGGTCTCAATCTGGGCTACCAGGTTAGGATGATGGCGAAAGACTTTCTGGGCCAGTCGGATGATGGTATCGCGATTCGTGAGATTTTCCTGGTCCAGCGGCTCCGGCAATCGCCCCGCGGTTACTATTGAGGTCGATAAGTCTAGGACTGGTGACTCCTGCCAAGGGCGTCGTAGATCTGCTGCAGCTGCTCGTGCAGCTCCTCCAGGGTTCCATTGTTCTGGATGACAAAATCGGCCCGGGCGGCGCGCTCCTCGTCGGAGAGCTGTAGGCGCATCCTGTTGCGGATATCCTCTTCGGTCAGAATTCCCCGTGCCATAGTCCGTTTGACCCGCAGCTCCTCATCGGCTACCAACACCAGGGTATGGTCCAGGTAGTGCTCCAGGTGGGCTTCGAAGAGCAGAGGCGCGTCCACTATGAACATGGCAGCTCCCTTCCGATCGGCAGTGGCCAACTCCCGCTTGGCCACCCATATTACCTCGTGGTGGATGATATCGTTGAGCTGCTGCTGCCTCTCCGGGGTGGCAAAGGCATACGCGGCTAACCGCCCGAAGTCGATTTCCCCTGCTTCGTTGAGTACCGCCTCGCCAAAGGCCTCAATTACCGCTTGACGCGTCGGCACGTGGCGCTGAAGGATAAGTTTGGCTTCCACGTCGGCGTCGAATATTAAGGCCCCCCGGTCGCCGAAGAAGCGTGCCGCGGTGGACTTGCCCGAACCGAGCCCGCCCGTAATCCCGATGCGCAGCATACTCAGCCTCCTGGAGTGATCAGCTCCCGTTTGGTTTATCAGGCAGGGCTGCCTGGATGTTGTGGAAGATCTCATCCACCGTCCCGACACCAGCCACCTCTTTGAGCAGGCCGGTGGGTCGGTAGTAGGCGAGGAGGGGAAAGGTCTGTTCGTGGTAGACGTCAAACCGTTTCCTGATAGTCTCCGGTTGGTCGTCTTCGCGCTGGATAAGCTCGGTAGCGCCGCAGGCGTCACATACACCCATGGTCTTGGGGGGATTGACGACCAGGTTGTATACCGCCCCGCACCGGGCACAGGAGCGGCGGGCGGCGAGGCGGGTGAGGATCACGTCCTGTTTAATCGAAATGGCAACAATGGCATCAAGAGTGACGTCCAGCCGCTCCAGGATGACGGTCAGGCCTACCCCCTGGGGCACCGTGCGGGGGAAGCCGTCCAGAATGAAGCCGCCAGTGGCGTCCGGCTCCCGCAGCCGGGCCTCCACCATGGCCAGTATGATGTCGTCGGGTACGAGCTTGCCTTTGGCCATGATCGCCTGGGCCTGTCGGCCCAGCTCCGTCTCTTTTCTGACATGGTCCCGGAGCATGTCGCCGGTGGCAATCTGGGGAATGCCGAAGTGCTCGGCCAGGTGCCGGGCCTGGGTCCCCTTGCCTACCCCCGGCGGGCCGATGAGAATCAGGCGCATATAACTATCCTTATTTTAATAGAACTCACAATAACATTCCCGCCACGGTCGCCGTCAGCCAGGAGGCGATGGCCCCACCGAACATGGCCCGCAGGGCGATGCGGCTCAGCTCGCCTCTTCGCTTGGGGATGAATGCGCCAATGCCTCCCAGTTGGATACCAATTGAGGAGAAGTTGGCAAAGCCGCACAGGGCATAGGTGGCTATGATCTGGGCGCGCTCGTCGAGGATATTCCCCTGGACGTAGCTGCCCAGAGTGCCGTAGGCCACGAACTCGTTGAGCGAGATCTTGATGCCCAGCAGGTTGCCCACCTCGTCGGCGTACTCCCAGCTGACCCCCATGATCCAGGCCAGAGGCCGGAACATAGCCCCGAACAGCGTCTTGAGGGAGCCGGGGAAAATGCCGCTGTATTCCTGCTTGATGGGAGAGAAGATCGACGTATAGTCATACCGTACCAGCTGGCCGCCCAGAAGTGTACCGTCAATGAGTTTGTCAAGCCAGTTAAGGATCACGTCGGCTACGGCAATAAGGGCGATAAAGCCGATCAGCATAGCCCCCACATTGACGGCCAGCTTCAGCCCGTCGCTTATCCCACGGGCGGCGGCTTCGATAACATTCGAGCCGCTTTCGATGGGGGGCAGGTCCACGTCCCCTGCCGTAGTGGAGTGCTCCGTTTCGGGATAGATAAGCTTGCCCACTGCCAGGGCCGCCGGGGCCGACATGACCGAGGCCGCCACCAGGTGGCCCGCGTTGATGCCCATGGCGATGTAACCCGCCAGGACCCCGCCGGCGATGGTGGCAAATCCCCCTACCATGATCGTAAGCAGCTCAGACGTGGTCATTTCCGGGAGGAAGGGCTTGATCAGCAGAGGAGCCTCCGTCTGGCCGACGAAAATATTGGCGGAACAGGAGAGGGTTTCCGCACCGCTGGTGCCGATGGTCCATTGCATGAACCGGCTCATGGCGAGGATGATCCGTTGCATGATGCCCAGGTAGTACAGGACGGACATGAAGCCGCCGAAGAAGATGATGGTGGGTAGGACTATGAAAGCGAACTGGTAGCCGAAGCCGGGCCAGGTGCCCCCGCTGGGAGCAAAGAAGTATTCGGTGTTCACCAGATTGCCGAAGAGGAACGCAGCACCGTAATAGGACAGGTTTAAGAAATCGGCGATTTTGCCCGAGAAGGAGTGAAAGATGGTTTTGCCGTAGTTCCCGGAAGCGATTGCGCCGGCCACGAGGGCTACCACCAGCGCTGCACCCAGGTAGCGGCTTACCAAAGAGGATCGAAGTTTCCAGGCATTAACGACAAGGGTGAGTGCCAACAGCAGCATGATCCAGGCCGGGTTGACGGCGCTTCCCAGGATGACCAGGATACAGCCCAGAGCAGCGGCCCCCGCCACCACGGCCAGCGTGTAGAGGTTGCCGTTTGAAGCGTTCCGGATGTCCTGATGAAACAGGTACAGGACCACCAGCAGTCCCAGCAGCGCCATCCCTGCAAAGCTCCAGACATTCTCCTGCAGGATGATTACGGCAAAGAGGAACTGAAGGGCCAGCCCCCAGATGACGGGTCGCAGCCTGACTTTGCGGCGATTCACCGACATCCCCCAGGCTAAAGCCAGGAGAACCAGCATGCCGGCTAGGCTGATCAGTCGCATCGGGATTCCTTAACTCTATTACATTTTTCCGCAGATAGAGGCTCAAAGTTCCGCCGGCAGCGGGCCTCGTAGATGTCGGTCTTGCCGCTGAACATACTGCCGCTGATTACTCCGATCCAGCCCGTCTGGCCCCGAGGATTTGTCGGGGACTGGCTGTCATGATCGGGGGATCGGGTCATGGTGTGATCACCTCCCCCTTGGCCCGGTCCTCGCCCAGCTGGGCGGCGATTTTAGTCGTCAGGATGTCGATAGCCACCCGGTTATGGCCTCCTTCGGGAATGATAATGTCGGCGAACCGCTTGGTGGGCTCTACGAACTGGGTGTGCATGGGGCGCACAGTCTTGTAGTACTGGTCCACCACCGAATCAAAAGAACGCCCCCTGGTTTTTATGTCCCGTGTCATCCGGCGGATGAAGCGCACGTCATCAGCAGTGTCCACGTAGATTTTGATATCCATGAGCTCCCGGACGGCGGCGTCGGCCAGTACCAGGATACCTTCCAGGATGATAATCCGGTGGCCGCTTATCTGCCTGTTATCGGCCTTGCGCGTATGGGTGGTATAGTCGTAGATGGGAACGTCCACGGATCTGCCGCTCAGGAGGGCTTGCAGGTCCTGCCGCATGCGCTCGAAGTCCACCGAATCGGGGTGATCGAAATTGATCCGCATGCGCTCGGCGAGCGGCAGGTGACCCAGGTCGTGGTAGTAGGAATCCTGTTCCAACATCACCACTTCATCGCGCCCCAGCTCCTTCATCAGGGCCTTGGCTATGGAGGTTTTGCCCGACCCGGTGCCGCCGGCAATGCCGATCAATATGGCTCTTGATTCAGGATTTTCCAAGGTCAAAGGGATACGGCAACAGTTGTGAAGTGGAAAACTCTTGCTGCGACTGACCATCGGGTCCCGCGACATAGATGGGAATCTCGCCGCACTGCTCATAGATAACCTGGCGACAGGCACCGCAGGGTGGGGCACTATCATTCGATACGATGGCCAGGGCCTTAAAGCTGCGCTCGCCCGAGGCGATGGCACTGAAAATTGCGACACGCTCGGCGCAGATGGTGGTGGGAAAGGCGTTGGACTCGATGTTACAGCCCGGATAGACCTTACCGGAGCCGGTCAGGACGGCCGCGCCCACAGGGTAGCGGCTGTAGGGTACTCTGGCTCGTTCCCGGGCCGACTGCGCCTGCCGGATGAGCTCAGCTATATCCATCACGCCTGAAGAGGAATTTACGGCCCCAGCTGAAAATAGCCATGTAGGTAAAACCGGTCACAAACCCGCCGATGTGCTCAAACCAGGCCACGCCGCCAACCGGCTGCGCCTGCAGGCTGACGAGTCCGCTGACGGCCTGTATCGCGAACCAGAACCCCAGGACTACCATGGCGGGCAGTCGGATGGTAGTGATGAAAATAACGATGAAGACCAGCACGTGGATACGGGCCCGGGGGTAGCGCACCAGGTAGGCCCCCAGGACACCGGAAACGGCACCGCTGGCCCCCACCACCGGCAGCATGCTGCCGGGGACCACGACCAGGTGCAGGAAACCGGCGGCCAGGGCCGTCAGGAGGTAGAACAGGACGAACCGTACGTGTCCCAGCGCTCCTTCCACATTGTCGGCGAAGACGTACAGGAAAAGCATGTTGCCTATGATATGTATCCAGCCGGCATGGATAAAAGGAGCGGTGAAGAGTGTCACTATTCCCGGCAGGAGCTGTATCTCCGTACGCCCCAGCAGCTCCCGGTGGTATTCGAGAACAGTTCCGGCTTCGCCGCCCCAGAAATGGGCCGGGATAAGTCCGAATCGCAGCGTAAAGACCTGCTGGGCCATCGGACCCATCAGGAATGTCTGATAGACAAAGACCAGTACATTCACCGCCAGTATTGAATAGGTTACGTACGGGATGAGGATGCGGGGGTTGTCGTCTTTGTAGGGGAAGAACATTATTCGATGAAGAAGGTTACATTCCTGACGGCGGTGTTGCCCAGCTGATCGGTGGCTGTGATGACCATTTTATGTTTTCCCCGCTGTAGTAGGGCCGGCAGGACATAAGTTACCGCCTTCCTGAAGGTGTTGTATTCGAAAATCCGGGGCCGGCCATCCAGTGTGAGAGAAATGGCTGTCTCGTCTTTGATGCCCGCTACCCGGTCCTCGATATTGAAGCGGATTCTCCGCAGGTCCCCTTGGCGGTAAGTGGCGCCGTCCCCGGGTTTCAGGAGCTCAATGACCGGCGGCTCGGTCTCTTCCAGAAGAGCAAAAACCTCTCCGCCGGTGAACAAGGTGCGGTAAGCCCGCGTTCTGATGAGATTGTCGGGACTGGCAGCACCGGTGGGTGTCATGAATTCCCACCCCGTTCGCTGGTCCAGATAAAAGATGCCTGCATGGTCCGGCAGTAGTCGATTGGTGGGTGCCAGCATCTTAAGACCAGCGGGCCCTTTATAGGGCCGCGTAAAAGGTCCTACCTTCACCGGAAGCGTCACGAGTCGGGCGCCGTTAGGCGGGGATGCCTCGCTCCGGGAGAGCCAGACGAAGGTGCTGTCATAAAACGTACCCGGGCGAAAGTCCAGCTGGAAATCCCCACTGACATCGGTCAGCCGTCCCCGCTCAGCAGGCGGCACCACCACGCCCGCAATAGGCAGGCGTACCTCGTAAGCCGGATCTCCTGTAGGACCCCTTTCCCGAAGGGAGCTCATTTGAGGTCGGGGCAGGTTCACCCGGATGATGACTTCCTCCAAGCCGGACAACTGGGATATGTAGAAGGTAGGTGAGACGAAATCCACGGGACTGACCATCCGGGTAGAGTAACGTTGCACGCCCTCACCGGTACGAAGCAGCAGCTCGGGCGGCAGGGGCAGGTAGTAGTCGCTGCTCACCTGCAAAATGACCCCGCTGTCCAGGTGCTCGATCTGGAGGGTAAACTTGCGCTGATTGGATATATGCTTAACAGGGACCAGGCTGAGATGGACCGGTTCGAGTCTGGCCCCCCAGCGGTCCACACCGACGATCTGGACAATGCGCCGCTGACCGGTATTTTTAGGTATCACAAACCGTTGTTGCCGTCCGGCGGGCTGTTTCACTCGGTGGCTGAACTGGTCTACCTGCCGCCCTCGAATGTCGAAGAGAAAGATATGATACTGACGCAGAGGGGTACTGGAGTCCAGCGTAACGACCCAGCCGTTTTCATCGTCAGACCAGGCCGCCGCGGCTTCCAGCCGGGTGGGGGGGGTATAGGCCAGCACTCCTTGGAGAACGGCTACGTTGCGGCTCTGGTCCCAAATCTTGATATGGAAGCGATGATATCCCGGCCTCAGATTGAGCTTCGCACTGGAACGGGATTGCACAAATGAAAGAGAGTCGCTGTCGGGGGTGGTGAATAGGCGGTGGAAGTCCGCACGCTGCCGCCGCCACTGGACATAGTCCCGTTCCAGTTCCACGAGCTGGCCTTCCTCGAAACCGTAGCGGTCGAACTGGATACAATAGCGCCGGATGCCGTCCACTGTAAGGCTAAGCCCGTACAGGGTCGGGCGGTAGCGCACCTCAGGTAGCCGGTCGTAGGCTTCCACCGCCAAGCCGAAAGGCCCCGCAACAGCGATGGTATCAACGATCACGTACCGTCGTTTTCCGGTTCTGAGCGCAGGGATAATTGAGGGCAGCGTGCTTCCGTGGGCCACCGTTTCCGGCGAGAGGGGGATGATCGCCAGGGAAGCGATTTCCGGTCCCACGTCATCCTCAAATTCAATGCCGTTGGCTAGAGGATTAAGGGGTTGATTTTTCGGGTCCCGCAGCTCAAAATGCAGGTGGGGGCCGGAGATGGTGCCGGTATCCCCGGTATAACCGATAACGTCTCCCCGCCGCACCGGGATGTCGGAGCGCCCGAACCGCAGGTCCAGGGCATATTTCCCCTGGCGTTCCTGGAGGGTAAGGACCCGTCGATCCAGGCCCGGGGTGAACTTCTGCAAATGCGCATATACGGCCAGCCGGCGGTCCTTCAGACGCAGATAGATGACTTTCCCGTAGCCCCTGGTGCCGACCAGCAGCCGCTCCACGTAGCCGTCTTCCAGGGCATAGACCTCATAGCCGCTGGTGCCGCTGGTGGCGATGTCCACTCCGGCGTGGTACCTGCGGGGCCGCATATCACCGAAGGTGGCGGTAATCTTGCGGCTGGCTTCGGTAGGCCAGTGGTAATCCTGTGCCAGGCCGGGGCCTGCTAGCAGGAGCAGTCCCAAAGCGGCAAGATGATAATAGCGCAAGGAAAAGTACACCGGGCGGAAATTTAAAGCATCGAAGCGGGGCAGATTGGGATAATCTGGCGGGAAGGCCATCGGGAACCCTGAGAGAAAAGGCCATGTAATGAGGTGTCAGGGCAGTAGTTTAGTGACTGGGAAGAGACATCGTTTACCATTTAAATCTTTTGGGAATGGTATCTTTATGACAAGTAAATTAGTTATAGGAAAAATTTGGCATAGCCTCCTCCTGATTTCTACAACTCGGATTGAGGCTGACCGGGAGGGAGGATCGGCGCAATCGAAAATGGAGGAACTCTGAAAATGAACATTAAGGTTTGCCATCGGAAAGCATTCATCATATGCCTTGGGGCGTTCTTGATACCTGCCGTCTGGCTCCCGGCCCAGGTCCCCACCGGCCCGGAACTCCTGGACCGGATAAACGAGATCACGAACGTCACCAATGCCAGGAGCGTGATGACTCAGACCATCCGGACCTCCTCTGGTCAGCTGCGGACCTTTGAGATGGAGTCCTTCTCGGCCAACAAGGGCGAGAAGACCCTCATGCGCTACCGCAAGCCGGCCAGCGTGAAGGGGCAGGCGTTCCTGATGCTGAACCACGCCGACGATATCTGGACCTACTTCCCCCGAACCAAGCGGGTGCGCAAGCTGGCCTCCCACGCCAAGAAGCAAAGCGCTCAGGGCAGTGACTTCACCTACGAGGACATGGGCGGCGGGGATACCTGGAAAGAGGAGTTCGAGCCCACCAATCTTGGCGAGGTGGAGCTGGAGGGACAGTCCTGCTGGAAACTGCAGCTGGACGGGATTCCCGAGAAGGAACCGCCCTATCCCAGGATGGTCATCATCGTCCGGCAGGAGGACTATCACCCGCTGCAGGTGGACTACTACAGCGACCTGGAGGACGTGATGAAAAGCCTCTACATGGGAGACATCCAGGAGGTGGACGGCATCCCCACGGCCATGAAGATGACCATGCGAAACCACGACAAAGGTACTGAGACCAAGATGGAAGTCCTGTCTATGACCTATGACTGGGAGCCGCCCAAGGGGTTCTTTTCTGAGAGGAATCTGAAAAAATGAAATCCGGCTACCTTATTGTTGCGATCAGTCTGCTGCCCCTGGCCTTATCTGCCCAGACCGAATTCTTCGGGTATTACGAAACCGAGCTGGATGTGGCCAGTATCAGCGGCCGGCAGTACAACTACGGCT
>Ga0209976_10001639_pt1 | contig 13143 bp, 23 predicted proteins | sample SumtaG_FD_182806 | JGI IMG/M metagenome (GOLD analysis project Ga0209976, IMG submission 182806) | Deep subsurface microbial communities from Indian Ocean to uncover new lineages of life (NeLLi) - Sumatra_00157 metaG (SPAdes) (version 2) | ecosystem: Environmental > Aquatic > Marine > Oceanic >...
ATAAAACCCTTTACCAAAAGAAATGCCATTACTATTAATTCACAAATAATTAAAGCAATATTTTTAGGATACCAAATTTCATTTATAGATCTAAAAATAACAGACCAACAAATCACCACACCAAACAAAAGAAAAGCAATGCTTTGTGCTAACCAATAAACTCGCAACTTCATTTCTCTTTTTCATTCCTTATCTAGAAAAACATTAAATTTTTCTTCAAATTCATCATTCAATTTCGGAATATCGAGTTTATCAATGAATAAATTTCCAAATTCCTTAAGGTAACGTTCAAATGATCGAAACATTTCAAGGGCAAACTGACGTTGATTAGCACTGAGTTTCTTTACTTGTATTTGGTCTTTCCAAACTTTATCTAAAGTTGTTTTAAGACACTCATCAAATATTTTCAATAATTCAAGTTTGTCTTTTATTTTTTGGAATTCATCTTTAGAAAGACCATCAATAATAGACTCTTTTTCAGAAGCTGAAACATATTCAGCAAATAGTAATTTTGCTTCTTTAAGTGGAATTATACCTGTAGCGAAATTATTAGATTCTTTATCTATGATATTAATTTCACCTAAACTGTTTGTATAAAACACTAGTTCTATTTTGGTAATGATTTCATGTTGTTCTTTTTCACTCAATTCTCTTCCCCCTCTTTTTTCTCTAATTCAGTAATCTTGTTAGCTAATACACCAATCATATTAAGTAACTGTTCTTTACCCCAATTATCAAGGTCAATTAATAGTAATCCTTTCAAATTAAGTTCTTTTGCTTTTTTTCTGATTCCTCTCAGCGGAATAACCATGAACTCTGTTTTTTCATTTGTGGCCATAAATGTTTTTCCTCCTTTTTTTTTTTTCTTTCTTAATTTTTTTTAGGATTTGTTTATTTGATAAAGTACTAATGTTTTCTATGAAAGAAAGATAAATTTCAACTTTATTCTTTCTCTTATGTTCACACCAAGCTTCCCATGACCAATCAGATTTACACATATTTTCTTGTAATGAAATAATATGAAGATTTGTTGGTGAAATAGCGAAAGAATAGTTAGAGTAATCAAATTCAAATAAAGTATTAAGTGCATCTTTATGGTCAAAACTTGGTTTAAAATTTCCAAAATATCTTCTTAAAATTAGAAGAGATTTTCTAGAATTTTTATTAATATAATATTTTTCATATTGTTTCTCAAGATAATTATTCAGATAATTCCATAAAGAGTAATACCTATCAAATTGTTGATTATTAATAAAATGAAAAAAGAGTAATTGTTGATGTCCATAATTATAAGAAAAATCAGCTTTTTTTCTTTTTGAACAATTTTTAATCATATACCATAAATAAGAAGATTTTTCTGCATTAGTATCAAATAACTCATTTAAATAATCTCTAAATAATTTTGCTGCTTTATTAGATCCTTTATTATGAAAGCTTACCCAGCTCTTATTTGAACAGTTGCTATGAAAGATACAATCATCAACATGGCAAATTCCAACTCCAACTAAATATTTACGGCAAAAATTCTTTATATTAATTAATGTATTATTTTCAATCGACCATTCTTTAAAACTCATTTCTCTTTCTCCTTTTGTTTTTTCTCTTAAATTTCCTGTAACATTTTTTACACATTATTGCAACTGGTTTATCTGGTTCTTTATATCCCAATGATTTTCTACAAATATGACAATAGAATATGGTATATGTGGAAATAAAGATAGTTATTTTTTCATTTTTTATCATATCATTTATTTTTTGATTTTTCATTTTTCTTCTTTCTCCTCCTCTATCATTTTTTGCTCTTCCTCCTCGTTTTCTGGATTTTCGAAAGTCCAGATAAGGGGAGCCTCCTTCATTCCATCACTAGGAAACCTAGAGGGCGGGATTGTGATGTCAATAATTCTATCTGATTCTTTTATTTCATTCCAGATATGCTGTTCATCCAATTCCTCGTTTTCTTTCCTTGCTTTCTTAATTTCTCTTTCAACAATTTCTTTTTTCTTCATTTTCTCTCTTTCTCCTCCTCTATCATTTTTTGCTCTTCCAAAATTCTTGCTATAATATCTTCGCAACAAACATTCCAACTATTTCTAGCTGCTTTTCCTTTCATTGATACAAAAATATCTTCAGGATAAGGGTTTCCTTTTTTCATATCATTAATGATCTCAATTATTTTATCAACTTCCATACTCATTTCTCTTTCTCCATATATTCTTCGATTTTTCTTCGGACAAACTTAATCAATCTCCAAATCTCTTGTTACTTGTTTATCCATTTCTCCTGAAATGTTCTCAGTAATTAACATTTCTTGTTTATTCAAATTCATAAAACCCTTTACCAAAAGAAATGCCATTACTATTAATTCACAAATAATTAAAGCAATATTTTTAGGATACCAAATTTCATTTATAGATCTAAAAATAACAGACCAACAAATCACCACACCAAACAGAAGAAAAGAAATGCTTTGTGCTAACCAATAAACTCGCAACTTCATTTCTCTTCCTCCATATATTCCTCTATTTTTTTCCTGATAAACTGAATGAATTCAGGATCCTCAAGCATCATACGTTTGATATTATCTTCGCTTGTATCCGAATAATCTTTCTTAAGTAGTAAATTACAATTAGAGCATCGCTCATCATCTTGACTTATTGGAGTATGGCAACGAGGACAATTACTTAAGCGAATCTTTTCCTCATTTGTTGTTAGACCATAAAAACTGTAGAGGGCATTATCAACATCTTTTGAATCCAGGTGAGAGTAGACACTGGGCATATTACTACCAGGTCTCCAACCAAAAATCTTCTCCAAAACCTTAGGGTCTAGTCCTACAAGTTCTGTTGCTCTTGAATGCCTAAACAAGTGAGGATAAATGTTTTTCTTTATTCCTGCTCTTTTGGCTGCACGTTTTAATCTCGTTACAAAGGTTGAATAAGTTAATTCTTTGCCAAGGTCAAGCCATAATTGTCCTGGTTTATTTCCTCGATAAATAACCCAACGATTAAGGAATGAAAGAAACTCAAGTATCCTAATATCTCTTGGACCAGTTTTCCCATCAACAAAAACTAGTGCCCCCTTATCATCGAAGATTATATCGGTTATTTGGGCATTGATTAATTCTCTTATTCTTCCTCCGCTCTCATATAACAAGTAAGTAAAAGTTTGCATCTGCAAAGATTTCATTTGCTTAACAATTAAGTGTAATTCCTCTCGAGAGATTAGTTCTTTTTTGGATTTTACCCTACTGAACGGAACTCTTTTCGCCTTAAGATTCTTAATTGGTTCTTCCGGGAAAAAACCCTCACTTGCCAAAAATTTCAATACAGCAATATGAGTGTTTCTAGTTGAATTAGCTAATTTTTGGTGATAATTAAGAATGAATTCCTTTGTGAGAGATTCAAATGGCATGTAATAACTTGCTATCTCTAAGTAGAGTCTCAGAGTGTTTTCTTTAAGATCCTTTTTCTCGAGATAAACAAGTCTTACCTCTGCCATTTGCTCTAAAACCTCACTTGTCAGGAATCTCTTTTTTCTTGGCATCTTTCTTTTTTTCTTCCTTCACTTCGTGGTATTGTTTTTCGAATAATTCATCTAGTGTTTTGGGTTTCTTTTCTTTCGCTCCACTCAATTCTTAACACGCTCCATTGATATTTTATCATCAAAAAAACAATCTAATTCTTCATAGAACCGATTTATGGCTTTCAGTTTACATTTTATTGATGGTTCAATTGCTAATTCATAACTAGAAATGATATGAATAGTATAAACATCCCCAAAATCATTTACTGTAATCTTGGTATCTTTATAGATAGAATAATCAAACAATTTCATTCCACGAATCATTTGAACCAATTTACTGTTATTGCTCAAATTCCTGTAGAAATTTGTTTTTTGAAATTTAATAATATAAGCACTCAAATTTCAATACCCTCCCAAGAGATTTGCTTCTCTCAAACCCAATCGTGTTATAATCTTGTTTCTATCTCGTTTCCCAAGTAATCGTTCATTCCGTTTTGGGCGAATAGCAGTCCAAACTCTCTTAGTCGGGAAATCAAAGATAAGCCACCCAAAAGGGGCTTTATCAATATAGAAATCGTAATTTTTGAAAATTGTATATTGGTAATATTGGAAATAATCATTCAGGGGAACAGCAATGTAAGTATAATCAAACCAATTAGCATTATTCCTGAATCCTTGAAGCATTAATCCCTTAATATTGCCATTTATCTTAACCTCGATATTGTATAATCGAGTCAATCTTTTTGCCTTTGTTTCAAACCCTGCAATAATATCAAATTCATACCTGCAACCAAAAGAGAATTCAACATTAGTAGCTGTAATTATTTTTCCATCGAAAACAGTATGTTTGTAATGAATATGGTTTTTCAACCATTCCTCCAACATTGGGTAAGTGTCTAGTTCTTTCATTTCTCTTGTTCACTCCAAAATTATTTGTTCAGTTTCAACATTTTTTGTAAAATGGAATTGAGTTATTCCTAATTTCACAACCAATGCTCTTTTCAAAAGTGGTAGAACATTCTTGTTCTTAGAAATTCGTGTTTCCAAAACTTGGAAAACTCGATTAGTTGTAAGATCAACAAGCAAAACACCAATACCATTATCAATTAAGTATTCCTTTTCTTTTAGAACGTGGTAGAAAAAGTTAGAACTATTACCTAATGAATGAGCAATCCAACAATGATCACAATATTTTTGCCTGATTTTTACTTGGTCAAACAATTTATCAGACGCATTATCTATCTTTAGTTCAATGGAATAAGTACTAAATCGTTTATTGTTATCCCATTTGTACCCTCCAACTATGTCAAATTCAACTAGATTCTCATCCCTAACTTTCAGGATAAAACTTGTTTTTGAGTTATATTTGTCGTAGCAATTGAGATATCTATTCACTAACCATTTCTCTAAAAGAGGGTAATAATCGGATTCTCGGATTTTTTCGCTCAAATTTTCTCACCTGCTTTTGCAATTTTAATCATTATTCGAGCATTTTGTTCCGAGAAGCCCTGATCCATAAGAGCTTGTAAGGCTGCTAAACCTACTTTTCCTTTATCATCTGTTCCTTGGAATTCTTTTCTGAGAAAAGTCATCATTTCATTTAGGCTCCGAATGTTCTCCAGGTATTGTTTTTTCTTTTTAGAAATTCTAATGAAAACTAGGTTAATGAGGGATTTAGGGAAATCATACTTTTCACATATCTCATCTAATACTATTGTTAGTGTTTCATAATCAACTAGTTCCATTTCTCTTGCTCACCTACCTAGTCCTAAAACCTCTCGAGACATGCAAAGCTCACACCAATGCTCAACAGTGTAGGATTGATTATAATTAGACCAACACTCACAACATTGATTTCTAACTGTTTTAATAAAATCACAATAATTACGACAGTTAGGATTAACGCATTTTTGTGAGAACTCAAACTCTAATTCCTTTAGTTTCTCTGTCTCTTTCTTATTGAAAGCAATCTTTTGCTTTTTCAGTTTCTTTATTTCCTCTTTCACATATCCTTTTTTTGTGATCACATTTCCTCACTCCAATAGTTGCCTTTCTGTCTCTGTTTGAGCTCAGTTTGCTTTGATTTGTTCCAATTCTCTATAATACTAAAATAGCCCACAACTCGACTCATGCCAAGAACGTTTTCAGAATAACAATGAGGACAATGCGGTTCATCGAAATTCAAAACCTCTTTTGCTTTCTCAAGATCCATTTCAACCTCGTATATTGCTGTGTGAGCCCCGAATTTTTTCTTACTCATGTCTTTATGATTTAGTGTCATGTATTCATCCTCAAACTATTTTTTTGCTAAAAAATCCTCGAAATTCTTTAATGACTTAACAAACAATTCCTTACAAGTCATAGCAAATTGGTTGTTTTCTTTCCCTGCAGAAACCCATTTACCATTTTCCCAATATTTACCAACTCTAATAGCACAATTAAACATTTGATTGCCATCTAAACTAATGACATTCGGTAGCATTTGTTTTAATTCGAATTGTTTGTGAGGGCTACCACCTAGTAAATGAGTAATCTGATCCTTAATATCCCATAACCAATAATTCTTGGGAACTCGATTAAAGCCATCTGCATTAGGATACGCTAATTCTAATCCTTCATACTCTCCAAAATAGCCGTGAACAGGAATAACAACTCTAGGAACATATTTCTTCAATTCATGATAACAATCAACTATTTGTTTAGTGTCAGATCCTATGTAACTATCAGGAGCAAAAACAATATCGAATCGGTAGTTTTTGACAATTTCCAAATACTTCTCCCAAACTTTCTTGAATCCAAACTTTTTAATGGACCGGAAATCCCAATCAAGCATACGAATATTTTGCTCTTTCCTGGGGAATCGAGAAGCTGAGCAAGCTTTCTTGTAAATTGTTCCTTCGAGGATTTTATCTATGTCCCATCCACTACAAGCACTAGTGTGACTAATATAGATACTGTGAATTGGCTTCATTTGTTCACCTCGCAAAATTGACAAAAAGTTTCGTATAATTTTTGGACAGCATATCTAGCTTCTAATGAGAGATTACAAGCACAATGACCGTTTTCACAAAACTTGAAATTGCATTTTTCGCACGTTTTTGATTTTGCAGGATAACAAAAACCACTACATCCTAAAACAAAGCATTTATGTTTTTCTTCTTCTGCAAATTGTCCTTTTCTTATACAATTACTCATGTTTCACTCTCAACTCCTGAAAAATCAATAAAAGAATCAATTCTACTTGGCTTGTATTTCCTCAGAAATTTGTATCGATCCTGCAGGGATTCATCAATATCTAGTGCGTCAATCTCTAAACCCAAATCCTTCGCAGCAATAACACTATTTCCCCAACCGGCAAAAGGATCGAAGATTCGTTTGCTTTCTAGTGCTAGAAATAATCTTTTGTATAATTCAGTTGGTTTAAGAGCAGGTCTTCCCCAAGGTTGTGTGATAATTAATCCTTCATCTATGATGCGATGATCTTTATTACACATCTTAGGTGTTAAACCATGATAATTTACTAAATGGATGTATTCGACATTTCGACCTATAACATAACCTAGTCCTGCACTTTTTTTAACCCAGACAATCAAATATCTGCTCAAGAAAAGCGGTCTATTATTAAAAACAATTAACCAAATCTTATTTTTGTAAGCGTATTGAAAACATCTGTCAACAATTCTAGCTACTTTATAATCAGGAAACCAACAAAATTGATTAGCGAATCTGTTTACTCTTGTTTTATCTTTCATCTTATCTTTGTTGCTTTCAATGATATATGGCGGATCAAGTATTATCGTATTATATTTTTCTTTTTCGAATTTGAAATCGGTTGTATCCATAATTTTGATTTTCATGCTTTCTGCTCAGCTCCTGTAAAAAATTCTAGAATAGGTGAACGAGGTTCTAGGAATTGCTCGAAAATTCCAGCAGCAATGGACCAATGAACGCAATTCCTTAATTGCTGTCTTTTATCACCTGTAGTGGCTGGTTCTAGTTGGTGGTATTCTTGCCAATCTTTCACCGAGATATGACACCATTCTTTTGCTGGTTTTTTATGATAATCAAAAGGCACTAGTTGTAAGTTGGTCCAAAAGTAATGCCTATCCAGTTTGAAATTGTGTTTGAATGGTTCATTATACCAGATTTTGACATTCTCAACAACAAAAGGAATTGTTTCTGCTCTTTGCAAAATATCTATTACATGCCAAAGAGACCAATCCACAGGTTTGGTTTTGTATCCAATTGCTTTGTTTGAATAATTATTAATTGAATGTGTTTGACAGGGCGGACTTGCCCAAACAAAATCGAAATCAGTTACTTTATCTAACCAATCTTTAACATCAGCACAGATAACGTTTGATTCAAGATGGTTTTTCTTGTGTGCTTGGCAAACAGCAGGATCTATCTCTATTGCATAATAATCTAGTTTGATATTTTTCTCTGCTGCAACTTTTCTTATCCCCTTATCAGTTCCTCCTAGTCCTGCGTATAAGTCAAGCACTCTCACTCAATTTTCCCCTCCGGTAACAGATTCAGAATGATAAAAACGGTATCTTAATGAATTAGTCTTTGAGAAAGTGTCTTGAGTAATTTTGCCATTGGGTTTTTCACCATGTGAACGAGTAATACCCAGTTTCCTGAGAGCTCGATAAACAGTTATTTCACAATCAATGATCGGATTAGATTTTTTCTCAAGTTTTATGGTTTGTCTTAGTTTGGTTTCGTCTTCTCGAGACAAGCCTAACGATTTTATGGTTTTCTCCAGGTAGTTTTCAGGTCTTAATGCTTTGTAATTGAATTGTATAAGTATCTTTGAGAACACACGCCACTTGAATTTTTTACCGTATTTTTTGTAAAAATGGTTTTGAATTTCCTCTATACTGATAGTATATTTCTGAGCCCTGGTTGCTAGAATGATTGCAGTCATGAGTTTCTTAACTGAGTTGGTTTTCACTTTTCCGTTATTTATTTTCGGAAGGAAATAAAGGACACTGAAAAAGACTTTTGGGGGCAATTTTAGTAATCGGCAATTCTCTTCCACGAATTTGCCTACTCTAGGCATTAATATAGCATGATATGTTTCGTATTTTCTAATCAACTAACCTCCCTCCTCAGAAACAGTTTTCTCTCGAGTAATTTTCTCTTTAACTGCTTGGTATTCTTTCTCTTCTCGAGTAATTTCGATTTCTTTTTGGTTTCTCTTAAAATTAGCTTTTAGTTCCTCTTCTGTAAGAATTCTTGAACCGTTCTTTGTTTTCTTGTTTTTCTTTACCGTTTCTTTCTTAGTTGATTTTATCAGTGCAGCCTTTTTTCTTTCATTCTTTTCTTTATTTTCAATCTCTCTTTGTTGCTTTTTTAGTTCCTTTTGTTTTTGCCTTTCAAGTTCTTCTTGTTCTTGCTCCTGTTTCAAGATTTCTTTCTTGTCTTTCCTAGCTCTCAGTGTTTGATTAAATTGACTTATTTGTGCTTGATAATGAGGTTGGTCTTCCTCTTCGATTGTTTTTGTTTTCTTCTTATGTCTAGTTGGTTCTTTGTAGCTGTCAAAAATAGCTTGTAATACTTCTTTTCGCTTTTCCTCGTTTATTTGAGGGATCCAATAAAATTTGTACATGTTGGGAAAATTTGAGGGAATAGGTTTATGCTTTAGTAGTTTCTCTTTAAATAACAAATTGAGGTATCGACTGATGGTTTTTCTATCAGGCATTTTCTTAGTACGATCACCTGAGATATCCTTTGCATCCTTAACATAATCATAGAGCTCGTTTATGTGGAAAATTTCTATATCCTTAATGTATCTGGCTATCCAATGATATTTCTCAAAGTATTTTACTAATGTGAGTTTATCTTGAGCAATTTGGTACTGCTCTTTTGCCACGTTATAGTTTGTTTTGATTCTCTCAATATGCAGTAGTATGCTTTCTTCGAAGGCAGAGAGAGGGGGAGTTCCCTCTTCTGGGGAGTTTTTTATCAAAATTATTCCCCAATAATAACAATAATAACGAAGGATAGTAGTACCTATACTACTACTCGTTCCTTACCCTCACTACTCTTATTCGTGGGGTTTTGTGTGTGATTCTTCATGATCTGGTAACAAGTAGGGTGGTATCTAAGATTAGCAGCAACCCTGTTTTTCTCCTCCTGGAGAATCTCGTACTTGCAGAAAGCGCAATGACCAATACCTGTCACCTCAGCTAGATCAATAATATTCTTAGAGAATTCTTTTGCAGAGCCTGAAAGACCACTAGTTGCTTTCATATGAATTTTTTCTAAAGTAACAATTGCTTTGTTCCCTTGCTCGTAATACTCAAGTAATTCACCTGCAAAACGTTTGAGAAAAGAATTCTTAAGTCGCTTGTCATTCACAACGTTCCAGCACTTCTGCTTAATGATCTCTAAGCATTTCTGGTACTGTTTTTCCTTATTGTTTGTTTTATCCACTATTTTTTCTAGTTCGTTTACATTTACTTCTATCATTTTATCCATACACATCCTGTAAGTTTACCTCAATTTCTAGTTTGGTTTCAAATTCTTTAGTTTCTGAATCCATTTTTCTTAGTTTAATTCTCTCAAAAATATCTTTAATTTCAGAAAACCGAAATCTTTCCATATTATCAAAATCAAAATAACGAAATGGTGTTCCACTACCCTTCCTATTTCTAAGGTATTTTTCCCATTTCTGTAAATTGTAAAACTCTGAATTAGGATCATTCCCATTACAAACGTCAATAGTTGTCCCTCCTCCTGCAAAAGGATCAATAACAAGATCATCTTCTCGAGTGAAATAGTAAAGTAAGTTCTCAATTATCTGACCAGGTATTCTACCAGGATAATCAACTAACCCATATCTAGGATCACAACCACTGAAACGCCATAAATTGAAAACTTGTAAAGAATCAGGGAGAGCAGGATTAACAACGCGTTCTTTCTGACGAATTTTGGATAATGCTGTCTTAACACTACTGGTTTTTGCAGATAATTCTTCAATTATTTGTTGTTGTTTTTGCGGTTTCTCTCGAGCAATGAGTAAAGCATCAGTCTTACCAATATCTTGTTCTTTGATAAAGTCTTGAACCTCAGGTATTATGTCTCGAGCAATTTGGATCTCTCGTTCAATGGTTCTTTCAGAAATTCCTAACTTTTGAGCAATATCTTGAGAAAAACTAAGTTGTTCCCGTGACGACATTTTGTCGTTTCGGTATTGTTTTAATGTAGATATCCTCTTTGTTTCTGGGTATAATTCCTCATAAATGTCTTTCCGTTCAAGTAGTGCTTTTGCTCTCTCAATGTAATGCCCTTCATTTCTAACTAAATTCTCATCTAGTCTAATTAGTTTTAGTAATAATTGCTTTATTTCTGATTCGTCAACGATTTTACAAGGAATCTCTTTAAAAGATAATTTTTTATAAGCAGTTAATCTGTGGAATCCAGCAATTAATTCTTTTTTAGTAGTAATGATTATTGGGTGTAATAATCCAATTTCAGAGATACTTTTAACTAAATCATTTACTTTTTCTTCATTAATTTCTCGTCTATTTTCTGTATCAATTATTATCTCGTCTATATTGATAACTTCTAATTGTATTGTATTATCAGAGGCTTCTTTTTGTTCTATCGTCAACTACTCGCTCAACCTCCCTTTTATTCTGTCTTTAGCTAATTCGACTTGCTCTTTGTCTTTCTCTATCAGAATGTAATTTCTTTGTAATTCCCCACAAACCACCCCAGTAGTGCCACTTCGGGCAAAAGGATCTAGAATTACATCATCCTCTCGAGAGCCTGTTAAGATAATTCTTCTCAACAACTCGAGAGGTTTCTGATAATTATCCTGTGCAATGGTCCAAACATTGCTTTGTGTTTCCCCAGAACTTTCAGGTGGGAAATTCAATTCATCTGCATTTTTCCCATAGAGATAAAAAATAGGTTCGTAAGCGAAATGGTATAATTTCTTATTACTTGGTTTTTTCTTCTTCTTGTAGTGCCAAATAATTTCCTGACCGAAATTGAACTTTAAGAATAATTTAGAATTTTGTTGCATGAAACTATAGAAAAGATACTTCTGTTCTTGTCTCAAGCAAATATAGATTCTCCCGGTATCTTTCACTTTTGGTACAACGAGGTTAAGCCAACTCTCACAAAATGCCCGAAATTCTTTTCTTGATTCAAGAGTATCCCATTCCTCAGGTAAAATATTGTAAGGGGGATCAACAAACAACAAGTCAATACTATCGTCTTTTATTTTTCTAATCTTATCGAAAAAGTCTCCATGAATGATTCTCCCTAGTATTGCTTGAGGTTTCTTCGCTCTTTCTTGTAATTTTTGCTCTCGCTCTTTCCCCCTAATAGCATTGAAAACACTTGCAATTGAAACTCTCTTCTCAGTCTTAGCTAGCTTCTTAACTTTATCTAGCTTCTCAACTTTAACCTTAATTTCTGAATCTGTTTCAGCAGCTAAAACTATCTTTTCAACTTGCCACAATGTTTGTGGACTCACACTAACTTTTTTAGCAGCTAAAACAAGCGATTTACCAAATTCTTCATCGGTGGGTTCTAAATTAGAAACCCCCGAATCCTCTTTTAGTTTATATTTACCATTGATGGTTTTCCCAGCTAGTTGTGTTTTTTCTTGTCTTTCTTTTGCTTTCTCTCTTTCTCTTTCTAAGTGAATTAATCCCCACTTCGCTCTTTGCCAAGTAGTTAAATGTCTTCTATGAAAATTCTTGCTTTCAACAAAATCAAATGGATCAATTCCCCAACTCTCATCAAATTCTATGAAATCCTTTTCAGTAAATGGTCGGTGAATTAATTGACAAGCTTTATGTCGATTTCTTCCATCGAGTATTTTCCCCTCATAGAGTACTATTGGCTCGAGTAAATCATGAGGTTTTGCAATATCCTTAGCTAGTTGCCAAAGCTCGTCCTCACCCATTTCTGGTAATAATTCAGCTAATGGGTGGGGTTTGTATTCTAAGAATTTCTTTTGTTTTTTATCAGTTTCTTCTGTCACTTAATCCTCTCCTGCAAAATATTTTAGTACTTGATCTTTCAGCAACCACTTACCCTTAGTAAATGGACATGAAACGTAAGCTTTAACAAAAAACACCCACAAACCAGTTTTCAATAAGAAATTCTTTCTTCGCATCCTTTTCTTTCGTCTTTTCTGTTTTCTTTTTCGTTTTTCTTTTCGCTTGATCAAGTATGCTTCTGTTGGAGCCCATAACTCATATTCTTGTAAGAAACTGCAATAGTTACAGCCATTAGTCCATTGAGAGTAAAAGGATCTATTACCACAATTAGGGCACTTAAAGAACTGACTGTCTCGAGACCTGTTTGGTTTTGTTTGCTCAAACCAATTACGCAAAAACGGTTTGATCATTGTTACAGGGATATGAGTGCCGTTTCGTAACTCTACGAGGTCGTAGTAAAAGAAATTCGCATACTCGAGGTGTTCCGGATAATTCCTTTCTTTGCCTGATTCGATTCTAGCTTTCCAAAAGAGACTAGGTAAAAATTCCAAACCGAAATTACTTACATCGAGAAACTGAGGATCAATATTACTGATTCTTTTCTGATACTCGATCAGCATTTTTCTCGAGGCTTTAACTAATGAGCTATCTGATT
>Ga0209976_10001640_pt1 | contig 13138 bp, 13 predicted proteins | sample SumtaG_FD_182806 | JGI IMG/M metagenome (GOLD analysis project Ga0209976, IMG submission 182806) | Deep subsurface microbial communities from Indian Ocean to uncover new lineages of life (NeLLi) - Sumatra_00157 metaG (SPAdes) (version 2) | ecosystem: Environmental > Aquatic > Marine > Oceanic >...
TGTTGTTAGGCATGAAATTGTTAAGATTATCGAGAAGAGATATGACGGTGTATAACAGTAATAAAATTAAAAGGTTTTTGTAAAAAATTAATCAATATAATAAAGATATATTTCAACATACAATAACCGGAGTGTAGAAAAATGTCATTCTTGAAAAAAATATTAAAAAAAACGAGTAAATTCTGTAGCAACAAAGGTTTTAATTTAAAAAAATATGCTAATAAGAAATTAGCCTATTTAGAAGAAGAAGAATTAGGGAAGGGATTAACTCCTCTACAACAGTTTGAAGCTCCAGCAACAACCACTATCGATACAGTAGACCCTTCTATTACCGCTGCTATGGAAAGATATATTGACCAAAATGTAAATTCTGAACAGATTTTACCTATGGCTAATGAATGGGTCAGCGACGTAAATTTAAGGATGCATTTTCAAAATTTAGCTCAAAAAATGCTTGGAAATATGTCTGAGGCATTTGTTTCGAGGGCACTTCAATCAACAGAAATATCTCAAGAAGAAATTCCACAAGCGGGGGAAACTTGGCAAAGTTTAGGAGAGTATGAAGTAGATTTAGTAGAAGCTTTTCTAAATTCTCCCAATGCATATCAAACTATTCAATCTATCTCTAATTCTATAATGCAATCCGGTTATAAGCAGGGAATAGATAAAGATACTGCTGAGGAAATTAGTTTAGAGGCTGTAAAAATTGCTTTAGGGGCCCCATCGGCAAGGCAAGGAGGGGGTAGTTTAAGAAGAGACCAGAGGTTTAATTATTTTTTATACAATGGCGACAGAATGCCACCAGAAGTCTATCAAGCGTATCAGAAATTTAGAATGGAAAATTCTTCATCTAATATTGATGACTCTATAAAATTTTTAAAAGATAATTTTGGAGAAGTTTTAATTCAGACACTATCCGAACAAATTGCTAATGAAGACCCATCTATTAAGCAATGGGTCTTGAAAAATTCTGGAAATGTTGGAAGTAAAGTAATAGAAAGGTCATTAGGAACTTCATTAACAGGAGGGGAAGAAAGGGGTTCTAGCCTTCAAGATACAGATATTGAAAAGAGTAATTTAGAGAGAATAGAACGAAGAGAAAAAGATATAAGACTAACTGAAGACCAGAAACAAGCGATACAAAAGAGGTCAACAGCGATATTTGCTCATAAATATTTAGCTGATGTTGTTAAGGATATGAGCGAGGTTCTTTCTCAATCTATAGAAAATAGTTATAATAAATTTGACGGAAAAAAAGAATATGGCGTTGAGAGAATGAATATGTTTACTAGGATGCTCGTTGACCAATACGAAGACTTATTGAACTCTCAAGGAAAGATAGATGCTCAAGGGGATATGGTTTTTGAAAATAATAACGGAAGAATTATTGTTCCAACTGATACTGTAAAAGATATTTTCGCTGGAAATATGGATATAAGCGATGAGGAAATTTACGAAGTCCTTAGTCAGCAAAGAAAAGAAGGTATGCCTAAATTTGATGTTTTAGATTGGTTTAAACGTCAAGGACAAAGCGTCTTAACTCATAGCTCTTTACAACAAGAATATAAAAAAGAATTCGCCTTAAAAACAAGAATTAAAGATTTGTATAATAAGGGTTATGACGAACAGGCTATACTGGCGTATGCTTTAGAAAAAGCTGATGGAGGAGAATACTCTAATCAAGAGATTAAAGATAAATTAAATAGAAGCTCTAATGCTGTAGGGGTTACAGATAGTGAGGAATATAAGAGAAGGTTAACCAGATATATTCGTATGACATTAAACCCTTTAGGAGATAAACATTATAATCAATTAGAAAAATACTCTAAACAGGTTATGAAGGGAAAGGGATATGAAGAGGCTCTAAATAGCATGAAACCTTTTGCACAGCACGATGTTAGGTATATGATGGAAGGTCTTCAAGATGTTAAGCAGGACGAGGCTAAAGATTACCCAAGTGACATATTTCAAGCCTTTATGGGGTCTTTAAACCCCCACAAGAAGGTTAGACAAGACTATTTTCCAGAAATTTATAAAAATCTAATAGGAAAAAATGACGAAGAATACCAGGAAGACACCTCTATGCTGAATGAACCTCAACGTCAAGAGTTTCTTAAATTAGAAAAAATAAAGAATCATTATCAAGACAGTCTGCAATCTAAAGAAAATGCAATTCAAAAAGAACAGGATAAAGCTGATAATAAAATCGCTTCCTATCATAATAAAATAAAAAAAGCTTATGAAAAACATTTAGACTTATTGAAGAAACAGGGCTTTTCTCCTATTTCATTGGGGGATTTTGTAGGAGTTCCTAATTGGGATGGAGAGTCACTTCTTAATAAAGAAGACTATGTTAGGATAGTAACGGATAGAGGTATTAAGATTGGTAAAGCAATAGATGTATTGTGGGGGCGAGATGATATAGAATATACATACAAGACGATGCCACCATTAAAAAAAATAGAGATTCTTAGAAATAGGGAAACACAGAAGGCTAGGAATCCAGAAACAAAAGAGTTAATACTTGGCAAGGATGGAAAGCCTTTAGACGCGAATATAAGGCAACAGAGTGTTGCTTATATTGAGAATAAAATAAGAGATATCGAATCTCGATTAGAAGAATTTAGACGAATTAATAATATGTCTGAATCTCAGTATAATATAGCTTCATCATTATGTCGAAATTATTTTAGAAAAATAGCAAGTATCGAGAGTCTTGCATCTAATTATCAAGGAATAAAGTTGGCGGAAGTTTCGGTAGATTTAGATATTTTAATCAAGAATATAGAGGAGAAATTTACGGAAGATTTCGATAGTATATTTAGACTTTAAAATAAGAAGAGGATGAACTATGAATATGACAGTAGTATGTTCGCATTGTAGAAACCACGACAAAGACCCTAATATTGAAATAAACTTCAAAGACGGAAAAGTTTATTACCTTTGCCCAGAATGTAATAAAGAGAGTAAAATCTCTTTAGTTTCAGAATCTAAACCTTTTCCAAAGACAAGAAGGATATAACAATTACATATGTTCTTTATCGCAAACACAACTAAACAATCCATATCTATAGCTGATTTAAAACTAATACTTGGGCCCCGACAGGCTATTGATTTAGACATCAGGTACACTAGAGAGCAAGCAGAAAAATCAAAAGGTTTAAAATCTTTAATTTCTAAAGGTATGATTTCAGTAAAGAATAAGACTGAGATAGTGGTAGAGTCTAGTTTTATTCAAGAAGTTCATAATCATAATGACTTTGATGCGGAAAAGATGAAAACAGACATTATGAACGGGTTAAAAGAAGTTATAGCTGAAAATACTTCTGTACAGCCTAAACCTCAACCAAGTATAGATATGGCAGAATTAGCTAAAATGATAGCTTCTATGATACCTCAAGGACAGACTGTTCAAAACAATACAGTGCCTCAAGATGAAGAAGTTAAAGTTAATGATGATATTTTAGCCGATATACATAGTAGGACGGTTAGTAAAATAGTAGAAGGGGTAGAAGGCAGCGATATAAACTGTGAAAATAAAATAATAGAAAGTGATATAGATGAAAATATTAATGAATTAGAACATTTATTATAATAAAAATAAAGTTAAAAAATAGGAGTTAAAAATGTCAAAAGCGATAGGTTGGGACCCAGGGACAATGTTTTTTCAGGTTGCAGAAAAAAGTGGTTCTAAAATTGATATTAATGTAGTTAGAAATGCTTTTGTTGAGATGGATGCCACGGAAGATATTGAACAAGTATTATCCCAAAATAAATGGCAATACATTTCTGATGGTAAGAAGTTTTACATTATAGGAGAAGATAGTTTAAAAGTAGCTAAAATGTTCCCAGGTAAAATTGAGTTAAGAAGACCTATGCAGGATGGGGTTTTAAACAAAGGGGAAGATAAAAAAATGCTAGTGATGACTAAGATGCTTGAAGATATTATAGGTAAGTCAACTGATTCCAACTCTATAGTTTGTTTTTGTGTGTCTTCTGATTCTGTTGATAATGATATAGATAATACTTTTCATAAAGCAAGGCTAGAAGGAATGGCGAAAAGGCTTGGCTATAATACTAAAGTTATAGACGAAGGACATGCCGTAGTTTTAGCGGAAAGACCTGTTCTTATAGAATCAGACGGAACAGAGTCACCTTATTCAGGTATTGGAATTAGTTTTGGAGCAGGTAAGGTTAATTGCGTATTAGCTTATAAGGGGTTGCCTATTATAGGAATGTCAGCAACGAGAAGTGGCGATTATATCGATAAAAAAGTTGCCGAGCAAACAGACACCCCTATTGCTCAGGTAATAGGAATTAAAGAAACTAAATTAGATTTTGATAATATCGATTATGACGATGACGTTATTTTCGCCCTTGATGCATACTATTCGAATATGATTGAATACGTATTTAAGAATTTTTCAGTTAAATTTCAAAAAGTTAAAAGTCAATTTGACGCTCCTCTTGACATTGTTATTGCAGGAGGAACCTCTATGCCTAAAGGTTTTAGAAATAAGGTTAAAGCGGTTATTAATGACTTAGACTTGCCTTTTAAAATTAAAGATGTTAAACATTCATCAGACCCAAGAAATGCAGTTGTTAAAGGATGCTTAACTCAGGCTATTATTTCTCAAAAGAAATTAAAATCAACTTCGGCAGAGAATATACTAGAATAAAAACAAGGGTTTCTAATAGGTAAAAGAGAAGTTATACTTTAATGTAAATAAGTATAACTTCTCTTTTTTGGAGACCAAAAATGGGCTATTGCTCTCAAATAGATATAGAAAATGTAATGGCACAAGCACTTACGAGTGCTACCGCTGCTAGTCCTGATGCTTTCGGGACACTATCTCCTCTTATTAATATAGGAAATTCACTTGATAAGAATTTAGTTTCAGATTCTTCAGTAGATTATTATATTCAAATGGCAGATAGGGAAATAGATGCCTCTTTGAGTGAATTATACAGCACTCCTTTTTGTGAATTATCAAACTTCGAAACAGTTCTATTCTCTGATGTGTATGAGTACAATCCATACATAGTTACAGAAAAAGCTTGCCCACTGATGGTAGGCGATGAGGTTATTATTGTAGGTTCAGGGCAAGAGGAAAGACACGTTATTAGTGAAGTTATTAGCTCTATGATATTTGCTACAGAAGACGAAATAGGATTCGATTTTATTGCGGATAGTAGAGTTGTTAGAGTCTCCTATCCTGACCCAATTCGTTTTATTTCTGCTAGAAAAGCAGCCTCAACTCTTTATGATAAATTTTTCTCCTCAGAATCTTCTCCTAATGTATCTAAATTTGGGGAGTATTTAAGAGAGTTGGCATTTAGAGATATTAATAATATTTTAAATGGAACTACTATTTTACATGGACAACATAGAATAGGTCGTAGATTTTACAATTCTAACGCTGTTGACCAATACGGATTACCTACTGGTGGTGCTATTTCTAAAGAGATGAGGCAGATAAAATAAAGGGTTAACAAATGAGCGAACAAGATGGGATAGAATATCTTGAAGATTTATCTTCTAGACTAGTAAAATTTAAAAACATAGGACAATTAGGGGAAGAGCTTCAAAAAGGGACTCGTTTATCAAAAACGAATAAGGGGGCAAGAACTAATGCTCGAATTGAGGCATCACAAAAAGAAGAAGGTTTTAATGAGACATTAACACCAGAAGAAGAATTAAAAAATGTTGATAACGATATTACAAATGAATTATTAAACCGAGCAATAGAAAATCTTTTTGGAGAATAAATTATGGCGATGAAAGAAGTTCTAGACAGCGTTAAGCGTATTATCCATAAGTGGGTAAATACCATCACTCCAATTACCTCAAATATAACAGCGGGAGACTCTGTTATTTTAGTTGATAATGTTAGAAGGTTTCAACGTGGCGACCAAATAATGATAAAAGACTCTCAATTTTACGAAACAGGTCTCGTTGTTGAAGAAATGGATTCTGATGCTAAAACTATAACCTTGGCGAGTAGCACTTAATAATTGGGTTGTTTCTCCTAGCACAACCATCATAAAAACAATAGGGAATCAATTCGTACAGGGCATTTACACTGGAGACCCAGATGTTATTATTAAATTTCCAGCAATTACTGTAAACGGTGTCAGTCGGTCATCAGAATGGCTAACGCTAGAAAGCACAACAGAGAGATACGAAATAGAGATAGGGGTTTTTGTATTAGATTCTACTCATGAAGAGGGGTATGATTTTTTAATGTCTTTAGTGGATACTATTCAAACGGGTTTAAAAAGAAATGTTATTCCTATGATTTATGATGCTGAATTTACTTCTCTTAAACAAGACTATGTAAGTAAAGACCCTAATATAATTGTTAATGATATTAGTCTTTTTGAGCCTTTTCATAGGATATTCTTAGAAGACCCTTCTCAGTATATTGAGACTTGGACAGACATTATCTATGATGATGGAGAAACTATTAAATTAAAATGGCCTCTAGATTTAAATTTCGATAAAGATGACACAGTCGTAACTATTCCTCGTAGATTTATTTACAACTCTTGGCCAGCCAATATAAATTATGGCAAAATTCATAAAGGACAATTACTTAAAGGGGCTACTATAAGTTGGTTTGCAGAAGAGCAGGAATCGCAGTTCTTAAGAAGAGATGAGGGGAGAATCTTTTAAAAAAATTAAAAAAGGATTATCTTATTAAGATACGGAATGATTACTTAGATATAAATAAAGGAATAGTAATCATATATTTTAATATTACTATAATGAAAACTGTAATTAATAAAATTAATAACGGAGAATAAAATGGCAGATTATTTTGAAAAAACATATGTCCAAATCGCAGAAGCGACAGCTGCTTCAAGGGATGCTCTTAGTGAATCAATTGAGCCTTTGGGAGATACAAGTAATTACATAACTACAGGTTTGTCAGGAAATGTTAAGACAGTTGTTGACGTACAAACAGATGGGGAGGCTGGAAGTTTTACTGAATCTACTATTTCTGAAATTCAATTCGAGGTTGATACTCTTGTTCCAGCTAACTCTACTTGGACACAGGTTTCAGACCTTGCTTCGGGAAACTCTCAATACAATGCAATTGTTTCAGCGTTAAATAATTTTGTTATTAATAACGTATTAGGAAAAGCAAGTGCGGGAGCATTTAACGGCTCTACTTATCAGACAACATTGCAATTATTTCTTGATTTGGATTGTAATTGGGATTCAGACCCATCAGCAGGAGCAGGAGCACCTACATCATGGATAGCATTGATGGTTGCTTCTGGTTTTAGCGTTGTTGATACAAATCCAGATAATGCATAATAATAAAGAAACTTTAAGGGAGAAATAAATAATGGCTACAAATCCTTTTTTTGAGCAGCCACCTGCGTATATGGGGTATGTTGGTTTTGTTGATGTTGATGGAAGCATTATTAGAGCGACATCAGCGGATATATCACTAACGCAAGAAGTTACCAAACCAGACCTTGTTGACGGGCGTATAGATAGGACTACCTATCAATTAGGACCACAAGAGGTTGGAGGGTCAATAGCTTTTCCGGCCATATACGATAATGATGGAGGAGTAACAACTGTTGCGAATATGTGGGAAAAAGTTTGCAGAAGAACAGAGATAGGAACATTGCTTAGTTTTCCTATTACTGTAAAATATGCTCAAACAGGCACATATAATAGTTCTACATTTTCTTATGACAATTGCGTAGTTAATAGTCTTCAACTTTCAGTAACACAGTCAGACGTTATGAATATTTCAATGGACATTATTGGACTAACAAGAACAGCTAAATCTTTAAATGATAGCGATTCTCCAGGGTATCCTACTCCTGACGCTCAAGACAACAGTAGAGTTGTTACATGGGCTGACTCAAGAATAGAAATAAACGCTGGAGACCAGCGTCCTATTGGATTGGGAGGACAGGTAGGTGGTCAATTTGTTCGCTCATTCGAAATTAACGTAAATAACAATGTAGAAAGATTCTATACTTTAAATAAAGCTTTATTTGCTCAATCTATCGCTCCTTCAAAAAGAGACGTTTCAGGGAGTATTGTATTTATAGGTAGGCTAGATGGCTTAGGCCAATTAGCTGTAACAAACGAGGACTTTGCCTACGAAAATACCGAAATTCGTTTTGGTTTCACCCCTACTGTTGGTAGTTCTGAATTTATTAGAAAATTACCTAATGTTATATTTCAAATTGAAGAAATGTCAATTACAAATAGCTTATTTGAAACTACTATGAATTGGCATTCTCTTCCAGCAGCATTTATTGCTTCTGGCACAACAACTGCTACAACAGACCCTCTTTTAGACGACACAGTTACAACGACTTACTAATTTTTATAATATAGGGGCGATTTTCGATTGCCCCTATATTATTCTTTTTTCATTCCAAAAACTCTAATACTTATGAAAATAAGTATTATTTTCCGATAACTCACTCAAGAAGTACTTATATAAAAAATTCAAATAATTAAAGGAGAATAATATGTCATTATTTGATGTTAATGTAGTCGAAATTAAAATTTACTATACTTTTAAGGAAAAAGAAAATTATAAAATTTTAATTGTTTTAAAAGATGAAAAAGCTAAAGAACTATTAGAAGATGAATCTCAAAAGGGCAAAATTGAAAGCTTAACTACAAAATGGTCTATTATGAATTGGAGAGAACAAAATGCGTTAGTTGAAACAGCTTACAATAAAACCAATTCATTAACAGGCGAGAGAGCGTTCGACCATGTTTTGTATCGAGACATAATTGTTAAATCCTGTTTAAAAGAATGGGATATAGTCGTAGAAGGTAAAAATGTTCCCGTTACTGCTAACGGCATTGATAGTCTTCCTGCTGAAATCATTATGGAGATGTATTACAGGTACGAAAAAATGATAGACTATTCGGAGGACGAACTGGGAAAATAACTCAGGCGGTCGCTGATTTAGCTCTAGAAAGAACAATAACAGTTAAGCCTGTTCCTGATGAAATTACTTGGTTTGTTCTGGCTAAAGAATTTGGCTGGTCGCCGAAACAGATAAAAGAAATGGAATCTAAAGACGTTAAGATAATCACTCATATGTTATCTACGTATAATAATGTAAAAAATCAAATGATGGAAAGAGAAAGTAAAAAAAATAAAAATGGGAGATAAGAAAGATGCAAAATTTATTTTTAACAGAAGATGATACCTTTGAAGTAAATATCTACGTTGCTATAGACGAAAATAAAGTTATATATTGCGATAAAAAAAGAGAAGGAGTCAATTTTTTAATAGGAGACAAAGAGCTAGAAATACAAAAGTATTCTATTGTTTTTAAAAAACCTTCTTTTGGAGACATCGTTTCAATAACAGATACAATTATGAAAAACTCTAATAGCGAAACAGGACAAGCTAACCCTCTATCTGTAAAATTAAATACCATGAGCTTTCTTCTTAGAGATTGGGATTTTACTAATAATACTAATGTAAAAATGCCTGCGATAAGGGAAAATTTAGAGAAATTAGACCCTATTATTGTTGCTTGTATAGGAATACAGGTCGATGATTTTTTAGTAAAAGATGATAGTGAAGAGAAGTCTAGTTAGGGTTAAACTAGATATTTTAAAAAGAGGTTTTAAGTTTAATAATTAGCAAGTTAAGGTATATATCATCTTTAACAAACTAATTAAAAAGGTTTTTATATGCCACCAGAAGACATAGAACAAGTTATTAAACGTACAATAAGAGTTTATCTTGAAGCGGAAGGTGCTCAAGATGTAACTGCTGGTGTTGTTAAAGTATCTAAACAAATAGAACTTTTAAGAAAACAAGCTAAAAAAACCGGCAAAGAGATTTCAAATCTTAATGACGAAATGCTCAAAGGGGCTAAAGACTACGTAAAAGAAGCAAAAAAAACAAAAAGCACCCAAGAAAAAGAAGAAAGACAAACAGGAAAATTAAGCAAAGCTTACAGAGGCTTAGGGTCGTCGATAGGAGGCTTGCTTGGACCTTTAAAGTCTTTAGCCTCTTATTCTGGCTTGAAAAATGCTATAGGGCAAGCAGTACAGTATAGAGGAGCTATTCTTGGACTCTCAGCCTCAATGGGAGTTTTAGGAAAAAGTTTTTCAACAGCTAGAAACGAAGTAGAAAATATTTCTAAAAGCCTAACTCTTACTAGGTCATATGTTGCCTCAACTATGAAGTCGTTTGTTAGAGGATTTCCTATAAAGGCAGCTGATAGATTTCGAGGAGTTATTGAAAGAATCACAAAGATGGTAGGTCCTGACGAGAATGAAATAAATTATTATATAGGGCAATTGCAGTCTCTTGGAGGAGAATATCTAGGATTAGCTGGAAGGATTGCTGATTTTGGTGCTAATCCTGACCCAGCTACAAAGAAAATGCTAGAAGATGAGCTACAAGTAGCTATTCAAACGGAAGGAATTATGGGAGAACAGGCAAAAGCTTTACTAGCAATAGTAGGAGGTAACGAACAACGCTCTAAACAAGAAAAAGCATTAATGAAGGATAGTATTAAACATGTTGAAAACTGGAATAGTTTTAAAGTTAAAATGGAAGGAGTTACTTTAGCTTTAGGAGAAACCTTAATTCCACTTATGGGTAAGTTAGCAGACTGGTTAGATAGAGTAACGGATGGAGGTAGAAATTTTGAAAGTATAACAAGGAAATTTATACTTCTTTGGGCTGGATGGCAGCTAACTAAATGGATAACTTTTCAAACTTCAATTCCTGGAGTAGTGAAAGGTATCGCTTCTGTCGCTAGAGGTGCAGCTGGACTATCGAAAGGTGTTGGTCTAATAGGAGGGTCAGTAGGGGCTTTAAATACAGTAGTTCTTGCTGCTGGAGCTGCCTTTTTAGGATGGAAAGTTGGGAATGCTATTTTTGCAGGGTTAGATAAATTAGGGGAAAAAATACCTTGGCTAGGTAAACTTTTTAAAGAATCAGGAGAACATCTAGCAAAGTGGTATAACAATGTTTCTAATTTTTTTACAGGGGACGAAAGTAAAAATAGCAAGGTAGATAAAAGATTTAAAGCCTTGCAAAAAAATGAAAAGTTTATAGAAAAACAGAGAATTCAATCTATAAAGAATGTCGAAGAGAGAGATAAAGCTGTAGAAGCGTATCGTAAAAAATATCATAAAAATAAAAAACAAAATATAGAAGAAATAGAAAAACTTCAAGAAGAAAAAATAGCAGGTAAAGGAAAAGGACCTGAAGGAAAAGGGACCTCTAGTAAAGTTGATAAACTAATAGAAGAGAAGCAATTAATAATGCTTGCGGGAAAGATTGCAGAAAATAGAGCAAAACAATTCGAAGTTTTGGGCTCAACTATAGAAAGCATGTCTCTTTCTGGGCAAATTGACATGGCGAAAATACAAAAGATGGGGGAGGTATATTTAAGAACTCTTAATGCAGAAGTAGCTACTGCGGACAAATATAATCTAATTTTAAGGGAGATTAGAGAACAGGATAGAAAAGGAGTAGATTTTAAGAAAAAGACGGCTGTCGAAGCTGCTCGAATGCTAGGAGCAACAGAAGATGTTTTAGTTATGATGGAATCCCAAAATTGGGAGAACGCTAGTTTATTAATAAAGTCAGGAAAAATATTAGATACTGATAGGATAAGGGCAGATGTCGCGAAAAAAACCGCTGAATATGCTAACCTAGCCGTATCAGCTTATGATAGGCAATTAAACCGAGCAAAACTTTTAGCTACAAGTGCTAGTATTGCGGTACAACTAGCAGATAATTATGCTATCGGGGTTGGTGCTAGTGCACAGGCTCGTGCAAGAGAAATAGAATCTATTGAAAAAAGCATACAGGTTCTACATAAACAAAAAAATGTATACGAGTCTATGCTAGCTAGCGGGAAACACGAGAAAGACCGTTACGAATTAATTAGTAAAATACAAGAAAAAGAAAATCAAATATCTCAAGAAAGACTTAGTCAATCGCAGATTGGTAAAACAATGAGAGATGGTTGGATTGAGGCTATCGGTGCGATGAATACAGGAGCTGGAACTTTTTCTAAAATAGTTTTATCACAAAATGAAGGAACAGCTCAAGCGATTAAACTAGCTGGCGACCAGGCAGTAATTTCGTCTAGGAGTGGTAGCTTACGGGGAGGGTATCGGACTTCGGAAAGGTTCTCAACCATGCAAGGAACTCAAGGTATGGGGGCGATATCAGGTGCTAGAGGTAAAAGAAATTTTGCGTATGAGACAACATATGGGAATCAGGCAGAAGGAGTTCAATGGTTAAATCGGGACAGGGCTATGAGAGATATGGTCTCGGCTAAGAGAAGGGCTGGTAAAGGAGGGTATAAATCTACGGCTTTCGGGGGTAGCAAACACTACGAAGGAACCGTTGGCGAAGGTTCACCTGTTATGGGGAGAGGTTCAGGAGATATAAATATAAATGTTAATCTACAGTCAAATGCGGAAAAGGTAGGCCAAGAAATTGGCAGAAAGGTTGCACCTGAACTCGCAATCCTTTTTAATAATATCGCCTCCGAGACTATAAACGGAATTGTAGTTTAAATACCCACATAAAACTTTATATTTTTAGGAAAAAGCATGCCATTAACGAAACCAATAGGATTTCTATGTTATAATAACTCTGAGTTAGTTCGAGATGGATATATAGAGTCGGTTGAAGCGTTTGAACACGATGCTGATGATTTTAATTTTAATTTATTAAAAAGAAATCGCAAAGGAATTACATATCAATTAATTCGAGAAGACTTGTCTGACCCTGACAAAATAACTAAAGTAATTGAGAGAAGAAAATTACTTCCTGCCGAAAAAATAAAAATTGAAATTCAATTCAGCAAAACTTTAAAAAATGCGGTAACTCATCCTATTACTCCTGGTTCTATTCCGGGAGCTGCTGGATTTTTCTTGGGCAACTCATTTTCAGGGATAGGCTTTGGAGGAATAACTTCAGGTTTTACCGATTTCGTTTATGATATTATTGATTCAGAGATGTCAATAAACGAGAGAATAAATATAACACAGGAAATATTAGATACAGGAATAATTAAATTTGAATCTTTCCCAGTTTCTATTTTTGGTATAGTAAAGGAACATAAGGAAGAGCTAGTAGATGCCGACGCTGAGAAA
>Ga0209976_10001643_pt1 | contig 13128 bp, 14 predicted proteins | sample SumtaG_FD_182806 | JGI IMG/M metagenome (GOLD analysis project Ga0209976, IMG submission 182806) | Deep subsurface microbial communities from Indian Ocean to uncover new lineages of life (NeLLi) - Sumatra_00157 metaG (SPAdes) (version 2) | ecosystem: Environmental > Aquatic > Marine > Oceanic >...
CAGTCCAAGGTCTTGCTGGAAGTTACATTCATCGGCGGCAGTGATGTTGATGTCCAGTGGGTTGCCGCCAGTACCGAAGAACGGTGAGACCCGCAACGATGAAGTCCCCGTGTTCCAGAACGTCATTATGTCCGGGGAAGCAACGGTGTTTCCATATTTGAGAGCGGTGTTGTCGTCGAGATGAACGTCACCAGCACCGAAGTCAGACTCTGCCGTACTGAGGTTATCTATCAGTCGAGCATTAGACGCAGCAACAAGCGACGACCGGATCACGGACTTCGTGACGTTGCCGCCGAATGGAATTGCGTTGAACTCCAGTCCGATGTACGCAGTCATCGACTCTGCACCGGCTCCAGGTTGAAACAGACCAACAGCCGGATTGATCATATGAACGCCACGGATCGTACCGAATGCAATTGAGCTTCCAGCTACGGTCGAGAAGTTCGCGGCGACCTGTATGCCAGAGATGTTCGTCGCGCTCAGCGTGTCGCCGAACGTTCGCGTAATCATCTGCGGGACAGAGGTCATAGAAAGAATGTTCGGAATCGGAGTGGCTAATGCACCAGCACCGTCGTTCTCCATCTGCGGCTGAGACGCATAGACGAACACCTGATTGGGCTGGACTCCCGGAGTCGAGGTCTCAAGGTTTGGCTGACCCAGGAACAGCGTGTGAACTGCGAAACCTGGAGACACCGTCTGGAGATAACGTCCTTGGTCGATCACGGTGCCGAAGATGAAGAGCCCACTGTCAATCGTGATCGTGGGAGTAACTCTGATGAACCCCGAAACTGCGGCACCCGATGATGGGACGGTTGTAGCCCACGTGATGACATTCAAAAGACTGGAAACAGTCCAGTCAACATCTATGTCTATGGGACTCAGCACTTCAAGGACACCGAGATCAGCGTCAGTAGAGCCGCGAAGACTCAGGATGTTACTAGCATTCGAGCCACCAACGATCTCGCTACCTGTCGTGCTTATCCTAACCAGGTCGGCGTTCGCAACATCCCTCACCGCGAAGATGTCACCAGCAACGCTGGCATCAATCGTCAGTGGATCAGGCGTCGCATTGATCGTAATCTGCGGGACTGACGTGTCTTCGTTGTACGCTGTCTGCAACGTCTCCGGCGTGCCGCCGACAGACCAGATCATGATGCAGCGGTCGTTGTTCGCGAAGAAGTCACCGAAGACGACCTCGTCCACCGGAATGGTGAACCAGCCAACGTTGTCAACCGCTGGACCAGTCACGTCGAAGACTACAAACTTATTCGCCTCCGTCTTGACTTGGAAATAGAGTCGATCACCTAAGCCCACCTGAGCTAACAGGTTGGAGATATCAACGCCACCGCTGGTCTCATCGTCAATGAAAATTTCAGTGACGGTAGCGTACGACGCAGTGTCAAAACGATAGCGACCGCTACCGGGATCAGCAGCGACGATGCTGGAACTGAATCGGTACTCTGCAGAGAGCAGTCCGCCTCCGGCTGGAGGATCAATCCACGACACGACTCCCGCGCCATCGGTTGACATGATCTGATCAGTCAGACCATCCGTTAGAGGAAAGATGAAGGAAGTGAATTCTTCCCACGCAGGCGTAACAGTGTTCCAACGCAGGATACTGTCATCGACAGTGCCGGGATCGACAGTGGGACCACCACCTCCCCCGGCAAGCCAATCGTAGTCGTAATTGTCGGGCGTGAGTTTGGTGAGGACGAAGCCAGTGGCACCGTCATCAGGGATCTGGATCGCTGCGATCCCAGAGAAGCCCAGACCCGACTGTGCAGTCATGGGCTACCTCAGATAACTTCGTTGATAAGATCCCGCACTTGCGTGAGCTTATCTTTCTCTCCTGAAAGCTCTTGCTCTCGACTGGCGAGTGCATCAGCTTGCTGTTGGAGTGAGGCTTCCCGACCATCCAACTCACCTGCTCGGGTGTCGTTGGCTCTCTTGTCCGCTTCCACGGCAGCTACAGCAGAATTAGCAGCTGCCGAATTTTCTGCTGCAGAATTACGAAGACTCTCCGCCTCCGACGTTAGTCTGTTTGCCTCCTGCGTACCTTTGTCCACAATCAGCTGCGCCTGACCTTTGGCTTCTGCCGCAATGGCTTCCGCCTGATCAAGCGCATCGCTGAGGGCGACCTCCGCAGCTTCTTTGTCTGCTTCGATCTCCTTACGCATTCGTACAATTTCGTCGGCAGGACCAGCGAGATCGACAACAGCTTGTGTCTTTCTCTCAGTCTCCTGCAGTTGCTCCAAGCGTTTTTTGAAGAGTTCTGGATTCTCAAGGACAGCCAGAAGTCCGGAGGTTTCGTGAGACGGTGTGACCAAACTCATCCGATTGCTCCCGCTTGAATTACGTTAAAGATGACAGAACCCGTGTTCGCAGCAACGTTAATTCGAACTGCTGTGGGTGGGAAGGCTAAGTTGCCATCCGCATTAGCAGATTGGGCGGCGAGTGTTGGATGAGGAAACCACGTTGCCGTAGCTGGGTTGAAAGCCTCATCAAACACATCGTCAAACGTATGCTCGACCGTATAGGTTGCTGTCGCTGTGATCTCAACACCCAGACCGATATTGGTCGGGTCTTGATAGACGTCAATCGGGATCGGATCACCAATCTCGGCTCCGCCCGCTGACAGAGTTTGCCTTACGGGTCTCATGGCTTATCCCCTTTCTTGCGCAGCGAAGAGGTAGTCCTGAGTCACCGTGGTCGTTGTTCCGTTGCCTGTTACAGCACCCGCTGTCGGAGCCAGCAATCCCGTTGGAAGTGCAAGCCCTGCCAGATCGATGAAGCCGGTGGCGTTGCCATCGACACCAAAGTAGAGACGGTCGATGCCATCCCAGTAGAACTCCAAGGTGATCTGAGTTGCAGCGACCATCGTAGCGACAGCAGCCTCTCTCGCGATTTCCCCTGCGCCTGAACGGACAACCAGGTCCACCGTTGCAGCACCGTCAGTCTTCTCGAAGAAGACACCGTCTGCCGGAGTGATGCTTGCTGCTGCATCATTCAGACCCCAGATGCCGTCAGCATCGATGACATCGTCCATCTCTGCTTTCGATCTGAAGTACACCCGTTGCGACGCGACAATGGAGTAACCCAGTGACGTGGCTTGGATGATGGCGACGTTGGTATCGACTGCGCCTGTGATGATGTCAACAGCACCACCCAAAATTGTGGCGTTCGGTGCTACTGATCCTGTTGCTGGAGCAGTGTAGCCACCGGGCGCGGTGAACTTATCGAAGTCATCCATGAAGGAATGAAACTTCGTCGGGTCAAGCTGACCCATCGAGCCGAAAAGATCCGCAGCGTTGCGGTTGGTAACTCCGTTGTCGAAGTTGGTGTTTTGAATGTTAACTAAACCCATTTTGGTTTCTCCATTTCACGTCTGGAGAAGTTAGGGGGCCATTTACGTCTGGCCCCCACCCTTCTGCGTTTTTTGGACTTACTTACAGTCCAGGTGTGCCGTACACCGCACGCGGGTCCGTCCAGTCCGGAATGTAACGTTCCGTGGACTTGTACCGCATGGAATCGGTTTCGAAATCACCTTCCATCGACTTCTCCAGCCCGCGACGCATCATCATCTGCATGCCGCGCGGTGCATCCGTCTGGACCCACCATGCAGTAGTCGATGTGATACGCGACAGATTGGCCTGACCCTGAGACAGGAGTCCCATCGAAAGGATCGGGTTGATGTCGTTGTTTGCCGTGCCAGCGCGCAGGACGCTCTTCAGCAGAACTTCTGCTTGGAACACCTGGCTCGGACCAGTGACAATCTTGAGAGGCTGCAAACGAATCCGCTTGCCGTTATTGTCCACGGCATTGCGAATCTGAATGAGCATCTGCTCAAGCGACGTTTGCGATAGAGCTGCAGCAGTCGTCAACAGGTTCGAGAACACGCCACCCGCAGCACCACCTGGTGCGATTGGATGGTTGGTCACGTTCAGCGCTACACCATCACCACCAACGAACGCACCGTTGAAGGCGCGGTTGAGGATGTTGGCACAGAGCGTTTCTTTCGTTTCGATCATCGACTGAGCGAGGTGCTCAGAGTAGATGCGACCGATACGAATGTGGTCGCCGTCTTCGACCAAGACTTTGGTAAGCGCGAACGCCAAGCCAAAGACCTTGTAAACGTAGCGCTGAATGAACAGCACTCCGCCTGCGTCGAACGTTACCGGGGTGCCGTCAGGCATCTCCGGCGCAGCGTTGAAACCGAACAGGACCGGCTCTTCATGGTACGAACGGGGGGTACCCTTTCGATCCGTGAAAACACCTTTCCATTCATCGGCGCGTTGGTTGTAAATTCCGTCAAATGTCTCGTTCAAGATCGGCTCGACAATTGAACGGAAGTCAGTGGATCTCATAGGTACTGCCATGACTTATGCTCCCTTGGTTAGCCGATTAGGTCTTGACGGTCGTGTACTGGTTAAACGCGTGCTCAGCGATCTGAACCTGCGCGATGGTGAACAAGTCACCAACCACGTTATCAGGAGCAGGGTTGATGCCAACTACGCGGAGCGTAGCAGCAGCAGCACTGAGACCAGCGGTTGCCAGTGAGACCGAAGACAAGCCGGTTGTGGTGTTCCCAGCCAGCGCATTGTAGTCCGCCATATCCCCGACGTTGGCCTGTAAGATAGGACCGTCGCCTTGGATTTCATAGACCATCTGGGCGTCACCGACGTAGTAGGCAACGATTTCCGTACCTACCGTGTTGGCTTCCCAGAAGTTTCCGACGCGTCGTCTGCCATCTGTCCCCGTGAACTCGACGCCTGCGAAGACACCGAGAACATTGGAAGCAGTAGCGACGGCAGGCACAAGAGCGCCCGTTGCGTCGTCAATACGCACTGGAGAGAACTGAAAGATGTTCGTAGCGAAGCCGCTAATTATCGTCGATTGCTGCTGACGAATGATTCCCGAAGGATGAAAAGCTGGCTTTAGCCCGAACGGAGATGCTACAGAACTCATGAATTTCTCCGAATGCTAGATTAAAGTTCATCCAGAGCCTTCCCCTGTTTGCTCAGCAAACGGAGGTGGTTCTGGTGCCACTCCCAACGCTGCTGTGCCATCTTCGAGTTCGAGACTTACCTTCCCGCGTTTTGCTGCGGCGTTCATCTCAGCTTCCATCGCACGGAGCTGGCTGCTCAACTTCTCTTCTTCACTGAGAGGTTGCTCATGGTGATTGATGTACATGTACGATTCGTACAGTTCGAGAGGAAGCTTGAAAGCGATCATCTCGTTGACACCAATGCAGCCTTCCCACTCCCCGGTCTTGAGACACGCATGGTCCCAGCCAGGTATGTCCGAAACTCTGATCGGCTCGTAGCCCAGCCGAATGCGCGCATGGATCGGATCGCGTGGATTTTCCGTGGTCAGCCAACAAACGTGGTAACCATCGATCTTAGGAATGTCTGGCAATGCAGATTGGAAATATTGCTGGCGAAACTCGGCCACCCTCTCATCGTCTGACAGTGCGCGGTTCTGCGTCACATCGCGATCTTGCATGCGACGGTCTGCGCGCTCTCCCGATTGATCGGAATTCAGTCTCGTGTCTGTTCTACGTTTAGCTGGCATGATTATGCTCCCTCCGCAGCTTGCTTATCGTAATTGGAATACGACTTTAGATACTTGTTGCGGAGCACTGGATCGTCCCAAACACCAGCCTCGACCATCGCTTCCTTGCGCTCGGGGCTGATATACACCTCGTTCTTTTTCAGCGGACGTTCACGTCCTCCTGTTCGGAACTGAGGTCCACGGTTCTGGCCTGAAGGTCTCTGCTGTCCGTTACCGGACCCTCCTCCACCACCGTCATCGTGCTGACCGGCACGGGAATCGTACCGACTAGGTAATGCTTCTGCGGTACGAGCACGTAGCTCGTCCCAATAATTCTTGTTGGTAGGGTCAAACCCCTCTTGGACCAATGCACGGTCGATCTGTAATACAGCGACCGAATCCTGATCGCGACCGGCAGGATCCCACCAGTCATTATCGATCATGAACGACTGCGCGTGCGCTACGTGGCGCGGGTCCAGCTCTCGTGCTGGTGCAGCTTGACGACGCCCAGCTGGCTGAGCCAAATACTGCTTGGCTTGTTCGAGATCGCGCAGGTTGTCGCGAATCGTGTCGCGGTGATCGAGCGCTTCCGCGAGATTCCTTCCGTCATTTGCCGCTACGGCTTGCTCGATGACCTGATTGGCGAGCTGCATATCACCGCGAGCTTTGTTGATGCTCTGATCAACAGTGGCAACTTCACTGCCAGCGATGCGCGCGTCGGTTTCTTGCTCGAAGTGACTGAAGCGTTGCTCCAGATCTTGGTTTCGAGTACGGAGGAAGTTTAGCTCGCGCTCAGTGCGGTCGCGTGCTTCCTTCTGACGCTGACGACGTGTCTTATTCTCTGACCGACGTCGAGTCGCCTTGTCCTCGGGTTCCTCTTGATCACCCGCGAGACGTTCATCTTGCTGTTGACCTTCACCTTCACCGTCATCGTCGAGGTCATCGTCATCCACTTGCCCTTCAGAAGGCTCTTCGACGGCAACGAATTCTTCTTCCTGCTCGTCGTCTCCAGGTTTGACGTTTTCATTTTCGGGGGACATGCTTCATCTCCTACAGATAAGCGATTACCGATAACGGATCACAAGTTATTTCACCGATCAGATCCAGATCGTTGTAAAGCACGAAACACGCCTGCTCTACGCCTGTCTTCTGCCGCACGGGGTCCGGTACGTCAACCATCCACTTGTCGCCACCGAACTTCGGTACGCGCACATAGGTTCCGATCTGACACCATTCTCCTTCCGGCCAGACTTCCAGAGAGTCGCGATTCTTAAAAGCGGCTGGTCCAAGCAGCGTGACTTTAGCGACCTGAGTGTTCCAGAACTCAGTCTCCTGGGTATCATCCGGAACGATGATCCCACCCTTCGTCATTGCACGCGGTGAACGCTTCTGAACTAACACTCGCGAGCCAAACGGTACCAGGCCAGGATCGACCTCCGGAAAGGCGTGCTCAAGTGAATCGTAATCCAGCATTGTTCGTACGCTTGCTATGTTCATACTGACTTAGGTCTCGTCTTCTGCTTCACCAACTACTTCGTTGAACAACTGCTCGGCGCGACACAGACCATGATAAGTTCCGCTTGCTTCACCGTATCCGAAAGCTGATTTGTCTTTCGGTGTCGCGAGCAAGACGATGCATCCGGCCTGTTCCTCTTTCAGCCTCTGAAGAATTTTCTTTAAAACAACGTCTTCGGCGGACATACTAGCCCTAACTTTATGTAAAGTCTAAGCGGGCGTGCGCGGTGACGACTTCGGTGGCGTGTGTTTGTAGCCGCCTCCGGTATCTCCGCTCGACGAAATCTTGCCGCCCTTACCCATTCCGCCTTTCAAATTGCAGTCGCCACCGAGATCTCGCTTGTCCACTTTCGGGAGCGCAGCCCCCGTAGCCAGTGACTTGTGTTGGTTGATAGCACCCTTCGGGTACTTGCCCATTTTCCCACCGTGTACATTGCCTTTCATCGTTCTCTCCTGCTATTGAATATGGAGACCTTACGGTACAGTCCTGCCGGTCAAACATCTGCTTCTCGGATCCACTCGTCAAGTATCCGTGCGTGGTCGGGGGGATGTTACACCCTCTCCCGACTTGATCTTCGACCGATCCGTCACTGCCTTGACACCTGCGATCTCTAGAGCCGTAGCATTGTCCTCGGCATTCATGAGTTCGCGCGAAGCTGTTTCCATCTCAGTGCGCTCGTCTTCAGACCGTTCGCGCTCCATAAGCTCTTCGAGTCGAGCAGCGTACTCGTTCGCCTTTAGTGCTTCGTCACGGGCTGAATCTAGAGCCTTCTGTCGCTCCTCAGCATCAAGCTCCATAAACGTCTTTTGTTGATCGTGTTCACGCTGCTCGCGTTTGTCCACGAGCGTCAACTGCGTGCGTTCGCGCTCTCGGGAATCTCTTGCCGTATCTGCCTCGCGCTCTTGCTCGATAGCAGCCATTGCATTTGGATCGACCGGCGGCTGTGGCTCTTCGGGCTCCAGCGACTGCATGACTTCCTGCAGCTGCTGAATCACTGGCATGATGCCTGACAGAACTTTTCCGACTGCAGGAATCACTTCTACCGATTGGTACGCGAGATTTTTATCCATCTCCTCGCGCACTTTCGGATCTCGAAGTCTCATCACCTGGCCCAGCTGGTCGTCCGTCAAGCCGGTCGTTGCTTGCAGCAGATCGACGTTGTACGAAACGTAGTAGAGCGCGACGTGTTCGATGATGTGCCCCATGAGCATGGGAACAAAGCGCGGTGCGATTAAGGGGTTTTGCCCCAACACGGGCGACATCGCATAGTCCAGATGGACCTGCAGATGCGCTAAATGATCTTGGTTCGGGAACGCTGCCACAGGCCTGCCCATGGTCATCGCTGCATTCTCGTTGACTGCGTTTGCCTCCTCCGGTGTGTCGTCAGGTAGGAGCAACTCGTCAGGGTTCGGAATTCTGGTCCGTTCGAGAATGCGCTTCTCGACTTCCTTGACGTTGTAAACCTCGGGCATCGCAGCGGCACGGTCTGCAATAATTTGCAGCTGCGCCATACGTTGAACGTCAGAGAAGATCTCCGGATCCGCAACCGGCATGACATCATGCGGCGGATCGAAATCTTTGCGGTAAGCAAGCACGGTACCGACGTCGTCTTTCAGCTCTCCGTCGTCCAAGTACATCCGGTTGATGCGGCACATGATCTTCATGACCATGTCCATGGCTTTGAACATACGCAGGTGAATAGCGCTGAAGACAGTCATGCCTTCCTCGATAAGCGCTAGCGTGGTGCCTACAGGCATTTCGGAAGATTGCTCTCCTAATTTTTCGAAGGTTGTTTGAACGACGCCACGTCCGAGACCATCCACAACACCCAGGAGTTCGAGCAGAACATTCGACGGCTGGTTGAACGGCACCGGCATGATGAGTTTGCGAATGTCATCACCAGCGATGCCGCCTTCGATTTCAGTAACTGCCGCAACACGCAGCTCCTTGCTCTGCCCACTGAAGTTCGCCCCTTTAAGTCGTATGAGTGTGGGCAGGTTGTTCATGTGAGCAGAATCAAGGAGCGCGCGAAGTGCGCCAGTAGCAGCTCCGGAGAGCGAGCCAATCATTTGACCAAGGCCGATTGATCCCGCTCCGCGCCATGGGATGAACGGGAATTCTACCGACCAGTACAGGGGTTGTTTGGTTTCGTCAGTCTCTTCCCAGTTGCGATTGACTGCGCAAACTTTCTGGGAGGGTCCGTGGATGGTGATGCGGTAGGGAGCGTACTCGTGCTCATCTTCAAGTTCGTCGCACCAGCAATTGACTTCGTAGCAGTTGTGCAGTCCGTCTTCGTTATAGGGTGCGATTGCATCCTTACCTTCCACAGCAGCTGTCGCTTTCGCTGGTCCAGATACGTCCTCAGTAGCAGATGATGAGACGACGGGACCAAGATCTTTGTACATCTTGCTCTTAACGCGCTGCTCGTACTCCAACTCCGTGATGTGCTCAACGAAGGTGACGCGCTCTGAGGTGTAGAAGTTGGATGCTGCGTAGGGGATGTAAACGTCGTCGCTGGGCCAATACGTCGGGACAGGGCGTTTCTTTTTTGAATCATAGACGATGCGCATATACTGCGATCCGCCTAAGGGGACTTGCGTCAGTAGCTGTTCCAGTTCGGTGCGGAAGTCCTGCATCTGCGTCAGGAACTGCCAGTTCATATAATTCTTGATGCGGTCGGCTTTCTTGAAGCGATCTACTTCAGGATGCTCACCGGGGATGTAGGTCTTTACGGGTCCGTTCGGCGGCATAAGTTCCTTGATCGCACGCGACGCGAAATCAACCACCGCTTCAGTAAGCATGGGGTGCACTGCTTTAGATGCACCTTCGAAATCCGCGCCTCCGGGTGTTTCCTTGCCCAGCCCCGTGCGCTTAATCGCTTCCTCGTAATCCTTCTCCCGTTTTTCGCGTGCCTTCTTATCGCGCTCGATGTCTTGCATTAAGCGCGTCGAAATTTTGTTCAGGACATCATCGGTGAAGTCGTCGGCAATGTTGTCGTACCATTCTTTGTTCGGTCGCTGAAGGTCTTCGCCGACCTGAACGATGGCACCACCGTCGTCGGTATCGACTACCTTGTCAGGTACGTCTGTGAATTCTTCAACCGAACCGACTTGATCTTCTGGGGTTGCCATTAGTTGACGACTCCGTATTTACTCGCCATAAGATCAGCAACGTATGGGACGATGTTTGCGAACGCACACACGGGACAGCCGTTATTCTCGTCGATGATCCGGTCGGGTCCGAAAATTTCGAGTGCACCCATGTTGATCATGTTGCACGCTTCCCAGCAGGGATCTAACTCACCGCGCACAAACTTCGCGGTCAGTTCATCGGAAGTCTCCGCAATCTGGTCATCCAACTGCCGATCTTTCAACGCGAACATCAACTCGGCCCAGTGACCCTCGCACCATTTGATAGCCTTCAGGTGCTGCACCGGTTCGTGCATGAAGTACGGGAGATCGAGTTTGATGTTGGGGGGCTGGTTGTCATCCATATGGATTTTCTCGCTTCTTCAGCCTCCGCTCCGCTATCTCGCGAGCACGTGCTCGTTCTTTGTCCTCGACGGAATCCACGACTGTGAACGGACCAAAGAATTTATCCATGAGAAGGCGCAGCCCCTGTGTCGCAGTATCGAGCAAATCGTCACGTTCGACGGATCCTGGGCCAACGTAGCTGCATACCTGGGAGACAAGTGGGTCTGCCCAAGACTTGAAGTTTCCGGGATTGATTTCTGATTCAACTGCCCATACTCGTCCTGCCGCAAACATTGGTGACACATAATGGAGCCGCGTTAGCTTGTCTTCATTACCCGGATTGTAGCCGTGAGTCAAGATGTTCTCTTCGGCAAGCTGCTGACGAATTGATAATCCAGAGGCTTTCTCTTCGATCAGGATGACATCGATGACTCGTCCCTGATGTTTTGCGCGATGCGCTTTCGGACGAATGAGGGGCTTCAAAATCGGCTCGTCCTGATCACCGTACGTGTACCGCATCTCTTTTTTGATGCGACGAATCAAGCTCGGGAAGCCCAGCCAGTCTTCCCAGCAGTCGAGCAGCATTGCGTGCGGAAGCGGAGGCTTGCCCATTCGGGGCATCATGAATACACCCCAGACACTGCAGGCTGTCGGGTCATTTTCCTGCTTGCGCTTGTCGTAGTTCCGCTCCTTGAATGCCGGATCGATAGACATGACGAGGTAGGTGAACTTCGGTAGTGCTTTCTCCTGCGGCCACACCTTCCACTGACTGCGTTGTACGAATCCCTCCTCTTCCGGATCCAGAACCTCACCGTGAATTTCCTGGCGACCGACGCGCGTGCCTTCGTACTTGGCAATCGACTCGAAGAAGTACTCTGTCAGGTTGGCGCGATTTTCGTACGTCGCACCGACCACGTCCACGACGCGCTTATCTTTCTGCAATCTGCGCACGAATGGAGTGGGTTTCGGCGTACCCGTGACGCACATGCGTGGCGTGTCGCCGAGACGCAGGCCGAACAGCATGTTGTCCCACGCTTCCTGCGGATACTTCCATGATGCGATCTCGTCGCACCAGATAGCTGCGTGCTGCGGACCACGTAAACGTTCAGGAGTATCCCCCGCAAACCCACGAATGATCGAGCCGTTCTTCAGGGTGATAGAAGGCAGCGCTTGGTTACGATCATGAATGAGCTGCGGGGGAATAACTGACATGAGCCCGGTCGGACCTTCGAAGCAGGTGTACCGAACGTCATCGTGCGTTGGGGAGACGACTGCGTAGAAGCTCGGGAGCTGCCACGCCTGCTCTCCCATCCAGTTCGCACCGGTTAGTGTTTTACCAAAGCCACGACCTGACCGGATAAGCCAGATCGGTTTGATCATGTCGATGAATTCTTGCGGCGGCAGTTGCTTGGCGCGTGCCATCTGCTGCCAGCAGACACGCCAGCGCAGGTAGTGAAGCTCCTCCTCGGTGAACCCTGCAAGGATCTCTGCAGTGTCGTCCGGGAGCTGTTCGATGATCTCTTCGTCTAGGTCATCGAAGTCGAAATCGTAGTTGAACTTGGGTGGCTGATGGACCAAGCCGAAATTTAGTGATATGACCTGGCCCATCTACATCCTCGATACGGTTGACCAAATGGCGCATCGAGGGTAGCGCAAAAAGAAGGGGCTCGCTAGGAGCCCCGTTCTGCTAGTACTTTGGCGTAGTACCGTTTCTTCTTCTTCAGCTTCTTCAGCGCGTTGGTCGCACGCTTCAGTTTTGTCTCCCAGCGCACGATGTTCGCGTCCACTCTGGCTGCACGCTCCGCCTGCACATCCTTCTCAGGCTTCGTCTCTGCGTAGGGTTCGTCGCGCAGGAACTTGCGACAGATGAGTGTTGCTCCGTCACGTTCGAACCGCAGTTGCTGGTTAGTGTGCGCACCCCCAGTGAGTTGGCGTTCGAGCCAGTGGCCCATGTCGTGGTTGATGTCGTGCCAGCCCTGATCAGGGTTGACAGTGAACACTCCCCAGCGACACCACGTGCGTCGGTTCCCCGTTCCGATACGCAACTTGTACGGGAAGGGCTTCTTCATCACTTGCTTGTAAAATGCTCTGACGAAGTTTTTCGCAAGGTTCGGGTGAACGTTGCGTCGTTGCTCCGGCGTAGATTGCTCTTTCCAGATTGATTCAACTATTCGGTTGAACTCGTCCGGTGTTGGGACTTTTCTGATATGCATCTCTGTTCCTTGTTTTGCACAGGAACGTTAGTATAGCACATCTAGAAAATTATTTCACGGGAGCTTTTCAGCGGAATAACGCACAACCACCCCCACGCCTCGGTGGAGGCCTTACTGGAGCACAAAAACGGGCGGCTTGGGGTTGGCGAGCGTCACAGTAAAATTTACAACGTTGCTAGGATCAGACTCCCGACCTCCCGTGTCAACGGTCGTTGCATGACAGTTGTGCGTACCGAGTGCAAACGAACCAGCAGGTGCTTCCCATCTTTCATCTGCGCCAGGTTGGTTGGTCTGCTGCCAGATCGGTGCGGGATCAGTGTCACAGTAAATGTTGTAGCTTGCGATCTCTGAGTCAGGCAAAGGTGCCGACACGCCA
>Ga0209976_10001644_pt1 | contig 13118 bp, 14 predicted proteins | sample SumtaG_FD_182806 | JGI IMG/M metagenome (GOLD analysis project Ga0209976, IMG submission 182806) | Deep subsurface microbial communities from Indian Ocean to uncover new lineages of life (NeLLi) - Sumatra_00157 metaG (SPAdes) (version 2) | ecosystem: Environmental > Aquatic > Marine > Oceanic >...
GTTTCGAAAGGAAAGTTTTTCAATTATGAGAGAATTATTGTTAAGTTGTCGATTATCAGAAGATGATTTAGCAAGGAAACCTTTAGCGATCTTCGATGTTTGTCCTAGTCCTCCCCTAAAGTGGTCTGACTTAACATCTCAATCTCTTATCGATGCCGCCAAGAGTATGATCCCATCTGAGTTTGTGTCTATGCCGTTAGCAGGGGCTAGCGCTCCAATAAGCTTGATCGGGTGCATAACGCAACACTCTGCAGAGTGCTTAGCAGGAGTTGTAATTGGACAGTTAGCAAAAACTGGAGCTCCTTTGATATGGGGTGGATCACCCGCAATATTAGATATGAAGCAAGGTACAACTCCAATGGGAGCTATTGAAACAATGATGATTAACTTGGGGGATGTTGAGATGGGAAAATTTCTAAAAATGCCCACTCATGCTTACATGAGTCTTAGTGACTCCAAAGTTCCAGATGCTCAAGCAGGATTCGAAGGAGGTATGGGAGCACTTTTAGCTGGACTTGCTGGCATTAATATGATTTCGGGACCTGGCATGTTAGATTTTGAATCTACTCAAAGCATTGAAAAATTAGTAATTGATAACGAAATAGTAGGAATGGTAAAAAGACTCCTAAGAGGAGTAGAAGATCACGGTACTCCATTCGCTTCTGAAATTTTAAAGGACTACAATGAAAAAGAGGAATTACTTTCGCATCCAACGACTTTAAAGCTTTTTAGAAAGGAGCTTTTTATAGTTAGTCCAGTAATAGATCGCATGTCTCGGGACATTTGGAAAGAGAATGGCTCTAAGTCTGCACGAAAAAGAGCAAAGGAGCAAGCGACTAAACTCGCTGAGAAAAGTTCTTTAAAACCTATTGATGATAAACTAGCTAAAGAATTAGAATTAATTACTTCAAGGAATTTGTAAACTTTCTTTTTATATCTTCAAACTATTTTCATTTATTAATCAAATTTTTCATTATTACCTGGAGGATCCATTAATTAGAAAGTTATATCCTCATCCTTTAGGATTTTATACTGGTGATGACACAGGATATATTCGTTTTTGGAAGATAGGTGGAATAAGGAGTGGTTATCATATATCATCCTCCGACTTACGATATTTATAATGACAGAAGGTATGGAGATGATTTTTCTTTACTTTAGTCCGTGAATATTAATTTTATAATGCCATTATTTATGGACATATCCATGTAGATCAAAATTTCATAATAGATAAAAGAATCAATGGAATAGATCTCTATTGCGGTGTAATTTGTTAAAAATATTGAGTCTTTCACTTCAATATTTTTGGGATAATTGATTTTATGAATTTCCAACCCAATATTTTAATTCCACGATTAATCAATTCTTTTCTTTCAATTTTACCAGTTTTGTAATCTTGCCATATATCTTTAATTTTTTCCCAATCTGATGCGAGATGGGACTTTAAATAAGCTTCAAGATCAATTTGTTTGTTGAATATTTCTTCTATTGGAGATGTATATTCCTTGATTAGCTCCGTGTTGCTCTTGATGTCGTCTAATTTAATGCTAAAATCTTTTAATAAATCAGTGATTTTTTCAGTTTTGTCGCTCATAGCCCTAATGACCAATTTAGAGCCTTCTTCCATCTTTTTTACAGCAATGGATAAACCCACATCTTCTTTATCGTATAATCCTTGAGCAAAACCTTCAAACTTCCTAAACCCTTCTCTTTGAGAAGCTTCTATATGCTGAAGCAGCGCAAAATTACATTCTATAATTTTTTTTCCAATAATTTCCGTTAAATCGGGAACAGTCAGATCACTGTCAATTATCAACTTTTTTTCTGCCATAAATTCTACTTTTTCTTCAAATTCCTCTTTAGTTATAGGTTTTGGTGTAAGTAAATTACAAACATAATATATTTTGAACGGTTCAACATTTACAGTTTGTTGATAACCCATAGGATCCGTATATGAAACTAAACTCTCGACAGTATCTCCAACACAACTTTCTGTAGCGTTTAATTTAAATGTAGGACTTTCGAACGAGCCAGGTTTTAAAGAATCAATCTTGTAAGTCTGAGATTGTGCCTTTAAACCTTTTGGAAATGAAGTTAAAAGAATCTGGATGTTTCCAATAAGAAAACGAGAATTGTTATTTACTTTTACCTTGTAATAGAACACACTTTGATTGCCTTCGATCTTCCAATCTCCCCCTCTTAATATTTTAATTGTCTTGCTATTAAATTCACTTGAAAGTTGGGATGTCTTTACTTCTTTTTTTAATTCTGGTATAGTTTTCTTAAAACTCAAGGTATCTCCATGAATTTCAGCGTCAATCTCTTTGTTAATTATCATATTTTCAACTATATTTTCAAGATATTTAATCTCTAAACCAACTTTTGAACTTATTTTTTCAAAATTTATTTCTTTGTATGCCATGGACAACTTCTTAATATATTGAATTGTCTTATTTTTTATTCTTTTTTCCTCCTCTTCCTTTTCTTTTCTCTCCCTCTCAATTCGCTCTGCCTCTCTTCGTTCTGCTTCAATTCGTTCTGCTTCAATTCGTTCTGCCTCTCTTCGCTTTGAGGCATATTGACAATATTCCACTACTGTTAGTGGATATTTATATTGTTCATTTCCTCCAGTTTCACCAAATTTACCCTTTGTCGATTTAAAAACGGGATTTTTCCAAAGAGTCAAATATGATAATTTATTCAAATTTTCGAGACTTTTAATCTCAGTAATTTGATTATTGTCAAGGTATAATTTTTCTAAATTCCTTAGGTTCTCAAGGCCTTTAATCTCAGTAATTTGATTTCCAGTGAGTTTCAATACCTTTAAATCCGTTAATTCACCGAGACCTTTAATCTCAGTAATTCGATTTCCAGCGAGAATTAATACCTGTAAATCTGTTAATTCACCGAGACCTTTAATTTCGATAATATGCATTATTCCCAAATTGGATAAATCAAGCGTTTTAAGTTCCTTTTTTTTTCCACTACATACAATTTACCATGATATTCCACTTTCATATTCATATTAAGCATTGACACATTCATTCGCCTAAAATAATTTATTACTATAATTCGTGTTCAAAGATTATTTTATAAATTTTATTATTTTCTTCCACTTTTACGGCTTAAACTCGTAGAAATATCCAAGAAATTACTCTTTTCTAATCATAAGAATCAATGCAGCAACCACCAAAATTTCATTTATAATACCAAAAATAATCCAAAGAGAAATAAAGGTTTCCATCGCACCAGTAGAAGTATAACGTGAAGCAATTATACTTATTACTATATTTATTATAAAATTAACAATTGCAACAAATACTAGAAGTATAACAATTTTTTTTTCCGTCTTTGTCAAATAAATGTCTATCATTTTAATTTGCCTTAATAATTTATGTTAAAATTATTTTCACTATTTTGTAATTATAATATAAAAATTTATTTAAAATTTTCCGAAATTGTCTAAATCTTAGGATTGTATTTTCTTCTTTTTTAAAATTTTTTTAGCAATGTTGAATTTTTTCTGGTAGGAATTCCATTAGAATTTATTAGCATATAAATTTATTAATTTATTATTTTTATTTGTATCATAATGTGCTATAAACTGTAACATTGTGATATAAATGAGTTCTACACTTTTATTAAAAAAATTACATCTAACAGATATAGAATTTGTAAATTCTGACGAAATTAAATCTTATTGTTTAAAACTTAATTTAAGTTATGAGAAAGTGATAAAGGTATTTTGTGAGAAGAGATTATGTGATTCGAATATTTAAAGGTATATTCTATGTAAAAAGTTTAGATGAAATTAAGTATGGACCATTAAAATATTCTCTTTTAGAGCTTATATCCAAAGGACTAGAGTTGAAAGATGTAAAAAATTGGTATTTGGGGCTCTATACTGCTTCAAAATTAAACAACGCAACACACGAATATTTTACAATAGATTATGTCATTTCTGACGGTCTTTATCGAAATAAACCAATTACAATAAATAATCGCAAGTTTAAATTTCATAAATTAAAACCCTCATTACTCAAATTTGGAATAATTGAGAATAAGTGTAGATATTCAGATTTAGAAAAGAATTGTTTTTAACAAGTCCGATAATTGATCGATTATCTCGAGACGCATGGAAAGAATCTGGCTCAAAATCTACTAGAAAAAGGGCAAGAGAACAAGCTTCCAAATTAATTGCCAAAAGTTCAATAAAACCCATTGATGATATATTGGCTAAAGAGTTGGAAAAAATAGTTTCAAAAAATTTACAATAGCCTGCTTATTAATTTTTTTCGTAATTAATTACGAACACAGCAACTAATACAATAACTCCACCAACTAAATTCCATAGTAGGACAGTTTCAGTTCTGTTTAAGAGGATTGAAAATAATAGAGTTAAAAACGGTTCTACATACAAAAAAGAGGCTCCTTTCGAAGATTTAAGCTCCTTTTGTGATTTCTGCCAGATAAAATACCCGATAATATAACAGCCAATACCTAAATATATTCCTATTAGAAAAACATAAATATTAAAAAAATTCTGGGTAAAAATGAGCAATTCATTATTTAATATTACGATAATGAACAACTGTATTGTCCCAAAATAAGCAATATATTTTAAGGTTTTGAAATTTGATTTATTTCTTATAATTTTTTTTGTTAATATTGAATAAATCGCCCATATCATAGGCGTCATAAGAGCATATAAATAACCTAAGAAGTTAGGCGTTGTTGGAGAAAGAGTTCGTAAATCTCCTCCCGTAACTAACAAAAAACCGCCTACGGTGGCAATAGCAAAACCCAGGATTTTAACCTTAGTCAACTTTTCATTAAAAAAGATTAAAGCTAAAATTGTTATTACTACTGGGGATAAAAGGCACACAAATAATGCGGGTAAAGATGGTCCAATTAATTCTATTGCAGAATATTGAGCAACAAAGAAAAGCAAAATACCACAGAAGCTTGCGATAATTAAATATGTCCATTCCTTTCTTGTGTATCGAAGATTTTCTTTTTTCTTGTTCTTGTTGTATTTATCAACCTGTCTTTTTCGTTTAATAAAAAAATATAGATCAACAATAATAAATACCAGTGATACTATTAGAAACCTAGTTAACGCAATAGACATAGGTGGAATAAATTCCAGTGCAATATCCACTAGAACAAATGAAAAACTCCAGATAATAATCATTACGATTAATAACGCGTAAATTATTAACATTTTGAAAAGATTATTTAATCAATATTTTATATTTGCATTATTTTATTATATTATTAAATTAAGAACCATAATTATTTTTTTTGGCAAGCAAAGTTTTGAAAGAATTTAGTTATTCCATCAATTTGGGTCTTGTTGGCACGGAAGATTCTGAAAAAATGATTTTTTTAGATTATTTAAAGCAAATTGCTTTAAAATTTGCTTCGGAAGACTTAATTTGGAAGTTTTTCTTTCTATTTAATGGTATTCCTATAAAATTAAAAACCATTCTTGCAGAGAGTTTTGAGGATTTAATTAGTAAGAATATTCCCTTTAAGAGATTTGACGCAATTATAATCGCAACAAATATTTACAATGAAAAATCGATTAATAACATTAATATTGAAAATTATACCAAATTTTCTCAACGCTTTATGTTTAATGGTATATCTGTTTTAGCAGGAATTGACCCTTTTTTAATTTTAAAAAAAAAACCTCTAAATAAAAGGAGAATAAATGAATTTACTTTAATCCAAAAAACAAGAGAACTCGAACTTTTATATTGTTTTAAAATTCAAAATCTACAAAGAGATATTAAAGATGTATTCGATAAAATTTTAAACGATATCCATTGCAAATTCGAATTTTTAAACCCAGAGCTATTTGAACGAGCAAAGGCTTACGGAAGAATTCTTTCTAAGTAGAGTGAAATTCTATATATGTGTAATATAGGTATCTAATAATATTATCCTATAAATCAACTACTAAACTAAGCAAATATTCTAAGGATATATTTTAGATGTAAAAAACAAGTTAACTTATTATTCTTAAATTTATTAACAAACTTAACACCAAAATAAAGATTTTTTAGAGTTGAAATTTTATGGGAGAAGATAACTTACTGACAATTGAAAAAACTGAAGGCAGACGAAAATGCCCATCCTGCAGTGAAGAACATAAAAATTTGATTCACGAGTCAACTGACAGAGCAAATATTATCAGCGATTATCCCAGAGTATACGGTAAGAAATATCGTTGCGGTAGATGTGGTCAGGAATGGCGAGAGAAATAAAAAGAACAAAAGAACCTAATTCTGATAAACTTTTTATTATTCCGTTTTGAGATACCTTCACTTTTAAAAATAAATAGTTATATAGCAAAAAATCTAATATAACATATCAGATATCAGACAAAAAAATTAATCTTGTATATTATATAATTAAAGGAAATGGGATAATATTCGATGATTTTAGCGCAATATATGGATATAGCAAGATTCATTCAAGTTTTTCTCGTACAAGGGTTAACTGGTTTATTTTTTCTGTTTATAGCGTATAGAATTTTAAAGAGAGAGTCGAAGGGACTTAACCTTATATTAAGTGGATTTTATTTATCTGTGGCTTTTGGAGTTATTATAAATGTGATTTACGCGTTCATTTTTGTAGAGTCCGTTGTTCGTATACTACATTTTTTAACTTACTATCTGCTGTGCCTTTCTTTAATCTTCTTACTCATTTTTGTATTAATACTTGACAAATCGGACAAGGTTATAACTCCCAAAATTCAATTAGTATTGATAATTACATTTGGTGTTCTTTTATTTAGCCTATGGTTTATACCAGACGGTATTGTTATTAACGCAAGTACGGATTGGAAACCCGAGTGGAGTTGGCCTTTCTTAACCTTTAGTTTTATTATTTGTAGCTCGATAGCTATTGTTCCTACAACTTATTTTTCTTTAAAACTGTATCTTAAGTTCGAGTACAAGGAATTAAAAAAGAAATGGAAATATTTTTTAGTTGGTATTTTCGCATATTTCTTTTTATTTTATGGTACTACAATCTCCAATACATTAGCCGACCCAACTTTTAGGTTAATATGGTCTCTTGCATCATTACCCACGCTTATTGCTCTGTACTTTGTTTATTATGGCGTCGCGAAGCAATTATAATAATTTTAATATTATTTCTATTTTTTACTATTCAAAAAATTACAAAAGAAATTTTTTACACCTCGATATATATCAGATTGAATTACAATTAAATAGGAAAAATACAATTATATGTTATTAAAATTAAAAAAATAATAAATTTCAAACAATAAAAAAAATTCAAGTGAAATCAAAAAATGACTCTTTATCAAATGTCAATGACGCGCATAATAACTGTATATGCCGCACAAGGTTTTATGTGCCTTTTTTTCCTTTTTTTGGCGTTCAGAATTCTCAAAAGAGATAGGAAACGACTAAACGTAATCTTTGCAGGATTTTATATATCTCCCGCTATTGGATTTATTATAAATTTTATTTATGCTCCTCTTACCGTCGGTTCTGTTGTGCTAATGCTAAACTTTCTCACTAACTTCTTTATTTTCTATTCTGCAATATTTATAGTAGTTTTTAATTTAATTCTTTTAAAATCTGAAAAGGCAATTACAACAAGGAAGCAATTAATTATTCTTATTGCGTATGGTATTGCTATGTTTTCAATGATAGTATTTTTATTGATTCCTGGTTACGGTGTTTATTTTAACGAAAATTGGAGCCCTATTTGGAGCGTCCCATTCTTCTTATATGTTGTAGCAATCGAAACTATTGGAATAGTATCAGGTCTTTATCTATCATTTCAGATTTATAAGAAATTTGAAGATGAGACATTAAAAAAGAAGTGGAAATTCTTTATATTCGGATTTTGCTCAATTATAATCTTTATGTATGGAATTTTTATCTCTAATGTTTTAAATATTGACATCTTTAGAACAATAATAGGAGTAGTAGGCTTGATATTAGCTCTTGTAGGAGCTTATATGATGTTCTATGGCGTGGGACGTCAAATAGAAAAATAATTTTTACTAAAATCTTTTCTTTTTTTTATCATCTCAAATTTTATCTTTTAGTATTGCAATTATTTATTATTATAGATAAATTCAAAATTAATGTAGGTTAAGTTTCTTTTTAATTCATTCAAGTAGTAATATTTGTCATTCTCAAGTGGAATAATCCATATAAAAGTGTTTTTTATGTCTAATGAGCTCGAACGGGTTAGAGGTGTTGGACCAATAGCTGCTGTAAACCTTAATAAAGCAGGTGTGAAGACTATTGAAGAGGTCGCAAACGCTACAACCGAAGAGCTAGCATGGATTAAGGGAATTGGCATTATCTCGGCGAAAAAAATAATAGAAAACGCAAATGAATTACTTCAGCTAGAGAAAAGCATCCAGAAAGTTTTAGATTCAATAAAAGAGAATTTTGTGAAAAACTGTCCGAAATGTGGTGGAACTATGAAAAGCAAATATATTATTCTCGGACCTGATAGGCGATTAAAAGCAAAACAGTGCACTATATGTAAATTTTATTTACCTGAATAATCCTGTTCACTTAAAAAAGTCAAGGTTTACATTCCTAATCCAAATAGAAATACGAAAGCCATTATATAAAGGAATATAAAAAATACTCCAGATTTTTTGTCCATTTTTTGTCTGACTGCTACTACAACAATTACAATTATACTAACAACGAGCGTATATAAAACCGTAGGTACAGCTAATTCTGCTGTAACCGCTTGAGGGAAGAAGACTTGGCCAATGCCTATAGATAAAGTAGAATCAACGATACAAGAACCAACTATATCTCCAATTGCAATGGAATGATGACCATGACGAAGGGCGTGTACATCAACGACGAGTTCAGGTAGCGACGTTCCTATTGAGAGGATAAAGAAACTGATGATATATTCGTGAATACTTAGAGCTTGCGATATATAAATAACTGAATTTACGATGATATAGGAGCCAATTGTGACGCCACCAAAACCAATTGCAGCAAACAAAAGGAGAATTTTTTTATTCTTTGTTGGTTGCTCCGTTTCTATCAATTCTACTCTATGCATTATGCTCTCTTTATTCGCGTTATATATTAACCAAAAATAAATTACAAGGCTGAAAACCATAAATAGCGCGTTCAAACGAGTAATGTATCCTTTCTCAACAATAGTAAAGATCAATAATAAAGAAAGAACTTCGCAAGAACCTAATATTATTATGTCCTTTCTATTAACATGAAATGAACCACAAATTATTGGTAGAAGTCCAAAAACTAAAGTGAGTTGCGTGAGATCTGATCCAACAGAATCTCCTACATCAATATCTCCGTGACCTAATGAACAGGAAATAATTGAATTAAAAATTTCAGAAATATCTGTGCCTATTGATACTAAAGTCACTCCAATTATTAATGGCGATACCCCTAAAGCTGTTGCAAGTAATGCTGAGTTTTTTACGGCAAATTGACTAGAGAAGATTATAATAGCAACCCCTCCTATGAGAATAAAAAACACCACGATTATTTCAATCATTTAATTACATCCTCTTTATAAAATGCTCTGTTGTATCGTAAATCCCTAAATAGAATTTATCAAGAAATACCAACCAAGTTTGTTGGTCTAACTTGAATTAGTGTCTTAAAACATTTTTGAATAAGTGAAATCGCTGTTTAATTTTCGAGATTTGTTGAATAAATATTCAAATTATTTGAATTAGTGTACCATTCTCTATTCAACTGTAAATTATTTAAAGATTATCTTTTTTCTTAGCAAAAATAACTTTATTAAAAATTAATGCTAATTTCAGTGAATATTTCTAAATTTTATTTCTTTCATAGTCTTTGGATTAATTCTGACAATATTTCTCCTCCACTACCTTTTAAAAAGATATCAGCAATATTGTCCATTGCGGTACTATCTCGATTTACGAAGATTACTTTTGCTCCACTTTCTTTCGCGATGGAAGGTAAAAAATTTGCTGGGGATATGAGTAAAGAGCTTCCTATCATCATAAAACAATCACAAGACCTACAGGCGGTCATTGCTCTTTCTAACACGCTTGGGCGCAATGGTTCTCCAAATAGCACTACTTTTGGTTTTATATACCCACTACATTCACAAACTGGAAATTTTAAATTCTTAGTCTCAACTTCTTCAAAAAGAAATTCTTTTTTACACCTAATACATTCTAATTTTTCATAAGAACCGTGTAATTCGTAAATTGGTATATTATTATAAGTTCCACTTCCCGCGCGTTGATGTAGTGCGTCTACATTTTGAGTGATTATTGCAATTATTTTTCCAAGTTTTTCCAGCTCAACAACCGCATAATGAATTGGATTCGGCCTTGCATTAACTACGATGTCGACTAATTCGTTGTGCATAGTCCAGAACTTGCTCGGATCTTCCAAAAAGTAGTGGTAGCTCGCATAAATCGAAGGGTCGTAGCGAGACCACAAACCTCCCTCGCTTCTAAAATCTGCGATCCCAGATTCAGTTGAAGCTCCTGCTCCCGTAAACACAACGATTTTCTCGGAATTCCTTACGATTTCAGTGGCTTCAATTAAATTTTTTTCGTCAAACATTAAATTATTATTAGTTATCTAAAAGTTATAAAAATTATTTTTATCTATTAATTTGAAAGAACCAAACCGTTCTCTTCTTCTGTTTCTTATAGCTAGACTTTGCCATTTCATATCATGCATAAAGAATTGAGATTTATGCAGTTTCAAAGCGTCATACACCTTAAATCTCAAATCCCCTATTCGTATTTTAACTAGATTTTTATCTTGGGCTTTTAAAGGATTATATAAAGCGTACACATAAAATTCCAGGTTTTTTAGATTTAGTTCTTCAGCTACTTTAACTGCAATTTCATAAGTTGCCTGATGATCTGGATGATTATTATTAGCGCTGGGAATTACAAATCTATCAACATCTTCTAAAATATCTTTAATTTTTTCAACCGCTTCTTCTATATGCTTCCTTAAATCTTGATCGAAAAATTTCAAAAAGTGTCTATTTTCCTTTTTAATTCCCAAAAACTCACCAGCAGCATCTGCCTCAGCCAATCTTTTTTTAGCCAATTCATCTTCAGAGATTCTAGTAGCTTCACAATCTTCAAGATCGCCAATGATTTTTGGTTCTCTATAACAAGCTCTACCATCCGTAAGCCAAATAATATGAACATTATGACCCTCATTAAGCCATGTTAAAATAGACCCTCCTGCGCCATAACTTTCATCGTCAGGATGAGGTGCAAAAATAATGATCTTCATTTTTTTAAGTATTATATTATAAATAGTAGATTAACTAAGTGAATATTAAAAAATACAAAAAATTTTTCATTCTTCTAAAAAAAAAATATTTAAGTGACATTTTATGACTGAACAGAAAGAAAAAGAAGTTTATGACAATCCCTTAGGAGTTAGGGTTAGTTACGGCACTAGAGAACTATTTGGGCAATGGATTTCCTCAGCATTCGGTTTTACAGTTTTCTTTTATTACGAAGTTGTAATTGGATTACCGATAATTATGGCAATGACAGTTTTCATTATATATAGTATCTGGAATGCATTTAATGATCCTATTATGGGATATCTAATGGAACGCGTACACATGCCATGGGAAAAAAAGAGGGGTGTTCGAAGGTTCCCTTGGATGGTAATTGGAGCAGTAACTTGGTTAGGAGCGTATTTTTTAATTTATCTAGTTCCATCTGGATGGTATGGTAGCCCTGCGATCGTAGCAGCTAACCAATGGCTCATCTTCGCGTGGTATCTTGGAACCCTTTGCTTATATGACTTTCTACTTGCAATTTGGGATATAAATGTGTTATCTTTATTTCCTGATAAATTCAGAGGATTAGATGAGCGTCGTTCAGCTCAAGGCTTTGGTACTATATTTGGAATAATAGGTCTTGTATTATCAGCATTAATACCACCGATGTTTATTACTACTGGAGTAGCACCTACCTATATTACTGCGGCTCTTGTAACCGTAGGAGGTGGCGTGATTTTTTTCATAATTGCAATTCCTGGAATAAAAGAAAGCCAGCATGTATTAGATTATTATAAAGAACGGAAAGAAAGAGGTTTAGACACAAAAGTTGAATCATTTTTTAAATCTGCTAAGACTGCGCTCTCGAATAGACTTTTTGTTGTTAAAGCGCTTTTCTTTTTTGGATATCAAGTATCAGCGGTAATGCTTCAAACATCAGCTTTTTATATCGTAACATTTTTGTTAGATGCAGAAGCTTGGATGATTTCTTTACTATTAGGCGCTATGCTATTAGGTTCTTTAATATCTGTTCCCCTATGGATGCATTTTTCTAAAAAGGTTAATGATAATAGGAAATTGGGTTTAATAGCAGGCACGATATTATTTATAACATTTATTCCATTAATATTTGCTGATGGTCTGGTAGCATGGATGATATTCTTGATGTTTTTTGGTGTCGGTGTGGGTGGTCATTGGTTTATTGATGTGCCGCTTTTGGCTGATGTTCTTGACGATATTGCTGTAAAAACGAAAAAAAGACAACAATCGATCTATTACGGTTATCAAGCTTTTGTTGCTCGCTTTGGAGGGGCATTTATCGCGATTACGATCTCAATAACGCATTTACTAACTGGATTTGTTGAGGGGGCAACAACTTTAGCAGAATTGACTGCATTAAGTCCAAGTATTGACCTGGCACTTTTTGGTATTCGAATTCATTCTGCCATCGTTCCTGCTATATTTGCACTACTCCTACTTATAATCTTCTGGAAATTCTACGATCTAACACCAGAAAAAGTGGCCCAAAACATAGAAAAATTAAAGGAATTAGGTATTTAAAAATATAAATAAATTTTTATTTTTTCTTATTTTTTTTCGATTTATTATTACGCTTCTCTCATTTTTACCAGCGCCAATAAATATCTTCAGCGTGACCTAACATCTTTTCAATATGAATCTTTTCTCCATCATCTAAAATTAAGTCGCCAGAAAAAAAACCATGCATCAAGGAAGAATTAAGATAAATTAATCCAAAATTCATTTTTTCAAGATGTGGTATGATAGGTTCCAAAACCATATTAAACCTATTATCGTTGCTC
>Ga0209976_10001646_pt1 | contig 13098 bp, 10 predicted proteins | sample SumtaG_FD_182806 | JGI IMG/M metagenome (GOLD analysis project Ga0209976, IMG submission 182806) | Deep subsurface microbial communities from Indian Ocean to uncover new lineages of life (NeLLi) - Sumatra_00157 metaG (SPAdes) (version 2) | ecosystem: Environmental > Aquatic > Marine > Oceanic >...
AAAATTAAAACAGAAAGAGATAACTTTAAGAGAGCATGAAAGAGAGTTAGAATATAGAGAAACTAGAAAAAATGATGCATTTAAATTATTAGATGAAGCACAAAATTATACTAAAAACGGAGATTTTGATAACGCTAGTGAAATATATCATCAAATAGCGAATATTTTTGCCGAAATTCAATGGGATAATGAAATTGATCTGATTCAAAATGCAATTATTGAGATTGAAAATAAAAAGAGAGAAGCGCAAATACAAAAACAGAATGATTTCCAAAAAGTTTTAGAGAAAGAGCGTGATGAAAGAATTTTTCAAGAAGATATGTCAAAAGCGATTCAAAATCAAATGGAAAACTTGAAAGAAAAAGAAATTATAATAAGAGATCAAGAGGAAGAACTGAAGCATCGTGAAAATAAAAAAGAAGAAGCTTTTGAATTGCTAGATAAAGCTCGTACGTTCCTTTCTCTTAGAAAATTTGATGAAGCTCTTGAGATTTATTATAATGTAGCCAATGTTTTCGCGCAAATTCAATGGGCAGATGAAATTCCAATTATCCAAAATGCCATAAAAGAAATAAAAGAAAAAAAGAAAGAAAAAGACTTATGGAAGCAGAAAGCAATGGAGAAAGCTATAGAAGAAGATACAGCTTATCAAGCCTTTATAGATCAAATGAAAACTCAACGAGAAATTGAAAAATTAAAATTATTGGAAAAAAGCGAGCTTATTGAAAAACAAAAGAAATTAAGCGCTCAAATTTTAGCTAAGCAAGAAAATTCTTTTAAAATTATTGATGAAGCAGATGAATTTCTTAAACAAGAAAAATTTGATGAAGCTATAAAAAAATATAAAGCAGCAGAGTCTACTTTAACAGAAATAGGATGGGCACCAAGCTACTTAAGATTGTTACAAGAAAACCTTAAAACGATACAAAATAGGAAACTAGAAAAAGAAAAAGAAAAAGAAAGAGAAAAGGAAATTAGAGAAAAAAGACAATTAGAAGAGCTACAATTTCAATCAAGAATTACTGATGAAATTCAAAAAGAAAAAGAGAGAATGGAAGCCAAAAAAATAGAACTTCAACAACGAGAAGTATTGAAATCTATAATGGAAGACCAAAAATCAAAAGCTTTTAGTTTAATAGAAGAGGCCGAAAAGCTTTTGAGTAAGGGCCAATATGAGCAATCATTAGAAAAGTATCGTCAAGTTGATTTAATTTTTAGTGAAATTCAATTTCCTGCCCAAGTCATCAAAGATACAATTTTAAAGGTCGAAGAAAAAAAGAGAGAGGAGTCTTTAACTAAACAAAAAGAATTAGAAAGGCAACTTAAAAAGAACCAAGAAGAATTCTTATTTAAACAACAGATTTCTGAAAAAATGGTGATTGAAAAACAGAAAATGCAATCCAAACAGATTGAAGTCAAGAAAAAAGAAGAACTTAAGGAATACATGGAAAATAGAAAAAATGATGCTTTCAAGTTATTAGAGGATGCCGAAATGTTTATAAATCAATCCCAGTATGATAAAGCCCTAGAATTTTATCAAAGTGCTGAATTAATATTAAATGAAGTTCAGTATCCATCTGATGTTATTAGAGATATGATCTACCAGGTGCGAGAAAAGAAAAAGAATTATGAAATAGTTAAACAAAAAGAAATTGAATTTAAGATTCAAAGAGAAAGAGAAGATTATGAGTTCCAGAAAAAAATTACTGAAGATTTTAGGAAAGAAAAAGAAAGATTAAGCGTCAAAAAATTAGAATTAGAAGAAAAAGAAATATTGAAGGCAAAATTAGAAGAAAAAAGAGAGCAGGCTTTCAGTATTTTGGACGAGGCTCAAAATTTTACAAAACAACTAGATTATGATCGCGCTATTGAATATTATCGAAAGGCAGAATTAATTTTAAATGAGCTCCACTTTTCAACTGAATCAATTAAGAGGATGATTGCTCAGGTAATAAGTCTAAAAAATGAAAAAGAGAAAGAACAAGAATTAGAACTTAAAAGAGAACTAGAGCGAATAGAAGAGGATAAACAACTAAGAGCATTAATAGAAGAAAGAAAAAGACAGGAGGGAGAGAAAAAAATCGCTCAACAAATAGCAATTCAACAAAGAGAAAAATTAATTCAAGAACAGATAAGCCAAAGAGAGGCGGCTTATGCTCTTTTAGAAGAAGCAGGCAAATATCTAAAAAGCCGTATACCCGACTATGATAAAGCAATCTCTTTGTATTTGCAGGCGAGAAAAATTTTAGCAGAAAAAATTGGATGGGAGCCAGAAATAAATAATCTAGAAGCGCTTATTAAAGATTTACAACAAGAAAAAGCTAACTTTCTAGAAAGGCAGCGAATTGAAGGACAAGCTCAGTTAAAACGACAACAGGAATATGAATTATTTAAAGAAGAAATGAGAAGAAAAAGAATAGATCACGAGAAACAAATGGAAGACCAGAAATCAAAACTAAAACAATTTGAAGAACGAAAAGAATTGGAATCAGCACTAAGAGATGAAGGATTAAAACTCATAGGGGAGGGAAAAAGAAATGCTGAGCTTAAAGCATTTGATAAAGCATACCAAATGTTTGAAAGGGCCATATCTCATTTTAGAGAGATAGGATGGGATGAACAGATCAAATATATAGAAACTGAAATTAAAAATGTGAAAATTTTAGATGAAAAATTCAAGCACGAAAAATTGGAGCGGGAAAGAATCCAAGATGAATTACAAAAACAACGAAAATTAGAAATGGAAAAATGGAAACAAGAAGATCTCCAAATAAGAGCAACAATTGGAGAGGTTGGAAGCCTAACTGACGAGATTAGTAGCCTTTTTAGAGCTCGAGAGGAGCAATTAATAGTAACAGAAGCACAGAAAAATCAACAAATAAAAAACGAAGCCAATGAATTCAGTAGAAACATTTCAAGAATGCTGCGTATAAAACAAGAACTACTATCAGAATTGAAAAAAACCGAAGAAGAGGAGAAAAAGAAAAGAGACGATGAGCAAAAAGCCAAAGAACGAGAAGAAGTTGATGAAATTGCAAGAATGCTTCGAGAGCTTAAGAAAAAAGATAAATAAATTTATATTTTTCATTTAAAATTGTTTTGTTTAATAAATTTTTAAACTTATTAAAATTCTTAATAATTTAAAGTATCTAAATTCATAATTAGAATATTTATTAATGAAAATTCTTTGAAAAAAAGATTAATTACGATTAATTTTTTAATATCTAACTTAAAATTTTATAATTTGATTATAATATATTATTAAAAAAAGAAACTACAATCAAAAAATGATGATTGAAAAAAAGGATGAGATTCTTAAATCTCGAATGTTTGCTAGGCAGCAGTTAATTGATGGTTGGGATCAATCGACAATTGATAATGCATGCATACTGGTAATAGGTGTAGGAGCACTTGGCTGTGAAATTGCAAAAGATTTTGCTTTAATGGGTATTGGTAAACTTATTTTAGTTGATTTAGATTTGATAGAAACTTCCAATTTATCTAGACAAATGTTATTTAGGCCAGGGGATGAGGGAAGACCAAAAGCGGAAGTTGCTGCTGAACGATTGAGGGAAATGAATCCGTATTTGAAAATTGATTTTTATTTTGAAAAGCTTCAAAAATTACCTATGTCTATATATGAAGAGGCAGATGTAGTTGTTGCCGCATTAGATAATTTTAATGCTCGATTAGATTTAAATAAGATATGTCTTCGATTGAAAAAGCCAATGATTGAGGGTGGAACTGTAGGTTTTGAGGGACATATACAAATTGTAATTCCAGAGGGCTCAGGATTAGAATATAAAAATAAAGATGCTGAAATTGATAAACTAGTCGAGGCAAAATTATGGGAACTTAGTGAAGATGATTATCCAAAATATTTTCTAGCTATGGAAAGAATTGAAAAATTAGAAAACCTGATCGAACAAATTAGTGAGACTATAATTGATCCGATAAAAGCAAAAATTAGAAAAGAAATAGAAGCCGCATTTGATGAAAAATTTGCTCCAGAAGTCTTAGATCAAACCCCTTGTTATAGATGCTTATTACCGATCCCTCCTGCCGATGATAAATTGGTTGCGGCATGTACTCTAAAAGGGATTCCAAGAAATAGAAACCATTGCGTTATTAAAGCAGAAGTAGATTTTGAGAAAATTCATGGGCATAAGCCAGATCTAAATAAAGATGAGGAGGTTTTAAAATTAAAAGAAATAGCTCAAGAAGAATTGGAAAAATTGAGACGGAGAGTATTCAACGAAAATGTCCTCCCTGAAAAAAGAAATTCTTTAACTCAAGAAGAGATTAAAGACTGGCAAGAGAATATTCTAGAAACTTTTGGACCAGATTATAGGTTTGAAGAGATGGAAAATATTTTAGGAAACAAAATTGCTGCTATACAAACTGTAAGTTCTGTTATTGCCAGTATTGAATCTCAAGAAGCATTAAAACTTTTGTTTCGCGTTAAAGGTCGAAATATCGGACCTCCAATGGACCCTCCATATGTAAATTATAATGGCGTCTATGGGCAATTTGATCATTTAGATATCATAAAAAGAGATGAGTGCCTTGCCTGTGGTAAAATTACTGGCGAAGAAAATGTTAATATAGTTGTACCATTTGATGCTAATGTTGGATACATCTTTGAAGCCATGAAAATTAGCGGTTTCACTTTAGATCCAGAATTATGGTTGATTACCAATCCAATGACTAAGGAATTTATTTGGAATCCTATGGTTGCCTCATTAAAAGATCCCAATTATAAGCTTAAAGCTTTAAAAATTAATAGTAATGATATAATCACAATAACTCCATTAGGAAAAGCAAGGGAGGAGTCTGAAATTAAAAAATATAATGTAATTGTTGTCTACATGTAAAGTATCTAAGTTAGATTCAAGTCTTCTCTCTTTTTATTAACTATCTCTATAAGCTCGTTTATTAAATACGAATCAATACCGGCATTTTTTCCAGTTTGTAAATCCTTTTGAAGATCACCAAAATAGATCATATCTTTGTTCGCTACTCCAAAATATTCCTTGATTTTTATTAAGCCATCTGGATTAGGCTTCCATTTCCTTAAATCTTCCCTTCCGATAATATAATCAAATTTGTCGTATATCTTAGCTAATTTCAATGATTTAATAATAGCTTTTCTTGTATTAAGAGAAAAAACAGCTAATTTGGTATCTCTTGATACATCAAACAAATTCAAGTTATTGATGAAAAAAATAGTCTGTTCAATTTCTTTATTATCATTTATGTTTTTCATTTCATATTCTTCTAAAACTTTAAAAAAAAAATTTAATTCTCTCTCGTCCTTTTTTTCCACTACATAATCAAGACATGCTGAAATATGTTTAAATTCACATTCCTCTCCGTAAATTTTAGAATATCTTTGACTCATAATTCTTTTTATAAAACGCCAATCAACGGCTAAGTCAACAATTGTTCCATCCAAATCAAAAACTATAACTTTTTTGTGTTTAAATTTTTTAAATGATATCATTCTTCTTTCAAATTAAAATTTCTAACATGTATATTAATTAAAATAAGAATTAAGATTTATGTGAATAAAAAGTCGAATTTTCTGAAGAAATAAAAGGCTAGGTTTAGTTATATATTAAATAAAAATGAAAAAAAAGAATATTATTCTTCCCCGAAATATTAGTGACCGAAGTTGAAATAAAAAGCAATAAAAAAAAAAGCTATGGCATATTTGATTTAATTAATTATAGAGTTCTTTTTCTCAACGTAAAATTTTTGTTTTGAAAAGTTTTTTAACTAATTAACACATTATATTTTTAATTTTTTTAATTTTAATTAAATACAAATATACAAGATTGCACAATATATAAGATTGCAAAATTAGGTGATTAAAATAAAATTACTTAAGAAAGTGATGATAGACAAATGAGGGAAGAAACTGACTACGGGGAAGCTCTGGAAGCTTATAAAGATAATGATCTTATAATCCTTGAACCATGGGGTCGAAGTGTTGACCACCTTCGTTTATTAATTATTGGAAAAAAGGGCAATCCATATGCTGGAGGCAAATTTATTTTCGAAATCAAATTTCCTGAAAATTACCCTTTTGCTCCTCCTTACGTTTATGCTGTAACGCTTATGTGGCATCCTAATATTGATTCTTCAATACCTCCGGGTAAATTAAATATTTGCTTAGATTTAATCAATCCGGATTTAGTAGGCAAAGTTGATGCTGCAACAGGAGCGAGTGGATGGACACCTAGTAAAACCTTGACCAATATTGTTGAGGCCCTCAAAGGAATGATAAAAGAGAATAATTAATTCTTTTTCATTAAGCATTATGAGGCGCCCTTCTTTAATCCGGGTGATCCCCTAAACCATGAGGCGGGAGAGCAATATTTTAGGAGTCTTAAGAAATTTGAATCAAAAGCTAAGCAATGGACACAAAAATATGCTATGGACTAAAATATAGCTAAAAAAATTATTTTTTCCCCTTTTTTGGATTTTTTTAAAAAGCCTTTTAAAATTATAAGTTAAAATTAGTTTTTCATATTTTCATAGAAGAATCGTAAAAAATATATTAATTCAACAATTTAAAAAAAATATTAAAATAATATTCAAAGTATTAAAAACCCCCCTTAGCTCAGTTGGTTAGAGCGCGCGGCTGTAGAAAAATTTCGCGTACTAAGGCTTATGTCGATGAGGATACGTCAGCCGTTATTGACACCGCGAGGTCCCCGGCTCAAATTCTTTCGAGAAAACCTCGAAAAATGACGATTCCGGGAGGGGGGACTAATTTTTTATCCATGATTAATCATATTTGACTTCCACAATCCGTACAATATTTATCAGTTTCTTTCAATTTATTTCCACAATTAGGGCAGATGATAGGGTTCTCTTCCGAACCAATTTCGATGTCTTCCAGAATTTCTATAATTTATTCACCTTAATGTATAATTATTTTTGTTAACTTAATATCATTAAGTTCAAAAAATTATTATTTTAAGCCTCATTATACACTATTATAAAATACGATCCAGTTAAATGAAAAAGAAAAGAACTGCTGTTGTCGGTGCTGGTTGGTTTGGTCGGGCTCATATTAGAAATTTTCATGAACTATCTAAGTTAGTAGGAATTTGCGATGCAGATAAAGCGAAATTGGGAGTAGTTCGGAATAATCATCAGTATGATGATATAAATATTTATACTGATGTAGATGACTTAATAAAAAATGAGGAATTAGACGCTGCCAGCGTTGTTACTCCTCCTAAAAATATTCCTGAGATTTCAAAAAAATTTGCTGATGCGGGTATTGACATTTTAATGGAGAAACCAATGGCATTAAATATTCAAGATTTGAAGAAATTTAAGGAATATGAAAATAGTATTCGGATTATGCCTGGTTTTATAGAACGTTACAATCCGGTTTTTGAAAAATTATTGAAACATTTACCTGAGATTGGTGAAATTATATCCATAACTTCTAAGCGCGTTGGTTTATATCCGAGAAGGGATTGGCAGATGGGTGTTATTCTGGACCTATCAATCCACGATATTTACCTTCAAGAAAGTGTTATGGGTAGAAATAAAATTTTGAACGCTGTAGGCTTTAAAAAATGTTTTAAAGATAATATTCATGAGGACGCAGCTTTTATAATATTAGATTTTGGAAAAGCAATCGGCAATATTGAGTCAAATTGGCTTACACCTTCCAAATTTAGAAGAATGTACGTTAATGGAGAGTTAGGAGGAATAATGATTGATTTTATATCCCAGAAAGTTAATATACGTACTGGAATGGATTTACAAGGAGAATGGCCAGAAACGAAAGAAATTTTATATAGCCCTTTAAGATCTGATGAACCTCTAAGAAGGGAAATAAGTAACTTTCTGTATGGTGAAGAAACCTTAGTTAGTTTGGATGATGGTATTCGGGCTTTAGAAATTGCTCTTAAAATCGTAAATAATTAATAAGATGAATAATGTGAAGAAAAAATGAGTGAAAAGGAAGAAACAGATAATCGTGAGTTAGAGAAAATTCGAATGAAAAAATTAAAGGCATTAATGGAGGCTCAGAAGAGAAATCAAGCTACTCAAGAAAAAGTTGTGAATGTTTGGGAAAAAGTAGATTATATCTTAAGAGCTGTTATGATGCCTGATGCTTATACATATTTGAATCATTTAAAGACAAATGAACCTCAAATTTATCAACGAATCATCAATGAATTAATAACTCCTGATGTAATTCAAAATATAGACTACCTTATGGCAGCTATTGCACAAAGTGGCGGTGTTCCAAGAAGAATTCCTAAAGATGTGATAATCATGTTAGAGAGGCAAGCTAAAGGTATAAAAAGTAAGATCCAGGTGAAACAAGGTGATGGAGATATGATGGACTTAGGATCTTATTTAAGCAAATAATTAAAACTATAAGATACGAGATTTTTAATTACTCTAATTCAAAAGCAAACATTCTTATATAAAGGATTCTAATTTTTATTTTTCCTACGTTGCTTTAATTGAACATCACCTTTTAAATTATCTTGAATTTATTCAGTTTCACAGATTATGTAAACTAAAGATGAGGTTTTTATGACATCGAACCCGAAAAATAATAAGGATTTTATTTCGACACAGGATTGGAGTAAAGAAGACCTAGACACGTTATTAGATATAACGAAAGATCTAAAGTCTCATCCAGAAAAATATAGAAATACTTTAATGGGCAAATCACTCTGTATGTTTTTTTATAATCCTTCAACGAGAACAAGAAACTCTACAGAAGTTGCGGCATATCAATTAGGTATTCACCCTACATTCAACAATATAAAGGATGCATGGATAGGATCTCAATCGGAATCTGTAAAAGATACAGCAAAAGTTTTAGCAAGATATTATGATGCGATAGGAATACGGTTGCTTCCTGTTTCAGTTAATTGGAAATATCAAGAAGGAAATCGAATTTTGCGTGAATTTGCAGAACATTCAGATGTTCCAATTATAAATTTTGAGGATGACCAATTTCATCCACTTCAAGCATTAACAGATATTTATAGCATTAAAGAGAAAAAGGGCGACCCGAGTGGTAAGAAAATAGTCATTTCTTGGGCATATCATCCAAAACCTTTACCAATAAGCGTACCAAATTCAATTTTATTAATCACATCTCGATATGGAATGGATATTACATTAGCCCATCCTAAAGGATATGATCTTGATAGTGATATTATGACTATTGCCAGAAATAACGCAAAAGAACATGGAGGTTCTTTAACTATATCTAATGATATTGCTGAAGCTTATAGTGATGCGAATATAGTATACGTAAAAAGCTGGGGGGCATTAAAGTATTATGGAAATGCAAAAGAAGAAAAACTACTACGGATGCCATATCGAGATAATTGGAGGATTAAAGAAGATTATCTTGATTTTACAGATTCTAATTCCATTTTAATGCATTGCCTTCCTATTAGACGAAATATTGTAGCGGACGACGCTGTGATTGATGGAAAGCATTCAATCGTTTATGATCAAGCAGAGAATAGATTATATACAGTAAAAGCACTTCTTTATTATTTACTTAAAGGAAAGGATTAATAAATATTAATTCTATATATCAATAATTTATTGTTCTCTACCCGAAATTATGGCAATCACTTCCCATTCTCCGTTTGAAAGTTGGTTTGCGTCAATATTGGAAAATTGAAAGGCAAAAGGGCGTTGGAAGACCTGCTCGACCATTGGACCGAAAGAGCTGATTGCAAAAATAAATAATCTTTTTAAAACATTTTCAACTTTGTCAGTACTATTAAGTTCCTCCATGACTTCTCTTATTACTCCAATTTCTTTCGAATTGTAATGATATTTATATACTAATTTAAAATCTACGGGGGTTGGCGCTTCAGGGTCTTCATAAGTTAGACCTCCTTTCCTAAATGGAAATAATGTATTCAAATAAAAGTTAAAAATTTCCTCATGATGGTCCGTTAAAAGATGAGATATCCTTGAACGAGCTTTATATTCAGGCCAGTATTTTTTCATCAATTCCAATAAACGTGGATAATTTTTATATTTGTTTTCACTGTCCTTTTGCAGGGATATTAGTAATTGATTCTTTATTGGTTTAAAGTCGGTCTCTTTTCCTATACGTCTTATGAATTTTTTGAAATTGATTGACATTTTCTCATTATATAAGTTTTCTTATTATTGACACAGTATTAAGAATGAAAGAAGTTATGGTTTAACTTTTTTTTGAAATGTTTAATTGTTTATATAATATTCTCATAATATAAGTTTTCTTATTTATTCCTTCTGTTTTGCTGAGTTTCTCATCATTCTTAGAAGATTATATTTTAAAATAGAATAAATTATTTAAAATAAAAATCTTGATTAATTAATTATTACATAACTAATCTTCTATATTTCTAATCATGGGCAGTAAAAAAGTCGGGTTAATATATACCAATGAATACCAGAAATACAATTTTGGACCACAACACCCCTTAAGACCGCTTAGAATAAAGCTTACTTATAGCCTAATGGAAAAATTAGGTCTCTTAAATAATGAAAGCCTTGAAATCATAGCACCACGGATGTGTACGAGGGAAGAATTAGAAATGGTTCATTCTACAGATTATGTAGAAGCTGTAAAAAGATTGAGCGAAGACCCAAATGACAAGGAAATTAAACCTTACACATATGGTTTAGGACCGGGAGATAATCCAATATTTAAAGGCATGTATGAAGCTTCCTCATTAGTTTGTGGGGCTAGCCTGGTTGCCGCTGATTTGGTGTGGAAAGAAAATGACTTTAATTTTGCTTTCAATCCTGCGGGGGGACTCCATCATGCCATGAAAGATAGAGCTTCGGGTTTCTGCATTTTTAATGATATCGCTGTTGCAATTAAACATCTTCAAAAATTATATAAAAATATTAGAATAGCATATTTAGATATTGATTGTCATCATGGAGATGGCGTTCAATGGTTGTTTTATGATGATCCGAATGTTTTAACAATTTCCTTACATGAAAGTGGAAAGTTTTTATTTCCTGGAACTGGCGATACCAAAGAAAGGGGTGAAAGTGAAGGTCAGGGGTATGCAATTAATTTCCCTTTATTACCGGAGACTAGTAATAAAATGTATCTAAAACTGTTTAGAAAATGTGTACCAAGAATATTAGAAACATATCAGCCGGATATTCTTTTGACTCAGCTTGGCGTAGACACTCATTTTAACGATCCATTAACACAAATGGGACTTTCTATTTCTATTTATAGAGATTTAGGTCAAACAATAGAAACATGTGCGACAGATTATTGTAATAACAAATGGCTAGCATTTGGAGGAGGCGGCTATCAAATGTCTGTAGTCCCACGAGCTTGGTCTATTTTCTTATCGAAAATGCTTCACATCGATTTAGAAAATAAACTTCCAGACAGTTGGATTAAGGAAGTGAAGCAGAGTGTCCCCCATGAAGATACACCATATTTATTATGGGATAGAAACGATAAAATCGAAGTCCAACTCCTTTCTCATCCTGAAATCGCAAGAAAAATAATTGATTACAATAAAAAGCTAATTGAGTTATGTGAAGAAAAATACCTTCCAACGTTAAGTAAGGCTTAATATGAGCAGAATGATTCCTTCTAAAAAAGTAGAATTTTAAACCTAGAAAGCTTCTAATATTCATATGAAAGTAGAGTTTTATAAAGATATTAACGAATTTACTGATTTAGTTTTCCAATTTTTATTAAAGAATGAAGCTGAAAACAATCTACTCTTTATGATCCTCAATTCCATAAAAGAAAATTTATATAGATATGGGGATTATAAACCATCCTTGATTTCAGTGGCGGATAATGATGCCATAAAACTGGTATCCATCAGAACCCCTCCATATAACCAACTAATATCCTATACTGAAGACCTAAAAACTATTGATGAATTAGTTAATAAACTCATCAAAGAAAATGTTGATTTACCAGGTTTTTTAGGCTTTAAGCAAGGAGCAGAAAGATTTGTAAAATTATGGTGTGAGAAAAAAGGGTTAAAGCCTTATTTAGCAAGAAATGAAAGGGGTTATAAACTGATAGAAGTTGCTGAAGAAACAATAGGGAATAGAACTTTTATTGTAGGAACCGAGTTATCTCAATCTATAATACTTAAATGGGCGGAAGAAATGGTTTTAGAGGCGGGTCTTGAAACTGAAGCAGACCAAATTAATAGAACATTAAATCAAATAGAACAAGATATCAAAGATCAAAAAATGTTTTTGTTATTAGATAATAACGAGCCTGTTTCCATGGCAAGGAAAGCTGGAAAAACCCCTAATGGTAGTCTTATTAATTATGTTTACACACCCCCTCATTTACGGAGAACTGGATATGCAACAGAATGCGTAGCAAAACTAAGTAAACGACTTTTAGAAGAAGGCAATAAATTCTGCTTTTTATATACAGATCTGGCAAATCCTATATCAAATAGCATATACCAAAAAATAGGATATCGCCCTATCATAGATTTAGATCAATATAAGTTTTTAAAAGAATAAACCAAAGGAGTTTTGATGTGAAAATTAAAGTCTTATCAAATGAAGAAATTAGGAAAAAAAGGGAAAAATTAAATAGTAAATTAATGGCCATTCACAAGTTAATTCAAGAAGGAAAATTTTCAGAAGCTGAGAAGGAAGCAAAAGAGATTATGAAAACGAAAAAACTAATTAATTCTATTAACCTCGGCAAACAATAACATAGAGACCTAAACATTGAAATCTTGATTCTTCTCAGAAAAACTTGAAATTTTAGAAAAAAAAGGTATTAATATAGACCAATTATAAAAAAATTATAAATCTTTATTACACCTAAAATTTCCCAAATGGGAAAGATTAGATCTTTGGGTAAGATTTTGGATTTTTTTTGATTCATTCATCCTATTTTCGATTTTCCTTTTTGTCATAGGACAAAAAGCGAAACTTATAAATACTAGAATATCTAATATTTGATCAAGAAAAATGGAATACCATGATATCAAAATATATTCTTATACCTAAAGCCGAAAAAAAAATCGGTAATACCTCAACCCTTAACCCTGTTATATAAACACTCGCATCGGGTGA
>Ga0209976_10001649_pt1 | contig 13090 bp, 12 predicted proteins | sample SumtaG_FD_182806 | JGI IMG/M metagenome (GOLD analysis project Ga0209976, IMG submission 182806) | Deep subsurface microbial communities from Indian Ocean to uncover new lineages of life (NeLLi) - Sumatra_00157 metaG (SPAdes) (version 2) | ecosystem: Environmental > Aquatic > Marine > Oceanic >...
CCGCTGCCGCCGCGAACCGGTTTACTCGCAAATCTATGATTATATTTATGGTGTCCATTCGGCCTTTGTGCCACGGCAGCCTGCGCGGGATTTGATGCTTTATCTGCTCAGCCAGGCCGGGCCGAACCTGCTCACTGGTCTTTGAGACCAGTCCACCGAGCAATTTTTTCAACTCTTCGTTTGTCATTGACCTGCTCCCGCTTTGAAAACTGTCAATGCCGCCAAACACTCCTCTCGACATCGCTGCTTAGCCCAGTTGCTTTCGTAACCGCTCCAAAGCCCTGTTTAACCTGCTTTTACAAGTCCCTTCTCTTACGCCTTGTGCCTGCGCCGCCTCAGAGATTGTAAGCTGCTGCATATAATGTAGTATTATCGCTTCTTTAAGTTTTAACGGCAACTCACCAATGGCTTTGTTTAATCGCTCAAGCTGCTCGTCTTGTTCCGCCTGCTCCACCTGGCCGTCGTCTGTCTGCGACAGCTCGAATCCCTCAATGCTGACAGCGCCTTTGCCTTTGCCTCTGCGCCAATAGAGCCTCGAAACATTGCCTGCAATTCGGTATAGCCAGCCGTTCAGGGCCCTGCCGTTCCGTAGCTGCTCAGTATGCTGCCATGCCCTCAGAAAGCTTTCTTGAGTCAGGTCTTCGCTGGTTTGCCGGCCGTGCCCGAGCCTTCGCATATACCGGTATATTTGCTCATAATACTTGTCAACGAGCTTCGTCGCTGCCGCCGGGCTGCCTTCTCTCAAATCTTCCGCCAGTAAATCACGGCCTTTTTCCAAGATCCCATCCAGCCCATTTCGGCCCATGTTTCCGTCAATAAGATGCGCAGACTCGCCAATCTGTTCCATTGATTTTGAACCTTTTTCGGAAAAAATTACCATAACCCATTTACTAACAGGTTATTCTGCTCAACAAAAAAATCAAAAACAGCGGTCCCGACGAAGTCGGGATTCCACGATTTTTAACTTTCAACTTTGATTTTTGCATTCTCAAACTGACCGATGGTCAGTTTGAGTTATTTACCAATTCGCCCTGAAACCGCCCTCACTTTAGTTGCAAATGCACCTCTCTGCAACGGCAAAGCACCGCATGAGCCTTGGACCCGGCCCCAACAGTTGTTTTTTAGCGGCCTCGTGGAGCGACATTGTGACCCTTGGATTTGGCGGACAAACGACCGGTGATGCGCAGAAAAAAAGCCGGAGTTGGTGGAAACTCCGGCTTTCTGAGACAGCTTCGCATTTCGTATTTATAGCTTGGGTATTAACTATCCCACTGTCTCAACGAAACCAAAACCATATAGAAGAAAAGAACATCTATTTACGACCTGTTTAGTATAACCTTTGCGTTGTCACCCTTGCAAGCCTTTTTTTGAAATTTTCCCAAAATTTCTGTGATTTTTTGAGAATGCTTCCTGCCTTTGCGTGTTTTGACGGCCTCTGTGCTCATAAACGCCCCTATCGGACCAAAAAGGGCCATACGGCGGCAGCGCGAATATTTTGGCTGCTGAGGGATTTTTCAGCGTTTTTGATTGACACAGTAGCACGAACCCGCTATTGTTATGCGCAAACGACGTTTTATATTTAGACTGCGGCTTCTGATTCGGTCTGTCAGGGCCCTGTTTAAGCAAACTCTTCCGAGAAGATTGCTATGCATATGGCTAATGAGTTGCTGTCGGTACCGGTTGCGACTGGAACACTTGCCGTTGCGATAGGCTCACTGGCGCTCGTCTGCAAAAAACTAAGCCGGGCCATCATCACCGAAAAAATCGCCCTTATGGGTATCATGGGAGCATTTGTCTTTGCCGCCCAGATGGTCAATTTCCAGTTGCCGGCAATGCCGGGCACAAGCGCCCATATGGTCGGCACGGTCTTGCTTGCGATAATGCTCGGGCCACACGCCGCAACGGTAGTAATGTCCTCTGTCGTAATTGTTCAATGCCTTATCTTCCAGGATGGCGGCCTTCTGGCCTTGGGCTGCAATATAATCAACATGGCCCTTGTGCCCGCCTATCTGGGCTGCTTCTTGTACAGGATATTAAACGGCCGCGCGTTCGCCGGCCGGCGTTTTTCAGCCGCATCCATTATTGCCTGTGTAATCTCGCTCGAGACCGCCGCCTTGCTCGTCACCATCGAGGCTGTGCTTTCAGGTGTGCTCCTGGTTCCTTCCCGCACCTTTATTATCACGATGCTAAGCGTTCACCTGCTCATTGGTCTTACAGAAGGACTTATTACTGTAGTAGTATTAGGCTATATCAGACAGGTCCGACCGGATTTAATAGCCGCCTGGATGCCAGGAAAGGCCAGGCTAAGCAAAAAAACTGCTTTGGCAACACTACTGATATTCGCTATTGTCACCGGTGCCGGACTGAGTCTGCTCGCATCAGACAAGCCTGATGGCCTTCAGTGGAGCTATGCCGAAAGACCCGACCAGCCGAATTTTGTACCCATAATCTCGAACGACAGTCCACACACCGCCGCAGTTGACGATTTGCAGTCGAAGTATTCGCTCTTGCCCGGCTACTCGGCCAGAACCGCCCCTCTCGGGAAACCCGACAAGCCGGCTGATGAAATTGCCGCCGGATGGACCAGCTTTGCCGGCATTGCGGGCGCAGTAATTACGATGGGCCTGGTCTGGCTGCTCGCACGGCTGCTAAGAAATAACAAGCCGACGCAAATAACCACTGCTGACACTGGTTAATCGCCTTGCCGAATCAGAGTTAAAAAATGCACCACGCACACATTGACAAATTCGCTTATCAGGATTCGCCCATACACGCTCTTGACAGCAGGGTAAAGTTTATCGTTACATTGATTTTTACGGTTTTGGTCGTCTCTCTGCCACGCACGTCGGTCGCGATATTATTCTGCTTTGCCGTCGGGCCTTTTGCTATCCTAGTGCTGGGCAAGATTCCGCTCAGGTTTGTCGCCAAACATATAATCATGGTCAGCCCTTTCATCGCCCTGCTGGCTCTGACTTGTCCCTGGTACGACCGGGCCGTGGTTGACGTTGCTTTCGGCCCGTTTTCCTGGCGGATTTCGGCCGGCTGGCTCCGCTGCGCCGCCATCGGCGGCAAATTCGTCGTCTCGATGATGGCATTGATAGCGATGGTGTCAACCACGCGATTTGGCCAACTGCTTGCCGGCCTTGAACGATTGGCTGTTCCGCAAGTGTTGATTTTGCAACTCGGCTTTATTTATCGATACATATTTGTTCTTATTGACACGGCCCAACACCTGCTTCGCGCACGCACCGGCAGGAAACTTCGACACCTGGGCTTGAAAAAAGAACTCAATGTCGCCGCGTCTATGGTCGGCTCCTTGTTTACAAGAAGCCTCAACACCGCTGAAAAGATAAACACCGCAATGCAGGCAAGGGGCTTTGACGGCAACTGGCGCACCGTCTCAAAGTTGAAAATCCGCCGCGGCGATGTCGTTTTCGCCCTTGCCGCCGCAGTTTTTATGTTCGGGTTGTATCTTGGTATCGTACCTTTGTTGAAATAATCTCAAACAATGTCAAAAGCAGTCCAAATAAATGGTTTTTCTTACACTTATCCCGACGGAACCAGGGCGCTTTCTGATGTGACATTGACCGTCGAGCACGGCCAAAAGGTTGCGCTCATAGGACCCAACGGCTCCGGCAAGTCGACCCTTCTTTTGGCGATAGCGGCCTTTGCCAAAGGCACAGGCACGATATGTCTCGACGGACTGCATGTGAATGAAAAAAACACAAAGAAAATCCGACGCCTCGTTGGCTGCTGTTTTGAGAACCCCGACGACCAGCTGTTCATGCCAACCTTATTCGACGACGTGGCGTTCGGGCCTTTGAATATGGGCCTTATAAGCGAACAGATTAAGACACGCGTATCCGATGCGCTGCGCACTGTCGGCCTCGAAAATATGGCCGAAAGAGCACCACATCATCTCTCTGCAGGCCAGAAACGCAGCGCCGCAATAGCTACCATCCTTGCAATGTCCCCAAAAATCATAACCCTCGACGAACCCGACGGAAGCCTCGACCCTGCCAGCCGAAAAAATCTCGTCAAACTTCTCAGAACCCTGGACCAGACGCTGATAATTGCAACCTGCAATATGGATTTTGCTGCCTCCATTGCCCAACGCGCTGTTTTGCTTGACCAGGGCCGAGTAGTCGCACAAGGCCCGGCTCGCAAGTTGATGTGCGACGCCGAACTGATGGAAGACCACGGTTTGGAAACACCTGCCAAAATCACATAACTGTCAGTGCTGCCGCTATCGGGCATCTCTGTCTGCTTCCGAACGGTTCGGCCTTTCATGTGGACTGCCGGCCAGGCGAAAAATGTAAATTTTATGTTGCAGCATCCGCACGTAACGAGCATAATGCGGGTTTGACGGTTTTTGCCGCTTGATTGAAGGAGTGCAAATGGGACCCGTATTGAAAGGGCTGATGGAACTTCAAAGTATTGAGAATCGCCTCCGGGCCGTCAAAGGAAAACTTACAAGGTGCAGAAGAAACGTAATCATACAGGAAAATCAGGTCAGAAGCCTCCAAAACGCACTTGAAGCCAAAAAAGAAGAGGTCCAGTTAACAAAAATCCAGTCCGACCGGCTCGAACTGGAACTGGCCAGCAGAGAGGATACTATTGCAAGACTGAGGGCCTCGCTTAATGCCGCAAAGACAAACAAAGAGTATGCCGCACTGCTGACACAACTCAATACCACCAAGGCTGACAACTCAAAAATCGAGACGCAGGTTCTGGAACTTATGAAAGATATCGAAGTCGATGAAGCCGAGTGCAAAAACATAATCGACCAGATAGCAGAGCAGAAAGAAAAACTGGAAAAAACCAGAAAAGAAACCGAGCAGCTCGCCACCAAGTACGAGGCCCAGATAGAGCAGATCCAGGCCGAGTGGCTCGATAAAGCAAAAACCATACCTGCTGAATCGCTGGAAATCTTCAAACGCGTGGCCGAAACCTATGATGGAGAGGCCCTGGCGATCGTCGAGGACCACTCCGGCAGCTACAGTTGTGGCGGCTGTTTTATGAGTATCACCGCCGAGTCAGTGAATGTGCTTCTGAGCAAGGACGATATGACGCGATGTCCCAATTGCACGCGCATACTTGTACTCAGCCAGCCACAGGACACGCCCTGACGGTGCTGCAGACCAAACGTCTTTACTCTTTGCAGGAGAGCACAACTTGCTTCGCGACGTAATCATCTATACCGATGGCGGCAGCAGAGGTAATCCCGGGCCCGCCGCGGCGGCTTTCGTCATAAACGAATCCGACACCGGCCGACTCCTCTGCGCAAAGGCCGTTTACTTGGGCCGGGCCACCAATAACTTCGCCGAATACACCGCCGTCTGCAAGGGCCTCGAACGGGCAAAACAGCTCGGCGCCGACAGCGTGCGGCTGTTTAGCGACAGCGATTTGCTTGTTAAGCAGCTTAACGGCCGGTACAAGGTCAGGAGCAAGCAGCTAAGGCCGCTTTTCATAAACGCCACCGAACTACTTGAGCAGTTTGAAACCACCAGCGTCCAATTCGTTCCCAGAAACAAAAACACACAGGCCGACAGTCTTGTTAATCGGGCACTGGACCTTGAAAGCGACGTTGAGAAAACCACTTCTACCGGCCAACCCAATCAAAAACCGGTTCGACTCGGTGTGCTGATCAGCGGCGGCGGAACAACCCTGATAAACATTCTAAACTACATCAAGGACGGCAAATTGTACGCCGAAGTTGCCCTTGTCATAAGTTCGCGCTCAACCGCAGCAGGAGTTAAAAGGGCAAAAGCCGCCGGCCTCGACGTTAAAGTAATTCGAAAAAAAGACTACCCCGACATCGATAAGTTCAGCACGCAAATCGAAGAGCTTCTGGTCGACGCCGACGTCGACCTTGTAATCCAGGGCGGCTGGCTGTGCCTGTGGAAAATACCCGCCCGTTTCGAAAGCCGCGTGATGAATATCCATCCGGCACTGCTGCCGAGCTTCGGCGGTCAGGGCATGTGGGGACATCATGTCCACGAAGCCGTCCTGAAAAAAGGATGCAAAGTCAGCGGCTGCACCGTACATTTCTGCACCAACGAATACGACGAAGGACCAATAATCGTCCAGCGAACATGCCCGGTCAAAGACGACGACACACCCGATACTCTCGCCGCCAGGGTCTTCGAGCAGGAATGTATCGCTTATCCGGAGGCGATAAAGCTCTTTGCCGACGACAAGCTGCGGGTCGCCGACGGCCTCGTCAGGATAACTAAGTGATTGTATTTGTTCGCACCCAAATTGTGCAGGTCAGTTTTTAGCCGTAGCTCGTTTTTACCAAACCACGCATGAATAGAAGACAAAAGGCAATACTGGTAAAGTTCGTCACGGTGATAGTTATGACCGCTTTGGCCGTAACCGCAATTGCCGGCTTAAGGGATTATGTCAACCGCGCCGAAGCCACCAGGGCAATGGAACATCTAAGCCGCATAGTACAGAAGTATCGCACCGACAACGGACGCATCCCTCCCGAACCCTACATCGATAGTATCAAAGAACAATTGCACGGCTACCGCCGCGTGGGCAGCCTCGAATACCGTGCCAGATGGATAGATATCGAATCCGCCCCGGACGCCATACTCGCCTACGCCAGGCGAAATTACAACTCCTGGCTTGTCGGCAGCGGTGTCATTGTCCTGACACTCGACGGCCGAGTACAATGGATGAGCATACAGAACTTTGAACAGCTTATGGCTGCACAGCACCCCGAAAAACTCGACTAATTACCAACACAAAACCTGACCGACACAACTCAATCCCAAACCCTGCGTCCCTCCCCAGTTTAGCCGTCGCCGGTACGGCGACGGCTAAACAAACCCCCAACATAAAGTTGGGGGCTAAACGGGGGGTGCTGTCGGCCGTGGCGCGGCCGAGAGAGTTGATCCGTAGGCCGAGCCGGAGGTATGGCGGCCGCTATGCTTTTTTTTGCTGCTTTTCAAATTAATCTAAAAAAGTTTTACATCCGATTGCGGCATGGCTATACTGGGTTGTGACAAAAAGGAGTTTGTAACAGATGACAGCGCGGGCACCTAAAATTGTTGTTGTCGGCGGCACTTACGTCGATATGGCGATAAAGTGTGACGAACTTCCCACACCCGGCGAAAAAATCATCGGCTCATCGCTTTCCTACACGGTCACCGGTCCGGGGCCTAACCAGGCCGCTGAAGCGGCTCTTTGCGGCTGCGGGGTTCAGTTGATCAGCAAAGTCGGTGGCGACTGCTTCGCCGATAGCGTTAAAGAGACCCTGGCCGACTTCAACGTTGATACCAGCTTTCTGTACACCGCCGAGGCAAAGTATACCGGCACCAACGTCACCATCGTAAACTCGCTCGGAGAAAACAGCACTATCGCCTATACCGGCGCAAACGCCGCCTTGCATCCGGCGGACATCGAGGCCGCCGAGCAGGCCATAACCGAAGCCGACATCTGTCTTATTCACGGCAAGCTGCGTCCCGACACCATCACGGCCGCCATCCGTTGCGCGGAGCTTGGCGGCACAAAGGTAATCCTGAATCCTGCCAGGCCCATCGAGCAGATAAACAATCAAAGCCACACTCTGCCGACCGAATATTTTATGGCCAATATTCTGATACCGAATCTCTATGAAGCCGCTGACATAACCGAGCACTCGGCCGACATTCACACGGCCAAGCTTATCGGCTCTGACATAATCGCGCGTGGGGCGGGGGCAGCGGTAATCACGATGGGAAAACGCGGCTGCATGGTCGTCGACAGAACCGGCGCGGACCACATCCCGGCTTTTGAAATTGAGCTTATCGACCAGAGCGCAAGAGGAGACGCCTTCGCAGGTGCTTTGGCCGCTTATTACGCCGTCGAGCACGACCTGCGGGCCGCGGTGAGATTCGCCTCGGCCGCCGGCGCACTTGCCTGCACGAAATTCGGCGCAATCGAATCAATGCCGACCAAGGCTGAAATCATAGAGCTTCTCCAAAGCCGGGAAGTCTAATCAGCAGAAGCACTCAAGTCACAAGAGCAAGAGGTGATGCGCGAACCGCTATTCGGCTTTGGTGCATCATTTGTTGATTCAATCGACATCATATGGGCAACCAAGTGCTCATTTAGAAGGTGTGAGCAAAGGGATTTTTTTGTGTAAAGAAAAAACGGCTGCGGTGCGGCCTGGCGCAGCCGTTTTGTTTTGCGGTTTTTGGAATTATTTGTCGGTCGGGTAGACTATTTTTGCTTCGGCCTTGAGCTTTTCGACGTATTGCATGGCCTGTTCGGATTTCTTTTTGTCGCTTAGCTGCCCGATGATATCGGCCTTTTCCTGTTCAAATGATTTGGTGATTTGGGCTTTTTTGTCAACGACTTTTATTATGTGATATCCGAAGCGTGTTTCAACAAGTTCGCTTGTCTGGCCGGCTTCCAATGCAAACGCGGCCTGCTCAAACGCCGGCACCATTTGTCCTCTGCCGAAATAGCCCAAATCACCGCCACGAGCACTCGACGGACAGGTGGAGTTTTCTTTTGCAATCTGGGCGAAATCAGCGCCGGTTTTGACTTGTTCGAGCAGCTGTTGCGCTTTTTGACGAGCCTGGGCCTTTGCCTTGTCGGGGTCGGTATTGGGGTCGGCCAGGTCCGGCGCTATAAGTATGTGGCTTGCCTGTACCTGCTCTGGCGTCTTGAACTGTTCCATGTTTTGTTCATAGTATGTTTTTGCATCGGCCTCGTTGACATCTATCTTGCCGGCCCATCGCGTTTCCATAAGCTGCTCAAAGGCAAGACCTTTGCGGACCTGCTGCTCTATCTGGTCGAAACTTTGGCCGTAGGCGGCGACAAGAGCCTTGAAATCTTCCATCGACATGTTCTGGCCGGCGGCCATTTCCTGTATTTTCTCAAGCGTCTGCTGCTCGGTTATGACAATGTTGTTTTCCTTAACCTTGCTGTTGAGCAGTTGCTCGACAATCAATCGCTCAACGGCCTGCTGTCTGATTTGCTGTTTGCGCTGCTCAAGGAATTCCGGCGGCGCCTGAGAAGCCTGCGCAGCGAGCTGTTCCATTTGAGGCTTGATGAGAGTTTCGAGTTGGCTTTCGGTGACATCAACACCGTTGACCGTCACGACGACCTTGTCCGTAACCGGCTCCGGGGCTTTGGCGATGGTGGGCTCTGTGGCTGGGGCGGCTTCTTCAGCCGGTGCAGTGGTCTTAATCTCCTGGGCCGGAGCCGGCTTGCTCTTGGCCGCCATTGCCAAAGTCCTACCATTTAATGCGGCATTGGTGCACAGGGGCGAACAGAGCATAAGGCCCAGGCCTGAAGAAACGATAAACAAGGCCAAATGCCTCAAATTGAAACGATAATTTTCCACGTTCCTGTCCTTTCACAGAATAAAACAAGGATTAAAGGCACCCCGGCAGCCGGGGGCGAATTGGGTATTATTTCAGGCGGAGCCCTTTGCGTCAACATTTTTGTTTGTCGGCTCCGGCAAAGCCTCTTCCAAGCGGTCAGAAAAACTTTGATTTTTGGCGCTTCAGGCTGTAAAAACAGGTTTTCGTTTTTTTGGGAGGCGGTATGGATTTTCCCGAAAAGCTAACCGTTACAGAGCACACAATAGGCATCGTACCACGTTATGCCGAGACGGACAAGGCCGGCGTGGTCCATCACAGCGTCTATCCGGTCTGGTTCGAGATGGGCAGGACCGAGCTGTTGCGTGCGGCGGGGCTGGCCTACAGTGAGCTTGAGAAGGCGGGCGTATTTTTTGTGGTGGCCGAGTTGAATATCAAGTACCGCCGGCCGGCAAAATATGACGAAAAGCTCACGCTGACTACCGCTTGTACAAAGGTGACCGCCAGCAGGGTCGAACACAGCTACAAACTCTGTCGTAGCACAGACGGGCAGTTGTTGGCCGAAGGGACAAGCATTCTTGCCTGTGTCGGCGGCGATGGCAAGATAAGGCGTGTTCCTAAGTTTATGTATCCAGAGTGAAAAAGGTCTGATTTGCGTGTCGGCGGAAAGATTTGTTTGACCTGGTTTGGGCAATTCAATAAACTACACAATGAGGACAAGAAGATTCACCTCTGTGCCCGTTTTTTCACGGCAGTGCGAGGGTTAAAGGACATTGGATAAAAAAGAGGATTGCGGTCTTTTCGGTATCTTCGGCGACGACGAGGCTGTCCAAAAAACCTACTTCGGGCTTTACAGCCTTCAGCACCGTGGGCAGGAATCGGCGGGGATAGCGTCCAGCAACGGCCAGGCAATTCAATGCTACACGGGAACGGGGACGGTCGGCAGGGTCTTTCGGCGCGGCTCAGGTGTTTTAGAGAAACTTAGCAACCCGACAGCCATAGGCCATGTGAGGTATTCGACCGCTGGGGCGAGTATACCCATCAACAATCAGCCTTTGCTGTGTGAGTATTCACAGGGCCAGGTGGCTGTCGCACACAACGGCAATCTCGTGAATGCGCGACTGCTTCGTGACGAATATGAGGCGTACGGCAGCATATTCAAGACCACCAGCGATACGGAAATAATCACGCATCTTCTTGCCAAGCCTTCTCACATAACCAAGCCCGACCCGCTCGGTCACGTGCTCGGTCACCTGCAGGGAGCATATTCGCTATTGTTTCTTTTCGAGGACCGCATCGAGGCGGCGCGCGACCCTTATGGTATCAGGCCTCTTTGTATAGGCCAGACCGACAAGGGCGGCTGTATCGTCGCCAGTGAGACCTGTGCACTGGATGCGGTCGATGCCAAGTTCATCCGTGAAGTAGCGCCGGGCGAGATAGTCACACTGGACAAAAACGGCATAAGCAGCCGATTTTTTGTCGAGCCGGGCACAATCACGCCGGCCCATTGCATTTTCGAGCACATCTATTTTGCGAAGCAAAACAGTTTTATCTTCGGCGAAAACGTCCATGAATTCAGAAAAAAAGTCGGCAGGCAACTGGCGATTGAACATCCGGCCGACGCCGATGTCGTTATCCCCGTCCCCGACTCTGGGACATCAGCCGCCATTGGATACTCCGAGCAGAGCGGCTTGCCTTTTGATATGGGCATGGTAAGAAGTCACTATATCGGGCGGACATTCATATCACCGGACCAGAAGCTGCGAGAGCTTGAGGTCAAACTTAAGCTGGCCATTGTTAAAGAAGCGGTCGCGGGAAAACGCATCGTGGTGGTCGACGATTCAATAGTACGCGGCACGACCACCAGAGGCAAGATACGGACTTTGCGTCAGGCCGGTGCCAAAGAAATCCATATGCGAGTGAGTTGTCCGCCGATTCGGTCTGCCTGCTTTTACGGCGTTGACTTTCCCACCAAAGAAGAGCTGCTGGCCAACAACCGCAACCTTGAGCAGATAAGAGGGTTTCTTGGGGTCGACAGCATCGGCTATATATCTCTGGAAGGGATGCTGTCGTGCGCTTCTTTGCCGGCCGAGAACTACTGCACTGCCTGCTGGTCCGGCCAATACAGGATCCCGATTGATTTAGCGATGAATAAATTTTCTATGGAACGCTATCAAATGAACATGTTTGACGAGCCTCTATAGCAGATGAGCAAATACCTGACCTATCAAGCGACCGGTGTCAGCATTGACGCAAACGACCAGATGGTCGAGCAGATTGAATCTTATGTCGCAGATACATTCGGGCCGCGGGTTTTGGAACTAAAAGGTGGTTTCGCCGGTCTTTTCAGGCTCGAATATGACGAGAAGCTCTTTAAGAAGAACTACAGGAATCCGGTTCTGGTGGCCTGCACCGACGGGGTCGGCAGCAAGGTGCAACTGGCCTCTAAAATGAAGAAATTCGACACCGTCGGCATAGACCTCGTTGCGATGAGCGTAAACGACATGCTCGTCCAGGGTGCAGAGCCGTTGTTTTTCCTGGATTATATTGCCGTGCACAAGCTTGCCCCCTCGCAAATCGCTGAGATGGTAAAAGGTGTCGCGGCCGGCTGCAAACAGGCTGGGTGCGCACTTATCGGCGGGGAAACGGCTGAGATGCCCGACACATATAAAAAGGGCGACTTCGATATGGCGGGGTTCGCGGTAGGCATTGTCGAGCGCAAGAAAATTATCACCGGCAGGACAATCAGAAAAGGCGATGTCATCCTGGGCCTTGCCTCGAGCGGTCTGCACAGCAACGGCTACAGCCTCGTCCGCAACATATGCTTCAAAAAGCACAAGATGAAAATGGCCGAGAGCATCAATGAACTCGATGGCGCAACACTCGGTGATGTGCTGCTGGAGCCTACAAGGATTTACACACAGCCGATAGTCAGGCTGTTGGGCAGGTACAAGGTCAAAAAAATCGTCCACGGTATGGCTCATATCACCGGCGGCGGACTTGTCGGAAACATCCCGCGGGTGCTGCCGAAAGACTGCGACGCCGTTTTGAAAAAATCAAGTTGGCCCGTGCCGCCGATATTCGCATTTTTGCAGGAAAAAGGCCCGGTGGACGAAGCTGAAATGTTCAGGGTCTTCAATATGGGCATAGGCTTTGTGCTGATTGTGGCTGAGGACTTTGCCGACTCGATCCAAAACAAACTCACCCGATACGGCGAAAAAGCCTATCGCATAGGCAGAATAACCACAGGCACCGGCAGGGTGGTCCTGAAATAACTTTTTGTCGGGTGTTTTTGCACTTTACGTTTAGACATTATCACGGCTATCTGATACTATTGCATACAGTCGAAGCCAATGGACGGTTGAGGTCAAAAAAGGGGGAACGATGAACAAGGAGGTGAGAGAATGAGCGGCATTTTCGGGGTAGTCTCAACAGATAATTGTGTAGAAACCCTTTTCTACGGCACCGATTATCACTCTCACCTGGGAACTGAATACGGAGGGATGGCAGTACTGGCAGAAGATTTCACCCGCCAGATTCACAATCTGTCTCAAAGTCAGTTCAAATCCAAATTCTACGATGATTACAAATCCATGAAGGGCAACAAGGGCATCGGCGTCATCAGTGATTGCGACGAGCAGCCGATTTATCTGAACTCAAGATTCGGGCCTTTTTGCATCGCAACCAGCGGACTGGTGGAAAATGCCGACGAGCTGACGAACAAGCTTCTTGCAAGAGGCATTTCATTCAGCGAAAAGGGTAAAAAAGCG
>Ga0209976_10001651_pt1 | contig 13083 bp, 32 predicted proteins | sample SumtaG_FD_182806 | JGI IMG/M metagenome (GOLD analysis project Ga0209976, IMG submission 182806) | Deep subsurface microbial communities from Indian Ocean to uncover new lineages of life (NeLLi) - Sumatra_00157 metaG (SPAdes) (version 2) | ecosystem: Environmental > Aquatic > Marine > Oceanic >...
ATCGGGGTTCATATACTCTAATCTGTACAGATTCATGGAAAGGGGAGTATCAAGAGATGACCCAAATGCGATATACTGGATTGACCAAAGCGCTGCCCAAATTAAGTATGAGAATCGTAATGATTTTGTTAAGCTTAGAGATGATCAGTGGTATAAACTGAGGCTCGTCAAACAAAACAACTTCTTTGGCTTTTATGTGAATGGTACTCTTGGGAACTACTTCTTTGGTATCACATCGCAAAGTACTAACTTTGAGAGTATATTTGTCGGTGTCGGGACTCATGCTAATGGCGGCACTTCTGGGCAAGGATCTACAATAACATCATTCAGAAATCTGAGGATATCTAAGCTTGATGATTCAGTTTCTGATGTCCAAATAGAATCGAATACGTCAGCTGGGTCAGCCTTCCAACGTTATCTGCCACAAGGTTATGTAGCTAACTGGAGAACTGACGCGGTGGATATATTCGAACAAGGTGCGTCACGCGGTGTATTTGGTGTATCGCAATTTATAGAGAACTCCAATGAGGTGTTTAATAATATAGTAGGTAAAAGAAGTGCTGTTGTGAGAGGCGATAACGTCGCTGTATCAAGGAATACACCCGAGGTACAAGTCAGAAAACAAGTTGACTCGACACGGGTATCATTTATACAAGACAGGAACATATTCTCTGCTGATGATGCACAGAACTTGGCCGTGTCAAAGTTGAAACGCACCAACCGTAACATACATACTAATTCGATACAGATTAAACCACGGGTAGACATGGAACCATATGATAAAGTAGAATTTATCAACCCTCTTCTTGGGGTAAGTAAACATATGCTTGTGAAGTCATCAACGAAACAGTTTGATGCTAGTAGAGCAGGATTCAGACATTCTATTCAAATAATAAATGAGTAATGCAAGAACCAACGGACACACAAGATGCACTTGATATATTCCAGGCACTCATGGAAAAAAGGTTCAATGAGATAATCAGCCAAAGTAGTAATAACTTACGAGTAGGTTTGGTACGTAATATCAAACCTAATGGTAGACAGCTTGATGTTGAGATATTAAATACAGGCGAACAACTTCGTAATGTAAAGTTTCAAAGAGGAGCATCAATAGAATTCTTCGAGAACGATTTTGTTTTAATAGCATCACCTGATCCTAAGCTTAAGAGTCAGAATTTTGTTGTAGGTGTTTATTGATTATCTCCATTCTAAAACAGTGTTCCTGTAATTATCCACTCTATTGCTATTGCAATTGCTGCTATTACTATCAACGCACCAAGTAGATTGACGAGCCAAATAGCTATCGATGCACATCCAAAACCAGCAATAAATTTACCTGTTATCGACTCAAAATCATCGAAAAACGGATCATCCATAATTAACAAACTCCCCTAAACTAAAATCAGCTATCGGCTGGGGTTAATTATAATGGTAGGAAGTACCGGTCTCACCATACACTTTGTGACCTGTATTTCGTGCATGTTGATATGCTTTCTTCCTTGCTTTCCAATGATCGTCTCCAAAATGTTTTCCACATTCAAGACATTCAAATAATGCGTGAGTATAGTAACTTTTGACTTTCATAACCCACCTCCCATCAAATAATGTGCATCAGCTATTCTGGTATCGGTAAAGTTGGCTCGTGCATTGCTTCCAGCTCTTTGTCTGAGTATGGCTTAAACCTGTGTCTATCAGATTCATTATCCGCCTCTGGTGATTCGCCACCACTCATGGTCATACAAAACAGGCCGTTGATACGAATAGCACCTTTCGATTCACCGCACTGGACACATATATCATTCATAACTTACTCAACTAAACTAAAGTTACTGCATTCTCATTCATGCACTATAGATATATTATTATTAGGTAGATTATCCCAATCCGATCCAGTCCTTCTTCGTCTGAGTAGTTTCTCTTCTTCTGTCGGCCTAGTAAAGTTAAGGGTATCAGTTACCCTGACCTTCGGATCATCCTTTGCATATATCATATAGCGGAATAGACTGTAATCTTCTTCAAGCAAGACTATTGCTAAGAAATCATACGAACCCCGTTGTAATGCTGCAACACCCCAACCATGAGTTGATATAACATTATATCCTTGTATTGCTGCTCTTGACTTCAACTCTTTATACACCGATGTCTTTACCTCTACTGTTAAACCCCCTTCAACCAATATGTCACCACACTTCAAACCTTGGTGTATTTTTTGAGTCAAGATGTCTATCTTTGCAAACTCCATTTCTACCAATGCTTCTCCGATCCTACCTATCCTTTGTCGATCTTGCCAAAGTCCTTCATTCCTTTTTTCTCCCATTGTGATTTCTTTCTCCCTCTCCTTTATCTTTATAATGTCAGGATCTTCGTGTTTGCACTTATAGCATTTACCACATGCTGTACCATCTGCATAGTTACCCCAACAAACTGGTCCATTCTTACTTCCTATTTTACCTGGTTTTATATTATCCATATGTTTTTACTTCATATAATATTCTACGCAGTATGCTTATTATATGTTCTATAAAGATCGTTCATATACTTCTCTAAACTCTTCATTAAACTTATTATCTCTTATAAACATCCGTTCCAACTCACCGTTGTATAGCTGCGGATGGTCTTTTGCGTAAATGATGGATAGTATGCATCTCTTAAACTCTCTCTCACTCATCGAAACAAAAAACTTACTATCAACAATCATATCGATCATATAAAAAACAGTAGCAACAGGAAGTAATATACGCATACAACGTTCATTATCCCATACATCTTTCCATTTCGTAAATGTAGGACATCTAATATACCCCTTCGCTACAAACCATTGCCTTGTCACAACCAGACTCTTCTTCCTCCCGTCATCCTTAGCCTTCTTACTCATCACTGACTTCTCTAATAACTATACTACGTATATACTCCGATAGTGATATACCACGGTGATGAGCTTCTTTCTGTAGAAGCTCTTTTGTTTTCTCAGGTACTTTGAAATTTACTTGTATCATGATAGTTGATCAGCGTTCATATATGTTGGCGTATACTCAACTTCTTGATTATTCATGATACCGAGCAAAACACCATACATATCATGTATATTTTTTATGAATTGATCCACATTGCTTGAGGGTGACTCTTGACCCAAAAATCTAAACCCGTTTTCCATATTATTTGCCTGGAAAAAAGGTAACTTGATCTTTCCTAGTGTCGTAATTGCGTCCTTTACTGTTGTTGTTTCGGTTTCGCCATTCTTCCATTGCACCGTAATGACGGTTTTTAACACTTCTGGGGTTAGTTTTTGCTTTCTCATAATTACTTGGACTTAACTAATATTGTAATGAGTATATCAGACGTTATACCATCTGTCAAGTAAATAACACATTTTCTTTTAAGAAAGTTGCCGGTGTAAGGTTGCTGCAAGTTCCGTTGTTCTTAGCTTTTTTGTTCATGAATGTTTTGAAATTGAAAAAAACCTACCCATCGTCCAGTATCATCTTGCTTGTAATACCCTGTTACTTCACCACATAGTGGACATTTATATTCATACGATTCAGAGTCGATTGTATTTATGACGTACTCGTACTTTGCATGTTTCGGATATGGACACTTGTACTCTTTTTTGTTCATTCTTCCCAATTATCAAAGTTATCTTTAGATTCATATCCTTCATTCACTACATACCTATCCGAAAGTGCGTATCCCATCTTATATCTAGTTGTAATCACTTCGAAATCACCATGTTGGCTAAGTTTCTCACGCAATCTAAAGATGAGAGTATCACCTGCACCACTACCATTATCTGGTAGTCTAGCAGATCTATTTGTAATTTGATATCGTGTATATACAGTGCCATTTCCTAATACCAACATTAGTAGTACCTTGTAAAGCTGAGCAGATAATTTAACCCTTCCCCCACCTCTAGTTACAAGCTTTCTTCTTGGATCAATTATAATATCCTTACGCTTAATTAGTTTCTTATCACGATTGTATCCATTCAACCGATACAGCAAATACTCCAAGTACTCCTCTATAGTCTCAATGCTACCAGCTTTATACCTTTCTTTCACGTCCTTATCTTTAAGCCACTTGAGCTGTTTCAGTGCTAACTCTAGTAATTCGTAATCATTCTTTTTTGCAAGCAGGTTCGGATTAAGATACTTCATTTTTTATATACTCATCTATATGTACTTCCGCCATCTGATACTACCCATATAAAGAACTTGGTTGCAGGGGAGGGAATCGAACCCTCAATCCAACCCCACATTAAATACCTGAACCACCATTAACGTACACACTCTCAACCCTCATAATGTCTACCAACTTCTCATACGTAACTAATTCCTGCCTTATCTCCAAGATTTGACCAACATATTTTATTAAACTAATCATAACGTTATACTATTAAGTAGTAGAAGGCGCCATTGACATTGCACAGCATAAGAATCCACATAGAAATAACGTGCCCATGATCACGATTACAATTGCTAGAGCCTGATTCTCTTTAAGAAATGTACTTACTTGTTCCATGGTCTTTTCCTTTAATAATTGAACTAAGATAACTTTTAAAGAATAGCCGGGGGGAACCCCTCTTCAAAGAAACTACTCCCCGGCATGTCTCAATACCTACTATACAGCTGTCTTAGGAACACAGCTAATTGATACCCCAAGATTGCCATTTGGTAGCAATGCTGGCTCTAGCTCAGGAACGCTACCTGTTACATCACAAAGCTCTTGGATTGAATTCCATAGCACTTGAGCATCTGAATCTAGTAACTTTCTTGCTACAATGTTCTCCTCATGGATTAATGCACCAAGCAGGAACAACATAACAGCAATTACCGAAATGGCAGCGTACACGATCCGTTCATCAATATGCATGTTTTACTCCGTAATAACTAAAGACTTAATCTATCCTATCACCCTTGGTTTACTTTGTCAACTAAAAGGGCAATTCATTTGGATCAATGCTAGTATTACTACTTTCTTTCGCTGCTGGTTTATTATTCTGGTACTCTTCATCTTTACGAAGCTGATCGGGGAATGCAAACTTATGCCAGCTTCCCTCATTGCCTTGAAGTTCCATAACACCAACTTTGAATTTCTTGCCGGTTAACTTATTGGGCTTGAATGGTGTTTGGTCCCACGAACTTTCATCATGCTCTTTGATGAGGTGAATAATATCACCTAGTAATCCCTTGATGAATTTACCATCTTTACCTTCAAAGCTCGGATGTGCTTTTACTTTGCCACTCTTTGTGAGTAAACTCATGTAAAATAGTTGTAATACACCCTTATGTGTTCCCTCAAGAACCTTAACGTGAACTACAAGTATTGCTTGTCCTTTGTCCCATGATTGAAGTAGCTTGTGTGCAGCCTCCGGTCCCGTCATATCGGTTTCAACTTCACTTACTTCACATAAGCTTTCTTCGTAGCCTGAAGAGCTACCCATGTCCTTTTCTTCGACACCTGTTTCTAAGATGTCTGCGAGTATTTTTGCTTGATCCATGATTAATTAACTAATAAGATAAATTATTTAACTTGTTCACCTTTAGATACTTTGAATAACGTTTGCCATTCGAAAGGACCACTATAGTTTGCTAGGTACTTATTACGTGTACCAAACTCTACACCACGTCTTGAACCGAAACTAACATTAGTTACTTTATCAGCATCACGTGAAATGAACCCAACTGAATCAACTTCACCCAATACAATTGATTCGTTCTTACCATCAACGTCTAATCTGATTTCATTATTACGATCGGATGCATGTGCAACGATTACAACATACTTGTCTGGATGCAATCCTAGTTGAGTCTTTAGACGGCGCAAGAACCTATGAAGTTCATTCTTTAACTGGTAGTTACCCTTGCCATAGCCAACCTCTTCAATAAACCTTACATCATTCTCTTTGATTATCCTGTCGGTATAGAAACTACTTAACATCCTTAGATGATCGATTACCAAGAACTTGCTATCAGTATTCTCTTTCGAGAAGAAGTACTTTGTTACCTCATATAATATATCTGTATTGGGCACTTTAACCACGGCGGCAGCATCAATCTCATCATACCCCTTCATCTCCAGATCAAGGATTAGGGCTTTCGGTAATTCCGCCATTTTTGTAGACTTGCCAATCTTAGGCAATCCCATAAATATAGAGAACTGCGGAAACCTCGTTGAAGCTTCGCTCTTTTCTATCTTGAAATTCATTTTCCTTTAATTAAAAAATATATTAAGACACTAGATACTACCATAAAATGGCTAGTACGACAGTGTTGTGGGGCATGATTGTTTGTATACTAAAATAAGATTAGTAGGATGGTAACATATACCTCTGATGATTGTCAAGTGATATAAGGGTGATACATCTCTTATACATCTGGTATATAGGATTATCGGGCAGTTTGATATACCCAGTATGTACTGCTTGACGTACGTCAGACTAAGGTGTAATGTACCAGTATTACTTTTTACTCATGTCAACATGGCTGCAAACAAAGGGCTAGTCAAGAAGCTTAGACGTGGTGTCAATAAGATCCTCGATATTGAGGAGATGAAGGCAGACGGCAAGTACTTCACGAATCAGGCTGAACTGGCCCGTATGTATGGTGTAACCAAGCAGACGGTGAGTTGGTACTACCTGCGAATGAAGGCCGCACGTAAAGCGAAGAAGGCTAAAGAGGCTGAAAAGCTTCTGCGTAAAAAGTAACAAGAAAGGGGGGCGTATTGCCCCCCGCTTTTATTCCATCTAGTATGTATCTCATATATATGATCTTGTCAAGGTTATGCTATGTCTTGATTGACAAAGTAAACTTTGGCTGGTATTCTCTGTAAGATACTTGAATCTTAATATACAATGAATTTAAACGAAGAACAGAAGGCTTATGTTATTGTGGAGGTGAATAAGATACTTGATATGAAAGAGATGAAGATGGAGAAATCAGTTCTAAGCTTTCAACAGCTTGCGGATAAGGTAGGTACTACTAGACAAGCTATATATAAATACCATAAAGCAGAGATGCTGAAACGTAATGGCAAAAGCTCAACGTGATAAGGGAAAAAGGGTGGAAAGATGGTTCAAGAACGAGCTTATTGATTTATTTCCCAATATAGAAAGGAATGCAAATGCTCAGTCACAATCAGGGGGCTTTGATTTGATAAATACTCCTGGTTTCGCATTCGAGTGTAAAGGTGGTAAGGCTTATAAATCTGCTATGATTCGTAAGATAATCGATCAAATGCAGGAACATGAGGTTGGTGAGTACACAGTGGGGCTTATTAAGCCTGAGAGAGAAGAAGCTTATGCAATCATTCCATGGGGTGATTTTATGTCTATTATGAAGGAGTTAGTTAAATGAAGACTAATTGGGAACTTTCCAATAGTGATAAAGATAGCCATAACGATATTGTTAACCTACTTATCGGGCTTCCTTTTATCGGCATACTCATGTGTTGTACTGCTATCATGATCGGTACATTCGTCATTATAGTATTAATGATGTTAATCGCAATAGGGTACTTGTTGGGTGTTTTGTTATAAATCATTGCAGTGTTGATATCAAGATTCTAAGCTTTCTAACACAATCATCACATATCCCATCCTTTGTAGAACGGTCTACCTGATTGTCTTCATAAATCTCTTCACAGATGTAACAGGCTTTTGAGAATATCATTTGTTGGTTAATCTAAGGTAAATTACTACATCTTCAGCTGTCAAGGATTTCTTTACAGTTCAATCTCGTCTTTGATTTGTTTTAGAGTAGCACTGATCTTCTTTTGTATCTCTATCATCTCATCTTGCATATCTGAAATACTACTTAACCTTTGCATTATATCTTTCATATTTAAATGTATAAGAATTAAAACTAACTAATTAACTTAGCAACAGCATCTCCAAGTGTCAACCCTTCAAGCTTCATTAAGATATCAATTGCATCACCATTTTTCTGACACCCAAAGCAATGAAATCTGTTGTTAGTATAAACCGTCATTGATGGTGTATTCTCATCATGAAATAAACATTTGAACTTCATCGGCCGTCCTCGGCCAACATGATTATGCGATTCCAATAACATACAGATATCGGCATTCTTGGCACCTTCTATATCATAACCGGCATGTCCTAACGGGTCCTTACGCTCATCAATAATAAAATCAAAGGATCTAAATAACTTGTCTCTTTTATACTTCAGCTGTTCTACATACTTCAAGAACGCCCCGTCCTTTAGATCAAGCACTTCGTAATAATTAATTCTTTCCGTCAAATCTCTAATATTCTCTACAATAGGTCTAATGAGTTTCAACTTTTTTTTACTATTCCAATAGTCTGATATCTCGGACGATGGTATCCTTACGTCCCTTTCTTCTACACGTATTAATATATCGGTTATACTCTTCAAGTAATCATTTACCCTTTTTAAATCCTGTATATTCATATCTCATTATAATTCTTTATATCAACCTCCTCAATCGTATAAAACTTCTTATTATTCGTATCTACCACCTCACTAAACTGTAGCCCCTTTTTATCGCTATGCACTTCTACCCTTTGTAATAATCCCGTTAATCTCTTATTGGTTCCCGATGAAAGCCTTCCTCTTAGATCCTCATTAGTTATACCATCACCCTCTTTAATAATATCAAATACCTCCATCATTTCAAGATCAGCTTCATTAGACCTCAAGAAAGTTACAAAGCGATGTAGGTAAGTGCCTGACTTCTCTACCTTCTTAACTGCTTGCTCATAATCATCCATTGTAATTACTTTATTAACAGGGTGGTTATACATTGCGTAAAGTCCCGCAAGCTTTAATGCTTTAAGCCAACGTGACGACCAATCAGCACGTAAAACAGGGTCTATATCCTTGTCGTCTGAATTCATTGTACATCTACTTTTATAATCATGAATATAATAATCGACATCTGACTCACAAACGAATGAAGAACCTAATTGGATCTCCTCATGCCACTTTGATTCATTAATAGCAACCCATAATTGTGCAGCAATCTCTCGGTTCTTATCTGATTCATCTTTGTCCAATAACTTTATTTCATGTTCGGGGTTGTACGTGAATAATACACGTCTACCATCGCCTCCTATGAGTGTCGATATGATACGTTCTTTTAACCTTTGATTCATACCTTCTACAGATCCCGATAAGTTTACAGTACCTGGCACCCCTTTCGCTGTCTGCCTCGAACCCGTAAGTGATGCTTTAGAATCGGACTTATAACTATCCCATTGTGATCTAAGTGAAACCATAAAGTCCTTACGGAATTGATTATCACTTGATAGATACTCAGTAAGCTCATCATGAACAACAAAAGGCGCGCCAACATTAAGATACATATATGTAAGTCTAGTACGATGAAAGCCCTCGGCCGTACCATCGCTATCCTGGTGTGTAAGAGTACTCGGCAGTCTCTCATTAATCCATTCTTTAACATCATGCCTCTTCAAAAAACTTATAACATCACTATCCTCATATAGCACTTTCTTCTTCTCTTCTAAAGTACTCGACAGTATAATGCTAGGACTAAATGTAAAATCAAACTGTGTTAATGAATCAAACCGTAGATTAGTTAGATAATCATCCGCCGCTATTCTTAATCTATCATCAGCCTTCTTATAGAATTCCTTAAGTAGCAAATGCTCAATTATCCTACCTCCATGTGATTTAGATACTCCCGAACGTGCAATATTCCATACATATGCATGGGCGTACTCATCAATGCCACCATCTAACTCAGACGACTCAATCATTATTCTATTATGCGTTGCAATAATAGACAACGCAATAATAATATCCGACTTAATCAAATCAACGTGAAACTCCGGATGTAGTAATTGTACATATTCAATCGCACTCTTCATAGAATGGTTCCAAAAAACAGAGGGACCATGTACGTCGAATACACCTAGAAGGTTGGCCCCCCTGTTCCTAATTAAGACAATTTAGTGAATTGTGTATCCGACATTTTCTGTTCATGAAACTAGCATACATCCTTGACCCCTACTTGTCAAACGTGAATACTATAGTGTCGTTTGGGTTTTTCGGTTTTTCAGGTTTTTCACCCTAGCTACATTTGGTTTTTCACCTTTTCAAGTTTTATAGTATGTTACGTTTTGATATATATATATATACATATATGACAGTCGTACCAAGGGTACCCCAAAATTTGGTCGAAAACTAGAGTTTTCATACCTAGGGTGAAAAACCTGAAAAGGTGAAAAACCCAAAAAACGGCTATAGGCTTGTGTTGGCATCCCTTAAATAAACATTCATTTCTAGTTGACAAAGTAAACTAACCATGATAGGGTTTGCTTGGTAAGTTACTTTTATCTTTTATCAAATAAATTATGGATCTAAAGAAAAAACACATCGAGAGAATGTTAAATGATAAAGAATATCGTGATGATATTAATGCTCTATATGAGAAGCCGTACTTTATCTACTTCTCATATAATGATGAGCATTCAAAACCATTGTTTATGTTATGTGCTAATTGCTTGGTGGAGCATAAGGACTCTGCGAAGGAGCTAAAATGGACTGAAGAGCTAGCTAGAAAGCATGGCTATGTTGATAGTGGGGGGATGTGCAAGAAACATTACGATCAGGTAATACGGGACATGAGCTCGAAAATGGGCTAGTATTGATATTTACTAACCGTCAAATGGATACTTGGAGAATCGATTATATAATTAAACTTATCGGTAAGCTTCATAATAGGATTGAGAATCTAGAACGAAGGATTGCCGAACTTGAAAAGGATAAAAAGGAAATTACTTTAGTAGATGAGTATCATGAAACCATCAAATGAGAAGATAGAAAGCCATCCTATAACATATGAGATAGTTACCAAGGAACTTAAAGAACTTGAACTTGCTATTGAACATTTAGTTGAGGTTGCTAAGGAGGGAAATGATGAATAAAACCCACTACATATGCAGAGGGTGTGAGAAACCACTTGCAATCTATGGCAATAAGCTTTGTGATGAATGTCAATCTGAATTTGATGCAGGATTTATTGAAAATAGAATGGAGTTATGATGGACGATAAGGATATTGACAACAGAAACAAGCTTTTTAAAATGCTAATGATCATTGAAGATGTTCAAAGGGATCTGCAGGAGAACGAAAGTAAAGAAGTTGTCTCAAGAGAATACTTGGAAACCCTAGTTTTACATTTAACTGATATTATAAATTCATGAATAAAACCCACTACACAAGTTTAGAGTTATCAAAGAAGTTGAAGGATGGGGGCTGTGAGCTGGAGAGTGAGTATGCTTATTACCTTGATGAACGGGGCAAGATAATTGAGATTTTGGTTCCAGGTGTCTTGACGACCAGAGTTGCTAAGTATGACCTACTCTGGGATGTCTGCGTGAAGTATGGGGGACATTTCTTTGGTGAATGTGGAAGCGAGTATTATTACAAAACCATGATGCCGTGTATACTTTTGAATTTACGTGATGGAGACTGCATCATGATTGAGGACTACATCTGGAAACATACCTTATTTAATCCTAAAAATAGAGATGAAAGTAACAAAGAGATATAACCAAAGTAGAAGAGATTTATCCATTGACCTTGAGTGTGAGGGTTGTGGAGCTACGGTGATCAATAGATATGCTTATGATGATCATAACTTCTGGGATAACGTGATCCCAGGTTTACCATGTAAAAAGTGTAAGCAGTCAAGTGTAGGGATGGGATCAGATCTGAAAACTATTCCTACCAAGTACAGTGATGACGAAGTTGTGTAACATACCTTATTTAATCCGGAGAATCATGATGAAAATTAGAAGTTTACTTATTAATAAATAACAGATGTTATCGTTTCACAATGATCCAGAGATTAAAACGGAATATGTTAAGAGAATGAAAACTCATGCTAAAGCAGATGAAGTTATTCAAGGTAAGTATTGGGAAAATGGTAAGGGGTGCGCTACTGGATGCTTAATGCATTCCTCTTCACCCCATAAACTATACGAGACGAAACTTGGTATTCCCCAAAGTATTGCTTATCTCGAAGATAGAATATTTGAAGGTTTACCTTTAGTGGATGCTAAAGTTTTTGCGGTGGAGTTCTTGCAATCAGTACCGGTTGGTATTGATTTATCTAATATTACAGGTAAATTCCTGTTATGGTTGCTTATTGACCCAGACCATGGAGTTATTAACTATACTGATAAGAATCTTCTTTGTAAAAAGGCAGTATTGCATATAGCTGATCTTTGGCAAAGAGCACTTGATGGTGAAGTTATAAAGCAGGCAGAATGGAGTGCTGCTTATGCTGCTGCTGATGATGCTGCTGCTGCTGCTGCTGCTGCTTATGCTACTTATGCTGCTGCTGCTGCTGCTACTGCTTATGCTGATGCTGCTGCTGCTGCTGCTGCTGCTGCTGCTGCTGCTGCTGCTGCTGCTGATGATGCTGATGATGCTGCTGATGATGCTTATAAACGACAAGCGAAGAAATTAGTACAACTTTTAAAAGAAAGCCATGAAAAATAAAAATATCTACAAGATGAAGCTGCATGAGATAATTAACATTGAGGGCATTGGGTCAGTCAAAAGAGTTCCAAATGGTTGGCTATATTATACTTCTTCATCAATCACTACTGGGCATATTGATTCCAATTCCTGCTCAATTAGTGTATCGGAAACCTTCGTACCTTACAATGAGGAGTTTAAAGATGAATGAGTGGCAATTTCATTATATAGCAATGATCCTCTGGGCTATACTGCTTGATATAGCACACTCGAATGATCGATCTCTTGAAGGGCCTACAGTAATCTTGGTAGTACATTTAGTATTTGGCTTTTATTATTACATTAAAGATGAAGGTTAATCAGTTAAAAGCCATATTGTACTATATCGCAGGGTGGCAGTGTGCTATATATAAGATTAAGTATAATATGGGTCCCGCTCGCTACTCTCCAGAATTAGATAGCTTATTGGAGGAATTAGGTAAATCGTCGAATAAAGTACAAATTAGTGATCCATGTAATATAGATGGTATTGAATATATACCATGACTAACCTAGAGAAAGAAGTGACAAGTTACGAGGTGAGTCGGAAGCTGGATGA
>Ga0209976_10001652_pt1 | contig 13075 bp, 1 predicted proteins | sample SumtaG_FD_182806 | JGI IMG/M metagenome (GOLD analysis project Ga0209976, IMG submission 182806) | Deep subsurface microbial communities from Indian Ocean to uncover new lineages of life (NeLLi) - Sumatra_00157 metaG (SPAdes) (version 2) | ecosystem: Environmental > Aquatic > Marine > Oceanic >...
ATGCAGAACAAATCAAAGAGTCAGAGGTGCTTTTAGGTGGAGTTAAGCAGTACAAGGACAGCTTCATCGAAAAGGGTTATACGACGGAAAAGTATATAACCGATTTGGATACCTTACCGGCCTGTCCCCAAATCCCTAATGATTTTCTTTTGATCGATGAGTTGGGATATGTGGAAGTGGAACCGTCTCAAGTGGGACTGTTTTTTACGCTGATGAACAAAAGACATAAGAAAAATCACACTCTTATCACCTCAAACCTTGGATTCAGTCAATGGACCTCATTTTTAAAGAATACCCAATTGACAGCCGCTTTAATCGATCGCTTAACAGAAAACAGCCATGTGATCAACATGAAGGAATGTGTCAGCTTGAGACCCAAACTCAATCCCATGTAGCATGTAAAGTATAACGGAGGAAAATCTGATCACTGTCCATAGGAAAGAGATGGCCGGAGATAGGAAGAGGTACGGTTAAAAATTGCCTGAAAGGGAAAATTAACTGATTAAAATTGTAATGTGGTTTTGTAACCCTAATTAGACAAATTTGCCCATTTTCAGTTTATTTTTAGAATGGTTTTCTCCCGAAATGCTTCTATATCGAGATTCCAGATTCTCCCCTCGGCGAAAAGCGTGGTAAGGAAAAAGTGAATTTTTTCACCAAAATCCCTTGACATCGTTAGGTTTTGTTGCTAAATTGTAGTGGTAATGAAGAAAATATCACTTTTTCTCCTGGTCCAATATTCAATTGTCTTTCTGACATTCATATGATGATTATAGTATTGAATTCACTTTTGTTCAACCTTTCCCGGGCCTAAATTCACGTTTAAAAATTTGTGGACAGGCCGATTGTGCGGGAAAGAGGGTGAAAGGTGAAAGGTGAAAGATGAGCTAAAGTGCCTAAAGTTGAGGTGTGCCTTCGGTTGTTTTAAAATCCGCGCGAAGCGCGCCTCTTCGCTTTTACTACCCACGGATTCTTTTGAGGAGGCAAACTTTTTATAGGGGTGATTTGGATTGGCTTTATGTTTTCTTTTTTCTAGGCCGGAAACCTTTGGGTTTGTTTTGACCTTTTTCGATAAGTTTCATGCAATCTTCCAAAGAAAGACTTGCCGGTTCAGTGGTTTTGGGGATTCTGTAATTTTTCTTTTGATAGGAAATGTAAGGCCCCCATCTGCCGTTTAATACCCGTACATCCTTATCTTCCGGGAATGTTTTTATCACTTTTTTTCTATCGGCTTCTCTCTTTTCCTCGATCAACTCGATGGCCCGGTCCAATTGAATGGTCAGGGGATCATCCACATCTTTTTTTAGAGAGTAAAAAGCGGATTTGTGCCTGAGATAAGGCCCAAACCGGCCCACAGCCGCCACCACATCCTGATCCTCGTATTGGCCGACAGTCCTGGGCAGTTTAAATAATTCCAGCGCCTCTTCCAGGGTAATGGTCTCCAGGCGCTGGTCTTTGCGAAGACCGGCGAAACGGGGTTTCTCCGTATCTCCTGCATCCCCGGCATTGCTCTCACCCAACTGCACCAGCGGCCCGTACCGGCCGATCCTGACAGATACAGGTTTCCCTGTTTTGGTATCGACCCCCAGTCTTCGCTCACCGGTGTTGCGCTGCGAGTTTTCCGTGGTCTCCACCACTTTCTTATGAAACGGTTTATAAAACTTGTCGATCATCTCATACCAGACCCGCTTTCCTTCGGCAATTTCATCGAACTCCTCTTCTACGAAAGCAGTGAAGTTATAATCCAGTATCTCTTCAAAATGTTTTACCAGGAAATCATTGACCACCATGCCGATATCGGTGGGGAAAAGTTTACTCTTTTCAGCACCGGTGATCTCGGTCCTGACTTCTTCTTTAATGTCTGTTTTCACCAGGGAGATGAAGTGGTAATCGCGCGAAACCCCTTCCCGGTCTTCTCTGACCACGTATCCCCGCAGTTGGATGGTGGAAATGGTGGGCGCATAGGTGGAAGGGCGACCAATGCCCAACTCCTCCAGTTTCTTCACCAGGCTGGCTTCGGTATAACGGGGGGGACGCAAACCAAAACGCTCCACCGCCTCTATCCGCGCCACTGCCAACAGGTCATTCACCTTAATGGGAGGCAGCAAACCCCGGGAAGTCTCTTCGGTTTCGTCGTCCTTATCGGTGGATTCAATGTAAACCTTGAGAAACCCGTCAAATTTTAATACTTCACCTTTGGCAATGAATTTATCATCCAGCGTGGAAATATCTATGGTAACCGTGGTCTTTTCCAATTGGGCAGCGCTCATCTGGGAAGCAATGGTCCGTTTCCAGATCAAGTTGTAGAGCTTTTTTTCTTGCGGGGTGCCGGGGACTTGAGGTTTAGCCATATAGGTGGGACGGATCGCTTCATGGGCTTCCTGCGCCCCTTTACTTTTGGTTTTATAACGCCGGGTTTGGGCGTATTCACTGCCGTATAATTCGGTAATTTCCGTCCGGGCAGTATTGAGGGCCAGGTTGGATAAGTTGACGGAATCGGTTCGCATGTAAGTGATCCTACCGGCCTCATAAAGTCTTTGGGCCACTTTCATGGTTTGGGAAACGGAAAATCCCAGCTTCCTGCTGGCCTCTTGCTGGAGGGTAGAGGTGATAAAGGGCGGGGCCGGTGATTTTTTGGCGGGTTTGGTCACAATGTCGATCACCTTGAATTCCGCTCCCTTGCACTTCTCTAAAAACTCCAGAACCTCTTGTTTGGATTTGATTTTCCTGGCCAACTCGGCTTTAAGCTCGACGGTTTTGTTATTCCTGTCAACAACAGCAAACACAGCGGAGACTTTGTAAGCGGACATGCCTTTAAAAGCCTGGATTTCTCTTTCCCGTTCCACCAGCAGCCGTACCGCCACCGATTGGACCCGGCCCGCGGAAAGGGCGGGTTTTACCTTGCGCCACAAAATCGGGGACAATTCAAACCCCACCAGCCGGTCAAGCACTCGCCGGGCCTGTTGGGAATTCACCAGGTTCTGGTCGATTTGCCTGGGATTGGCAACGGCATAAAGAATGGCATCTTTGGTGATTTCATCAAACACAATCCGCCGGGTTTTCTCCGGTGTTAAATTAAGAACCTCTGCCAGGTGCCAGGCAATGGCCTCCCCTTCCCGGTCTTCATCGGAAGCCAACCATATGATCTTTGCATCCTTGACACGTTTTTTCAGATCCGTTACGACTTTTTTCTTTTCCTTGGATACCTCATATTGGGGTTGGTAATTATTCTCTTTGTCAACACCGAAATTCTTCTTGACCAGGTCGCGGATATGCCCGAAACAAGAGGCTACCTGGAAATCCTTGCCCAAAAACCGTTCGATGGTTTTTGCCTTTGCCGGCGACTCAACAATAACTAAATTATTCATACTAATGGTTTTCTCCTTGATCATTTACCGATTTGTATCTTCGTTCCCGGTATCCTGAATTTTTCAAGTATAAGAGATTCTATAAAAAATATTTGAAAATGTAAAGAAAAAAATTAAAAATTTATTCCACGCCATATGTCCTTTCATTGACACAGCAGCCCCCCGGATTATGTGCAAAATGTGGTTATAATTAAACAGCGGTATTAACGTTAAAAAAAATTGAATGTTAGCCATTTGGTTAAATTCCCCAAAAAGAAGTTTGTAAAAGTATGGAGAACCTACAAATTGATAAAAAATAACAAAAATTGTTGCGTGTCGACATAATATTAATATTATTAACTTTCTAGCGTTATAATGTCAATATAATTTGTATTTTAAACACAATCAAATCCACTAGAAATCCTTGATAAACCAAATTAAAAAAAAATAATGTTTATAAAAGTAGAATATATATGGGTTTAGTCTTTTTTTTAAAAAATGCAACGATTTTGCGTATTGAAAAAATCGGTGAAACCTGTTAAATTTAGTCCCTCAGAAGAAAAAGCTATTAATGTTGAGGAATTCTCATTAACTGTTTAAAGTAAAATCGTTTAATTTATAAGTTAAACGGTTTGTTTGATAGAAGGTGCTGTATATCAAAGGCGGAAGCTTACTCAAATGAATCACGCTAATTAGCTCTAAAAAGTAACGACATTCGCATAACCAAAGGGGGGGTAAAACAAAAAATGGCCTGCGGATTCACTCCTTATTATCGTAATATCCAAATCGTTGAATAATGTCACAAGGGCATTATTCCATTTGGTATCCCCTGCAAAATAGATAAGCGATGGTAATATTAGACAAAAGAAATATCGAAGATATTTTTGCGTTGACACCCATGCAGGAAGGGATGCTGTTCCACTATTTAAAAGAACCGGGAAGTGATCACTATTTTGAGCAAGTAAGTCTGAATATATCCGGTGAAATTAACGTCAAACGTTTTGAAAAGGTGTGGAACTTTATCATCGAAATCAACGAGATGCTGCGGGCCGTCTATCGATGGGAGAAAGTAGAAAAACCGGTACAAATCGTTCTAAAAAAGCATAAACTTCAGCCACTGTATTATGATTTTACCTCCAGGGATTTGAGCAAAAGAAAAAAACGGCTGGAAGAGATAAAAGCGGAAGACAGGAAAAAGAAATTTGATTTGCGGGAAGTTCCTTTCAGGGTGACCTTATGCAAAATCGAAAAGGATAAATATGAACTGATTATCGGCAATCATCATATTTTATACGATGGTTGGAGTAATGGGATTATTTTGAAAGAGTTTGTTACACTCTATAATGATCTGGCCTACAAAAAAACACCCCGGAAACCGGTAAAAAGGAAATTTAAAGAATTTGTTAAATGGCTGGACAACCAGGACCAAAAGGAACAAAAAAAGTTCTGGAAAGAGTATTTAAAGAGTTTTGCGGAGCCCACTGAACTTCCTGTAAGAATCAAACGAACAAAAGAAAAAGAGACCGGAAGTTCGGGAAATTTAAGAATTTCAATTAAAACGGATACCAGTAAGCAATTTGAGCGTTTTATATACCGTCATAAGATAACAATGGCTGCCCTGTTGTACTGTGCATGGGGCATATTGTTACAGAGATATAACAACTCAAACGATGTGACATTTGGCACCACGGTTTCGGGCAGGTCTGCTAAGATAAAAGGAATCGAAAATATGGTGGGATTATTTATCAATACGCTGCCGCTGCGAGTAATATCTGATTCCAGGGAAAAAATAATGGATATGCTCATCCGCATAAATGAAATCCTGCAAATAAGAGGGCAATATGAACGCAGTTCCCTGGCAAAGATAGCGGAATACGGCGAATTAAGCCATAATCGACAGCTTTTCGACTCCATTTTGGTGATAGAGAATTATCCGCTGGGTAAACACTTGAAACAACAAACGAAAACCGGGAAAACCAGTGAATTAAGCATCGATTCCTATTCGGTTGTTGAAATGACCCACTATGATTTAACGGTTGGCATAACGTTATCCGAAGAAATTGTAGTAAGCTTTTTTTATAACAAAGAACTATTTGAAGAAGAGGTCATCCATAGATTATCCAATCATTTCATCTTTATTTTGCAGGCAATCCCGGAAAATCCCGGGAGAGTACTTCATAAAATAGAATTGTTATCTCAAGAAGAGAAGCGGCAGATTTTAATTGATCTTAATGATACCGGCGGTGATTATCCTGGGAACAAGACTATTCCCCAATTATTTGAAGAACAGGCAGCGCAGAAACCCGGGTACACTGCTATTGCCGGGGAAATCCCTGCGTTGGGCATGCATTATATGTCGTACCGGGAATTAAATAGACAATCCAATCGATTGGCTCATTACCTTAACAGGCAAGGAGTAAAGGCAAGGGGTCTTGTGGGTATTATGGTAAACCGGTCATTAGAGATGATTATCGGCATATTGGGAATTTTGAAAGCCGGCTGTGGTTATGTGCCCCTGAATCCCCAGGCCCCGGAAGCCAGGAATAAATTTATCCTGGAGGAGTGCCAGGTAGAAATAATACTAACCGATGGCTCGCTGCTTGAGTTAAGTGAATGGGGTAAGGAGAGTGAGGATTTTCACCCCTCACCTGCCGATCTTGCCTATGTCATATTTACCTCCGGTTCCACCGGTGTTCCCAAAGGCGTCCCGATAACCCATTCCAACCTATCTCCCCTTTTGCATTGGGGGTACGAACAAATGGGAATCGATTCATCGGACCGGGCGGTTCAAAACCTTTCTTACTATTTTGACTGGTCGGTGTGGGAGATATTTATTACCCTTACCTCAGGCGCCGGTTTGGTCATGGTATCTGAAGAGGTATGGCTTAACCCCGAGAGGTATGTGGATTTTATAAATAAACATCGGGTTACGGTGCTGCATATCACCCCTACCCATTATCAAGCGTTGGTTTCGGGGGGGCAAAAACTGGGAAGTTTGAAACATTTGTGTATTGGTGCGGAAAGATTAACGTATGATCTTGTGGAGCGCAGTTATGAAATGGTGGATAATAGGTGCCGGATATATAATATGTATGGCCCTACCGAGGCCACTATCATGGCCGCGGTATTGGAGATCGATAAAAACAAAGAGGGTTTTTATAAAACGTTGGCCAGTGTACCCATCGGCTTACCTATTGCCAATACGTCATTGCTGATACTGGACAGGAATTTAAACCTCTCCCCCCTGCGGGTTGGCGGCGAATTATATATCGGGGGTGATGGCCTTTCTCCGGGATATTTAAACGATCCGGGGAAAAGCTGCCGGAGTTTTGTAAAAAACATGTACCGGCGGAGGGGAATCAAAGGAGGGTATTTATACAGGACCGGAGACCTGGCCCGCTGGCTTGCGGATGGAACGATAGAGTTCTTAGGACGCCAGGACCACCAGGTAAAAATCAGGGGATTCAGGATAGAGTTGGGGGAGATCGAAAATCACCTGTTGGCCCATGAAGAGGTTAAATCGGCGGTAGTGATCGCTTGCCGGGATGCTAAAGGGGAGACATATCTTTGTGCCTATATACAAAGTGTATCCGGGATTAAAGGATTAAGAGAATTCTTATCCCGGACACTGCCGGATTATATGATACCTTCTTATTTTATGTTTATCGAAGAGATACCGTTAAATCCCAACGGTAAGGTAGATATAAAAGCATTACCGGAACCGGCGATAACCGAAGGTAAAGGGTATATGCCTCCGCGCCATGAGCTAGAAAAGTCGTTGGTAGAAATTTGGTCCGGTGTGCTGGAAATAGAAAAAGAAAAGATTGGTATCGATGATAATTTCTTTGAGCTGGGGGGGCATTCATTAAAGGCCGCCCTATTGACCGCACGCATACATAAAAGGTTGGATATAGAGGTTCCCCTGGTGGAGCTATTTACCTCCCCCACCATCAGGGAACTGGCTCGCTGCATGGCCGAAACGGAAAAGAGCCGGTATTCCCCTATTGAACCGGTAGAGGAAAAGGAATACTATGTGTTATCTTCGGCACAAAAGCGCTTATACTTTTTACAGCAAATGGATGAGACCGCCACAGCCTATAATACGCCGGAGGTATGGGAAACGGAAGGAGCAATAGATAAAGATAAACTGGGAAAAACATTTAAAGGACTGATCCAGCGGCATGAAAGTTTAAGAACCTCCTTTGCAATGGTGGAAGAGGAGCCGGTACAGAGGATAAAAAAGGAAAATTACAAATTCCAAATTACAAATCACAAAGGGGGTGGCACCCCCGACCTATTACAAATTACAAAACTAGTCAAAGATTTTATTTCTCCTTTTGATTTATCGAAAGCACCTTTGTTAAGGGTGGGATTAATAGAAGTTGAGGAAGAAAAGCATATCTTCATGGTAGATATGCATCACATCATCTCAGATGGGGTGTCGGTGGCAAGGCTGGTGCAAAATTGTACGGCTCTCTACGCTGGAAAAGAGTTACCGGAACCGAGGCTTCGATACAGGGACTATGCGGAATGGCAAAAGCGTGAAGCAAGGAGTGAAGGGTTCCTGGAGAAAAAGAAGTATTGGAAAAAGGAATTTGAAGGAGAGTTGCCTGTACTTGACTTGCCCACGGATTATTCCAGGCCTGCGCTTCAACGTTTTGAGGGAAGTTCCGTAGGTTTTGAGATAGATAAAGAACGTATCGATGCCTTAAAGGCATTGGCATTGGAGAGTGGGGCCACACTGTACATGGTCCTGCTTGCCCTCTACACGATTTTCTTATCTAAGATAAGTAATGGGGAGGGTGAGGATATTGTTGTCGGATCCCCTATGGCTGGCCGTGGGTATGCAGACCTGGAAAAGATTGTCGGCATGTTTGTCAACACGCTGCCCTTGAGGAGTTACCCCGTGGGAGAGAAAGCGTTCCTGGCGTTTTTGACGGAAATCAAAGAGAAAACGTTAAGCGCTCTTGAGAACCAGGAATACCAGTATGAGGACCTGGTAGAACAAGTAGTTGTAAACAGGGACCTCAGCCGGAACCCGATTTTTGATGCAGTATTTGTACTTCAAGATATGGACGTATCGGAATTGAAAATACCGGATTTGAAATTGACACCTTATCAGCATGAAACCGTTACATCGAAATTTGATCTGACCTTAGAAGGAGCGGAGGTGGGAGAGAACCTGTGGTTTCGGTTTGAGTACAGTACGAAATTATTCAAGCGGGAAACCATTGAAAGGTTTGTCATCTATTTTAAAAATATCGTAGCGAACGTTCTTGCCGATGCCGATAGACGAATATCGCAGTTGGAAATAATTTCGCAAGAAGAGAAGACGCGGTTGTTGGTTGATTTAAACGGTACCCGGGGCAGCTATCCCAGGGAAAAGACCATCCACCGGCTGTTCGAGGAGCAGGTGGAGAGAAACCCGGAAGATATTGCAGCCGTTGGTATGGTGAAAGGTCTGGGGAATAATCTACACGTGACATACGATTTATTAAATAAAAAATCCAACCAAATGGCGTGCCTGTTAAGTAGAAAAGGTGTCAAACCCGGTACCATTGTGGGTGTCATGTTGGAGCGTTCAATAGAAATGGTCATCGGAATATTGGGTATATTAAAAATAGGTAGTGCCTATTTACCGATAGATTTGGATTACCCGCAAGAACGCATCGATTATATGGTGGCCGACAGCGGGGTCAATGTGTTGGTCACTGCCGATACGGTGGCTGAGGCAATTTCAGTGGCCCCTGTGCCCGTTGTGACAGGAAAATCACCCGCGGCAGGAAGCCGGCTCGCTTACATCATGTATACGTCCGGTTCCACAGGCAAACCCAAAGGCGTGCTGGTTGAGCATCGCAATGTTATCCGCCTGGTAATCAATACCGATTATATTGTGTTGACAGGTGAAACCCGGATCCTGCAAACCGGGGCACCGGTATTTGATGCCACCACCTTCGAGATATGGGGTGCGCTGCTTAACGGCGGTCAATTGGTATTGGTAGACAAAGAAGTCATCCTGGACGCTTATCGATTGGGGCACGCCATCGAACAAAATAAAATCAACACATTATGGCTCACCTCGCCCCTGTTTAATCAATTGGCCCGCGAGAATTGCCAGATATTTTCAACCCTTAATTATTTATTGGTAGGCGGCGATGTGTTATCCCCCGAGTTCATCAATTTGGTGAGGAACAAGTGCAGCGCTTTGAAAATAATCAATGGGTACGGGCCGACGGAAAACACCACCTTTTCCACCACCTTTTTAATTGACAGTGATTTTAAAGAATCGATCCCCATCGGCAGGCCCATTGGCAATTCCACGGCGTTTATTTTAAATTCCTATGGGGGATTTCAACCGGTTGGCATAAATGGTGAGTTGTGGGTTGGTGGGGACGGTGTCTCCCGGGGGTATTTAAACAGCCCGGGATTAACAGCGGAAAAATTTATTTTTTATCACGAAGGACACGAAGTACACGAAGGGGTGCGAAGGGTTAATATGTCCCATATGTCTTATATCTATAGGACCGGTGATTTAGCTCGCTGGCTGCCGGATGGTAATATCGAATTTATAGGGCGCATCGACCAACAGGTTAAAATCCGGGGATTCAGGATAGAGTTAGGTGAAATTGAAAATTATTTGTTGGGACATGATAAAATCAGTGAAGTTGTTGTGACAGCCGGGAGAGATGAGCATAAAGATAAATATCTTTGCGCGTATATTGTGTCGGATGACAGCGTTTCGATATCCGGATTGCGCAATTACCTGGCGAAGGAATTGCCTGATTACATGATTCCTTCTTATTTTGTGTTTATCGATAAGATACCGTTAAATCCCAACGACAAGGTAGATATAAAGGCGCTGCCGGAACCGGAGATAGTCGGTGGTAGGAGGTATATCCCGCCGCGAAATAAGCGGGAGGAATCCCTGGTAGAAACCTGGTCCGAAGTGTTGGAGATAGAGAAAGAAAAGATTGGCATTGATGACAATTTCTTTGCATTGGGGGGGCATTCATTAAAAGCCGCTTTGTTGACCGCCCGGATTCATAAACGGTTGGATATAGAGATTCCTTTGATCCGGCTATTTACATCTCCCACCATCAGGGAATTATCTCTCTTCATGTCTGAAAGGGAAAAGAGCCGGTATTCCCCCATCCGATTAGTAGAGGAAAAAGAATATTATGTGTTATCCTCGGCACAGAAGCGTTTATACTTTTTACAGCAAATGGATGGGACAGCCACCGTATATAATATACCGGAGATATGGGCAACCGAAGGGGCAATAGATAGAGATAAGCTGGAAAAAGCATTTAAAGGACTGATTCAACGGCATGAAAGTTTGCGAACTTCCTTTCACCTGGTAGATGAGGAACCGGTACAGAGGATACAGGATACAGTGGACAGTGGACAGTGGGCAGTAGACAGTAGGGGCGAACCTCCGTGTTCGCCCGGGGTTTCTTTTCATCATTCATCATTCATAAAAACACCGAATCATTCCGTTCGTTCTTTCATCCGTCCCTTTGATTTGTCTCTGGCACCGCTGTTAAGAGTGGGATTAATAGAAGTTGAGAAAGAGAAACATATCCTCATGGTAGATATGCATCATATCATCTCGGATGGTATGTCTGTAGGCGTTTTGTCGCGGGATTTTATGGCCCTTTACGGGGGGGAGGAGTTACCCGCAGCGAGGCTGCGGTACAGGGATTTTGCAGGGTGGCAAAATCGCGAAGAAAGAAATGCGGAATTCTCGGGACAAGAGGAGTACTGGGAAAGGGAATTCCAGGGCGAGATACCTGTACTTGATTTGCCCGCTGATTATTCGAGACCTTCGGTGCAGCAGTTTGAAGGAAGTTGCGTAAGTTTTAAAATAGACAGGGAAGGCACCGGTGCTTTAAATGCATTGGCAAGGGAAAATGGGGCAACGTTGTATATGGTCTTGCTTTCTCTCTATACGATTTTTTTATCTAAGGTAAGTAACGGTCAACAGGAAGATATTGTTATTGGGACACCAGTGGCAGGCCGCAGGCATGCGGACCTGGAAGAGATTATGGGCATGTTTGTCAACACCCTGCCCTTGAGGAATTACCCGGTAGGAGAAAAAACATTTCTCGAGTTTTTGGCGGAAGTCAAAGAGAACACATTGAAGGCCTTTGAGAACCAGGATTACCAGTATGAGGACCTGGTGGAGCAAGCGGAAGTAAAGGCAAACCTGGATGTGAGTCGTAACCCGCTTTTCGACACCATGTTTTTACTGCAAAATATGGCGATATCGGGATTAAAAATACCGGGCTTAAAATTGACACCTTATGAGTATGAAACCGTTACCGCAAAATTTGATTTAACCCTTGGAGGAACAGAAGTAGAAGATATCCTGTTGTTTCGTTTTGAGTACTCGACGAAATTATTCAAAGAAGAAACCGTCCAACGGTTTGCGAGTTATTTTAAGAACCTGGTATCGTCTGTAAATGAAGATAAAAATAAGAAGATATCGGGCCTTGAAATAATAAGCGAAAACGAGAAGCAGCAGTTATTATATGATTTTAACGACACGGCAGTAGGATATCCCAGGGATAAGACCATCCGGGAGTTATTCGAGGAGCAAGTAGAGAAAAGCCCGAATAATATCGCACTAATACATAAAGATAAGGGATTAACTTACCGTAAGTTAAATGAAACGGCCAATCGACTGGCGTTAGTATTAATAGAAAGGGGGGCAGCGGCCGGTGCAATAACAGCTTTAATGGTGGACCGGTCACTGGAATTGATTATAGGGCTCCTGGCCGTATTGAAGAGCGGTGGGGCCTATTTGCCCATTGATCCCGGGTACCCGGGAAAAAGAATACAATACATGCTGCAGGACAGCAGCTCTCAACTGCTGTTAACCCAGGCTCATTTATTAACATTAAATAGAGCAGGATTTGCCGGAGCAGTTATAGAGATAGAGAATGAAAGTATATACAGCGGCATCAGCCCGAATCCGAAGATTGTCACCAATCCTAAAAATCCTGCTTATGTAATATATACATCAGGTTCCACCGGGAACCCCAAAGGAGTTTTGGTGGAACATTTTTCAGTAGTCAATTTGGTCTATTCCCAGAAGAGTCAATTTGAAATAAATGAGAAAGACCGGGTATTGCAATTTTCTTCCATTTGTTTTGACGCATCGGTGGAACAAATTTTTATTGCCCTTCCCAGTGGGGCGGTCCTGGTTCTTATCGATAAGAATACGCTGCTGGATACCGACAAATTTGAAGCATTTATATCCACCCGGTCGATTACCCATCTTCATGCAGTACCTTCATTCTTAAGTAATATCAGGCTGAAAGACACCCTGAGCTTGAAGCGGTTCATCTCAGGTGGAGATCTGTGCCCCGTACCCCTGGCTCAAAAGTGGAGTAAACATTGTGATTTTTATAATGAGTATGGCCCCACGGAAACTACCGTGACATCGATAGAGATGAAATTTGGGGATATCGATGAAATGTTACCCCGGCTGCCTATCGGAAAACCCGTGAATAATACTGTCCTTTACCTGTTTGATAAATGGATGCAGCTTGTTCCTTTGGGTGTAGTGGGAGAATTGTACATTGGCGGTGACGGAGTTGCCAGGGGATATTTAAACCGCCCGGAATTAACAGCGGAAAAATTTATTTTTTACCACGAAGGACACGGAGGACACCAAGGGGTGCGAAGGGTTAATATGTCCTATATGTCCCATATGTCTTATATCT
>Ga0209976_10001655_pt1 | contig 13060 bp, 12 predicted proteins | sample SumtaG_FD_182806 | JGI IMG/M metagenome (GOLD analysis project Ga0209976, IMG submission 182806) | Deep subsurface microbial communities from Indian Ocean to uncover new lineages of life (NeLLi) - Sumatra_00157 metaG (SPAdes) (version 2) | ecosystem: Environmental > Aquatic > Marine > Oceanic >...
CATCATTCAATTCTTGGTCAAGAATATCTAATTTATCACCATCAATTAGTTTGTTTTTTGCTTTTTCTACATTTAACGCTTTTTTAATCACATTTGATCTTCTATTTGCAACATCAGATAACGCTTCTACAAACTCCTCCTTCTTAGCTACTAAATATTCTTTTTGAATGGCTATATCTTTAATTGCATTCAAATAAGCATTATTTGCTTTAATATACTCATCATTCTGTTGAATAATCTCTTTATACAATTGTACTTCTTCGTCTTTAATATTAGATCTATGCTCTCGAGCGAGAGTTTGCATTTGCTTTAAAACATCCCTGAAAGTTCTATTCAGCATTTCTCTTGTAATATTTGCTTTCGAGATATTTTCAGCATACTTTTTCTGAGAATTGATCAAAGAAGTTTGAGCTCTAGCGAGTTTCTTAAATTGGGAAACAAGCTCCCTCTCCTGCTTCGCTAAAATTAATTCATCTTCATGCGTAATTATAGGGCTCATAAATTTCTAAATCTCCTATATAATGAAATTTTTTTTTAATTCTATAGTTTAATATAAATCCTTCTGATAAATATTTTTATTGAGTAATATTGGAGATTCAAGTTATAAATAATTATCCATCTTTTTTTGATCATCTTTAGTATCATAAAATTTATTATAGTCTATTTTTGGGATTTCTGGCATTTTTTTATTTGACAATCGCTCATATTTATTAGTTATATACCGCTGTATATTATTAGGATGAACATAGTAAGGTATTCGAATTAATGTAACATTGTTTAGCTTACAAAGTTCTAATTTCTTTAAATCATCTTCAATTCTTTGTTCGAAGTCCTTTAAAGTTTTATGAAAGTATGGCACTAAATGATAATGCTGTTCCCCCTGAGCTTCAAATGCTACATCTAGACTTTTATTATACCCATCTAATTCCATTTGGTTTCCCCGAGAGTTTACAAGCCAATTGGGTCTTTCTTTTGGAAATTCGTTCTGGAACAGTTCTTCGAAAAAACCTCGACATATTGTCTCAAATCTTCCTTGAGAACAAACGGGGCACCAGCCTCCGCTTTTTAAGTTAGTGGGACTTTTTTCAAATATGTGCTCTTTATTACATTGAATTTTTAATTTTTGGTGTTGATTTTTGTAATCTTTGGGTTTAGAAATGCATTGACCACCTCTCTTTTCAATAAGATTTTGAATATCTTGGAAAGATCCTCTTAATTTTTCGCCAATAATTTCATAATTACATTTCCTACACCATTTTCCTTGTTTCAAATCATGGGCATTAATACTAAATTTATGACCTGCTTCACATTCAATTTTGAAACTTGTCTTATTATTGAAAAGTCTTTCTTTTGTATCTTCATATATAAATCCTTTTAATTTACCACCTTTTTCCTCAATAATTTTTTGATGTTCTTCTACTGAACCTCTTCGGTTATCTACTCGATTTTTTGCTGCACATTTTGGACACCAACTTTTGTTATTTATAATTGAATCTACAGTAGTTTTCCATGAATGGTTACATTTTCCACATTGGTATAATAATTTCGATTTGACACCTTTAAATTCTTGTGGAATTGATAAAATTTTTCCAGTTGCTCCAGTCTTATCAATACCAACTTGTTTCACGATTCCTTTTAAATCTGAGAAAGTATATTTTTTCATGAGATCTTTATAATTCTCTGCACCAATCAACTTTTTTATTCTAGATCTCATCGTTGTAATTCCAGGGATCTTTTGACCATCTTCTCGTAATTTATTTAGGACTATCTTATAATTTCTAAATTTCTTATAATATGTTATCCAGTTTCTAACATCTTTTTCTGAATATCTATTGTTACCCAAATTAAGACTTTTAGTTTGATTTGGAATTATTTTTATTGTTGATATTTGAGGTTCATTTTTTGTTTTCGTAATGTGTGAATCTCTAGAGTTAGGAATTCTATTTTTAGCCTTTTGACTTGGATCGAAGGTTGACCGTGTAATTTTGTTTTTAGGTTTTTGATTTGGATGAATTGTTGGTCCTGTAATTCCATTTTTAGGTTTTTCTGTTGCCTCAATTTTATACTTTACGATTTTGTTCTTAACTCCAACATTGGGGTCTAATTTTGGTCTATTGATTTTATTTTTATTTGGGGAAGCTTTATTTGGATCGAATATTAGTCGCGAGATGATATTTTTAGATCCATTATTAGGATTCGGTTTGAAGTTAGGTTGTGTAATTCGATTTTTTGATTCCTTATTCGGTTTCAGGTGAGATTTCGTAATGGGTTTGTTGGGTTCTTTATTTGGCTGAGAAGTGAGGTTATTAATGGTATTTTTAGTATCTTTATTCATGTCTGGTGTAGATAGGTGAATGCTATTTTTAGTTTCTTCACTTGTTTTGGATTTCGGTTTTTGATTAGGCGTTTGGTTCGGTTTTTGGTTGGGTAATTTTGCTTCTTTTTCAGGAGTGGGTTTTGGGGGTTCGGGATTAGCTTTAGGGCTGTGGTTGGGATGTGATTTCGGACCTTTCGATTTGAAGCTCATTTTATCATTTGAATTTTGTGAATTTTAACTAATAGAAAAAATGAAAATTATACCTTTATAAAAGAAAAATACTTCAAAGAACAAAATAAGTGTCATTCATTTTAAAGAATATGGAGTCTTCTGGATTTTTAGGTGCATTTAGTTTATAGAATTTTTCCAGAGATAACCCGTATCTCAAAAATTGAATCTTTTTAAGGAAGGCTAGTCTATATTGGAAAGATTGCAGTCAAAATATTATCTTTATAGTTTGCTTTGATAATTTTTGCTTTGATATCTTTGCCGATTATATCTTTGAAATCAAAAAATCGCTTGTTTACGAGTAATTTAATCCCAAAATTATCATTGATTTTACCAATATATTCATTTTCCCAACGACCTTGAGATATTACTGTTAATTCTATGATATCATCTTTTCTAAGGTCTAAAGATGCAAGACTTTCACGTTTGTGAATATTAAAATCCCTAGGGCCAAGTTTTAATTTTATATCGTACTTCTTTTCTAATCTAGATAATTGTTTATAAAAATAACCCCAACTTTTTGGTCGGATTTTTTTTAGTTTTCTTCCCGTTTTGTACATCAAGTATTTTTGAATTCCAATTTGAAGATTTCTTTCAGGATGACTCTGTTTTCTCAATCCAATGATGTATTTAATAATCTCTTCTATATCTTCATCATTTACTCCAGGAAACCATACTGGCGCTAGTAATACATCTATTTTAGAGGCTATAAGAGCATCGATGTTTTTTAGGAGGGATTTCATTTTGTAATCTTTACAATTACATAAGTATCCCGCTTTTTCTTCAGTTAAAGAATTTAGGCTAATATTGATTCGTGTAAGGTTAACTTTTTCTAGGTTTTTAATAATTTCATGATTAAGGAGTAATCCATTAGACTGCATAGAAATTATTTCAATTCCTTCTATTTCCCATAACTTTTCTATTAGCTCAAGTAATTTAGGATAAAGTAATATTTCTCCGTAGGGTGCAAAATGAATTTCTATATTGTGTCTTCCTTTGATTTCGATTATTTTATCTACTTTTTCGATTAAATAGTTATGATCAATAATGAAGTTATTGGAATAATCTCCAGCGCTCACAAAACAGTACCTACATTTTAGGTTGCATAATGTCAGAGGTTTTAGCTCTATAACATTTGTTCCACGATCGATTACTCCAATAAAATCAACACCGTAAAGGGGAATTCCTGATTTTTTATCGACGTAATTAACTATAGAGGTCATATTAAATTATTGAGTTTTATATCGTAAAATCCCTAATATTGATCCTAAATTCACCAATTGTTCTCCAGCAAGATTCTCAGTACTCATAATAGTTATTTCTCCTCCAGAATTTTCAACATTTGTTATAATTTCTTCTATTTTTAGTTTTTTTTCTTTTGAGGCCCCGCGAATCATAACATCTGCAATTAATAGCTGTTTGACGGCCCCCCTTTCAGAAGCTTCAGATATTTCTTCAATTCCTATAAGAATTAGATCAGCATCATGAGAAAATTGAGCAAAAATTTCCTCAATTTTAGCGGTTTCCTGTAAAATTTTAACCTCATTTTTTAATTTGGCTAATTCTTTAGATTTCAGTGTTTCATGAATTGCACTCTCAGTTCCGGAACTTGCATGGCATAGTTCAATTTTAGCGTTAATTGTTGAATTTAGGTTTTTTTTTAAATATTCCAAAAAATGATTTTTAGTATTCCCAGGACCAGATAAGATTATTAAGTCTACTTCATAAGTTTTTAAATTTTCTTCAACAACTTTTCCAATACCCTCATAAAATTCATTCAGCGCCTTATTACGATAGGACTGTTCATATCTTTTTCCAGGGACATGTGTTTTAATTGTTGCTATCCGATTATGGCTGAAATTAGTAATAATAGCAATTGTGGCAAGTCCTGTTTCAATTGCCACGAAAAAGATAATAAAGTTGTTGTCAAATTTAGAGCTTTCTTTTAATCTTCGCAGTTCATGCTTGGACCAGTCTTCCTTGATAATATCGATTTTTTTTAATATTTCTATATTGAATGTATGGTAAGATCCAAAGCTTACAAAATCTTCAGGACCTTCCAGAATTTTTCCTTTCACTCTTAATCGATTAGAAAACTCATGAAAGGAAATAGTTTCAGCTTTCAATTTCAATCTCATTGTCTTTCTTTCACCTTTTGATCCCTCTCTCAACACAACTCTTCTCTGTGTACGAGCAGAGATCTCATCACCCTTTCTTATGATATTGTAAAGTGCCCACAAATCATTAAGATTTTCAGGTGTAACAGTGATTTCTTTTTGTTTTTGATTAATGTGATGAATTTTCAAATCCTAAAATTAACTCCCATAAAATTTCTCGTTATTTAGTATTAATCTACAGTATAAAATAAGCTTAATTTTATTTAAAACCACGAAATACTAATGCTAAAATAAAATAAATAAAAAAAGATAAAAAAATAACCTACTTATCAATAAACTATTCTTTTTGGCCTAAAGCTTCTTTGACTTTCTCAAGTTCTTCCATGCGTTTCTTTTTTTCTTCTTCCCTTCTTTGGAGATCTCCTTCATCAACTTTGTCGAGTGAGACACCTTTCTTAATTTCTTCTTGCATATCCTTATCTACTGGAGCCACTTCTTATCAACCCATCTTGTTTTAAATTGATCTGAAATAATTAATATTTACACTTATTATAAAAGAATTTATTTATAAGTATTAGCATAGCGTAAAAGCTAAAATTTGGATGATTTTTCTTAATTCAGAATTGTTTAAGGTAAATTTTAAATTATTGATAAATTAATGAAAAATAACATTAGGAGCTTAAAAAATCAAAACAACGAACTCAAGCTTAATCGCTATTATAGAATTAATGATTCTCAATAATAAGCTCCATCACGTAGGAATTTTCTCCGGATTGATAATAATGTTCAAGAATATTCGGGTGTCTTTTAAAATTGAATTTTTCATAAATTCTAATTGCAATAGTATTGTTTACTTGAACATTCAGGACAATATTTCTAATTTCTCCCATTATTTTTATTTTATCTATAGCAGTTTTTAAAAGTAAGGACCCATAACCTTTATTTTGAAACCTAGGATTTATAAGAAAATTAACTATATTTACCCTATCGATTCTATCCTTGATAATTATTATAAAACCAATTAATTCCTTTTTTTTAGAGCTTGTTTCCAGTTTTAAAAAGAGTGTGTTTCTCTCTTCTTTTGAATATTGAAAAAATTTATCCATTAGGGCATGTGAAAAAGCATTTTTCTTGAAGATCTCCCGTTCTAGGGCCATAACTTTTTCAAAATCCTTCGAATTTATGTTCTCAATAATCATAAAAACCAAACTCTTTTTTAAATAATTTAATTGGTGTTTTTTCTGTTATTTGCTGATATTTTACAATTCTAAAAGGTGTCATTTCTATTATATAACCTTTAAGCTGATAACTATCAAGTAAAGATACAAATTGGCTATTAATTGATGCGTAAAAAGGTAACTTTATATTTTCCCCGTTATATAAAACAAGATTTTCATCCATTTTCATTTCTGATACTAGATTACAATAAAATTTTTCTATATCCTCTTTATTCCCCTCTAATTGTGCATAGACTAGAAGACCTTCTTCTGTAATTACTTCAAAAGGTAATCTTATGTTTTTTGCTCTCCTCAGGTATCTGTTTTTTAACTGGAAATAATCTTTTGCTGACGTAGAGCAAAAGTGCATTTTAATACCAATATTTTTATTCAAATCTTTAATGAGATCGAGAGCAGCTTGTTGACTATTAACTACAGAGGCAACAGATCCATTTTTCAAATAGAATCCCCTTTCTTTTAATGATTGGCTGTTAGGGAAACAGTATTCAAATTCGTTTAAATTAATGAAATCAGCTCCTAAATTATCAATAAAAATAACGAAATCTCGAAGATTTTTAAGATCTTTTTCACTAGGAATGACTGGAACTTCTGCCCCTACGACCAATCCTTTATCTAGAGCATATTCAATAATTGCCCAATTTTCTCTATCCGGATGAAATCTAATTTCATCCAAACCCGCTGAGACGAGATCTTCTGCCGATGATTCATTAAAATTAACACCATTCGTGTAAAGATGTATATGGAATTTACTTCCTTTCTGTAACTTTATGTAGTTAATATAGTCAAGAGTTTTTGCTATATTTAATTTAGAAAGTGGTTCCCCTCCAGTAATACTCATTCCCTTTGCATCAATTTTCTCAATTTCCTCTAATAAATCTTGCTTTGAACCAATCTTAATCTCATCTGCAAAGGTTATATCTTTATCTTTTCTTTCTATTGAAATAGGACAGTACCAAGAACAATGATCTGGTTTTTGGCAAATTCCATTCAAAAATAAGACGGCTTTTTGTCCCTTTAGACATAATTTACAGCCTTTAGGAATCCCTCTTCCTTTAATATAATAATTATTTTCTTTTGTTTTGATAATCTTAACTATACTCACACTTTATACAGTTTTTTCCTTATTACAGACTTCTTCTTAGCAAGAGTTTTTAAAACTTCCTCAGTAGATTCGTTTAAATGGAGCTCTCTTTTTAAGAATACACCAGTTTTCCCGAATTTCTCTCTTTTCAATAGAACTCTTTTACGTTCATTCACAACATCAATACTAACTCCTACCTCCTTAGCTGCAAGTGATTCGTTTCCAATAATTGAAATTTCTTCATGCCCAGTAGGATTAGGTTTAATTAAAACAAGTCGCTTATCTATTCCAGGCACCCTAATACCGGAATTTAGATCATCTAACGCTATTTTTCCTCCAAATTTATAGAATTCAACAACATTCTTTCCCAGTTTCGACATGGGAATAGTGATACTCTCTAATTCGCTTAAGTGAATGTAAAGTTTGATAGAATCTGAAGGGGTTGCCATAATAATTTCTCTAAAATAATTTTCGAAGCCATTTTTGTTTAAAATATATTCAATTTGAAATGATGGAATTTCTTGAATAAAAATTAAGTCAATATCACTAGACTCATTTACATCACCCCGAGCAACGCTACCGTAAACAAATGGGTTAAGACCTTCTTTAACAAATATATTTAATAGTCTTCTCGCATTGGCTCTTTTATTTTTTAATAAAGTCCAATTATATTCCGAATATGTAATTGAATTATGATGAACTCTTAAAATTTTTCGATTCTTCATGAATCAATTGTGATTTTTAGATTTAATTAATTTACTTTCTATAATATCAATTAGTATTCCTAACAGGATAGTTTCATAGTATTTAAAACTACTTTTGGATTTTTCCAATATAATCAGTTCTACTTTTTTCGCACTCTTTTCCTCAAAATACTTTTGATATTGCTTAAGGTTTTTATTTTTAAAAATAAAGAAACTTTTTTTACTAAAAATATAAAATAGTCGAGGTTCTTGTTGGTGATTATTATAAATTTCTTGATGAATTCTCTCATAACTTTTACTCATTTTAGGATTAAGTAAAATCAACCCCGTGTTTTTGGAATCTGAAAAAATTGCGCGGTTAAGGAAAGGTGAATTTGAAAAATTTAAGAGAATGTATTTAGGACTCGTAATAAGCCCCTTTTCCCCCGATTTATTCATTATTGATGAAATTAGAGGTTGGAACTCATCATTTATGGTTTTAATAGATATTTTAGAATCTAAATCATGCTTAATTATAATTCTGATTGATATAACATTAAAACCATAGCTACTTAAACCATCAATTAAAATTCTAACTAATTTGTTCTTGAAAGATGTTCTTAATATTATAATTACTTTATCGTCTGTGTCCCTATTTTGTAGAGATGTATTCTTCGTTAAATCCCAATATTTTGTACTAATCAATCGATTTGTAACTTGGTCTTGTGTTTTATGAAAAGAATGATATTCAAGTGCGGTATTAGAAAAATTTAATCGCCATCGATGAGTTGATTTAAAAATCTTTACCCCGATCAAGAGCAAAATCAATAGAATTATTATTATTGTATCAATAAAAACCCAATCTATACGTAATGACAAGATTACCATGATTTACAGTGAATTTTCTTTTAATCAATCAACAACATCTTTAATCCAATTTAAATATTTTTGAGAACCTTTGTCAATCTTCATTCCAATGCATTCTGGTTCTGAATATGAATGGATAGCAATAATTTTTTGAATTAGCGATTCGGCCTTATTTTCTGTTGTTTTGATTAGTAATAAATGTTCATTATCCACTTGTATTTCTCCTTTCCATCTATAAATTGAAGAAATATTGTTTATTATATTTACACAAGCTGCGAGTTTGCTCTCAACTAAAATTCTGGCGATTTTTTTTCCCTCTTCAACATTGGGAACTGTTACTATGAATAAATAGAAATTCATATTAAATATTTTTTTAACATATCTATTTTTGATTAAAGTAATACTTGATATCAAAATATTTAAGATTTATTTCATATAATTATAAAAAAGTATTTAAAATTCATTCACTATTTTGAGAGTTGGTAAGAATCTTACAAAAAGCTGAAAAGATTTCATTAGATGGAACATGGATAATTAAAAATTTAGAAAAATCAATTGAAATTGATGGTCAAGTACCTGGAACTGTTTATGAAGCTTTACTTGAAAATGAAATTATAAAAGATCCCTTTTATGGTGAAAATGAGCATGAAATGAATTGGGTGTATGAGTCAGATTGGCTTTATGAATTAGAATTTGACATAGAACTAAGTTTTCTAGAACATGAGAACATTTTACTCCGTTTTAATGGATTGGATACAATAGCAGAAGTGACTTTAAATGGTGAACTCATAGGTTCCGTAAACAACATGTTTGTAAGATATGATTATGAAGTAAAATCTAAATTACGGTCAAAGGGTAATATATTGGGAATCAATTTTAAGAGCCCAACTGCAAAAAGCCGTGAAGAAATAGAACGAAATAAAGTAATATTGAACACGGGATACGCAGCAATCCCCGGGGTTCCATATCTGAGGAAAGCGCAATATTCGTTTGGTTGGGATTGGGGACCCAAGTTACCAGATATAGGAATATGGAAATCTGTTGCTTTAATAGGATATGATGATGTTAAGATCGAGTCGATCTTTCCCTATGCCACTTTCGAATATAACAAGGATCCTTTGAAGATTAACAATCCAGAAGAATTTTCTATGATTGAAATAAAGCGGGTTAAACTATTAGTAGAAATTGAACTCGCATCGAAATTAAAAGATATTTCAAATTTAAATTACAAAATCGTAGTTGAATTACGAGCCCCTAATGATGAAATTTTAGTTAGGGAAATCCCTCTGAGTAAGAAAAAAGAAATTCTCAGTTTTGATATTAAAAATCCATTCTTATGGTGGACACACGATCTCGGTATTCCAAACCTCTATCAAGTGGAAGTTTCAATCTTAAATAACGAGGTTTTAGAAAGGGAAACACAGCAGATCGGATTACGAGATATTCAACTCGTTAGAAAACCAGATAGGTGGGGGGAAACATTTTATTTTCTTCTAAATGGAATTCCACTTTTTTCGAAAGGTGCAAATTGGATTCCAATAGATAGTTTTATCCCAAGGGGTAAAAAGCTTGGACTTTATTCTATGAATTTGAATTATGCTAAAAGAGCTAACATGAACATGATTCGTGTATGGGGTGGAGGAATTTATGAGGATGATTCCTTTTATAATTTGTGTGATGAATTGGGGTTGCTAGTTTGGCAAGATTTCCCATTCGCTTGTGCACTTTATCCTTATAATGCGGAATTTATTGAAAACGTAGAACAAGAAGCAATTCAAAACATAAAGAGATTAAGAAGACATCCTAGCCTTGCATTATGGTGTGGTAATAATGAAATTGAATCGATGTGGAAACGGTTCAATAATTCAGAAATTATAGAAAGTAGTATAGAGAGACTTAATTTTCTAACAAAATTTTATTTGAGAATCTTTGAAGAGATCTTACCTCAATTAATTAAGAAATTTGACCCAACTCGACCTTATTGGCCTAGTTCGCCATCAAGTGGTTTTATTAATGAAAAACTTGCTGGAGGGAGTTCAAATAATCCCAATATCGGTGATTCACATTACTGGGCTGTGTGGCATGGAAATATGCCATTCTCTGCTTATAAAGAGTTCAATTCTCGTTTTATGTCTGAATTCGGCTTTGAATCTTTTCCTTCTTTAAAAACTATTGAAACATTTTGTCCAATTAATCAATATGATTTCAATTCCCCAAGTATGGAAAACCATCAGAAAAACTCCGCTGGTAATCAGAAAATTATGGATTATATGGATAAAAGGTTTTCTATCCCGCAAGAATTCGAACATCAAATATTTTTGTCACAAATTACCCAAGCTGAAGCAATAGAATATGGTGTTGAACATTGGAGACGAAATCGTAATGAATATCATTGTATGGGTTCTCTTTATTGGCAATTGAATGATTGCTGGCCTGTTGCAAGTTGGTCTTCACTGGATTATTATGGAAGGTGGAAAGCGCTTCACTATTTTGCAAAACGGTTTTATCAACCACTGTTCGCTAGTGTCCAGGAGAGCCCTGACCAAGTTGAATTTTGGGTATCTAATGATTTAAAAGAATCACGAGAAATCGAATTAGTATGGACAATACTAAATTCTGAAGGGGATATATTATTGAAAGGTGTTAAAACTACTAAGATTTTCCCGTGTAGTTCTTTAAAACTCAAATCGGTGGATGTAAGTAAAATAAATGAGGATCAAACATCCCTTCAAAATAATATCATTTTCTATAAATTATATCAAAAAGATAATCAAAAACAATTAGTATATACGGGATTTCGATTATTTGATGCACCAAAATTTTTTGCCTTGAACGATCCTAAAATATCGTACACTTATGAAAAATTAACTGGTGTAAAAAATAATAGATGTTTTAGATTAAGGTTAAATGCACAGAATATCGCGTTATACATCAATATCGACTCAGATTTAGTTGACCTCATAGCTACGGATAACTACTTTTCAATGGAACCTAATGAAACATATACAATCGATATAGAAATCATAAGAGCTGTAATACCTAACACAGATTATTCGAATCAGAAGATCATTGAGTCCATCAAAATAAGATCGCTGTATGATATCTATCAATAAAAATTAGATTTTCTGTCACTCATGCAGAAATTTAAATTATCATAATCAAGCGGATGTTACTCATACAAAAAAATTAATAAACTTAGGAATAAAGTGATTAAAATTTTCTATTCCTTATTTTTCTTTAGTGTAATCGTTTAGGAAATGAACATGCTTCAGGTAGAAATCACTAATTTTTTTCGGTACATCATTGAACCTATAGAACCACCGGGAGAGGGTTAAGAAAAATAAATCCAATAAATGCAAATCCAGAAAGAAGTTCCCCCACGAATATTAAAAGCATGTTCCATAAAATTGCCCCATGAATGAACGCCCGATCTACCTCATTTTTGCAAAATAACTTATAAAACCAATTAATTAAACTAAGAGTCCCAAGGAGAGAGATTGCGATTCCAATCAACCTAAATATCTCCAGAAAATAATTTAAATCTATCATTTTTTTTCAATTTTTTTAAAGATTTTAAATCATCAGAAGTATTTAAAGGAAAATTTACTATAAATCAAGCTAATTTTTAAAGGAAAAAAGTTCTAATTTTTCTTTATATATTCGAATTTCATTTAACTATTAAAATTTAAAAAAATGATGTAAAATGTTTGAAGAAATACCATTTATACTCGGATTTATGATATTTTCAGTTATACTTTCTTATCTAGCGTTTAAATGTGTACCCCCACCGTATTCTGAAATTATTAAAGGGTTAGCTATGACTGGGATTGTCTTTCATGAATTATGCCACTATCTCATGTGTATAGTAACTAGTTCTCCAATAAAAAAAGTAACATTAATTAAGAAATTAGATTTTAAAGAAGAACAAAGGCTTGGATACTATGGAGAAGTAGAAGTTCAGGAACATAGAATTTCATTTTTACAAGCTGTTTTGATCGGGCTTGCTCCACTGTACCTCTCGTTTTGGCTTTTTTTCTTTTTACTTGAAATTCTTCTCTATTCCCAAGTGGAACCAGTAGTTTTATTTGTTTGTATTTTTATAATGATCTCTATTTCTCTTTCTGCTGCTCCTTCATTTGCAGATTTCTTAATTATACCTAAAACGTTTCTAAATGATTTCAATCATTCAATGTATCAGGTTTTATTAATAGTATTATCATTTCTATTAACATTTACGATACTAACTGTATTTGATTTACAAGGTTTTCATGAAATTTTTGTATATCTAATAGTAACCGGATTTTACTTTGGATTTAAATTTGGATTTCGAATTACCGGAAATCTCCTCTATAAAAACAGATCTATTGCAAAAACACTTTCAAATAGGAATAATTTTAAAAGGTATTCACGACGTAGACATAATCCTGAAAAAAAACGCCATTCTTATTATAAAACTTTAACGGAGTGAAAGATTAATGGAAACAGAATTTTGAAAACCCATTCAATTAAAAAAATTAAAAAAATTTGAA
>Ga0209976_10001657_pt1 | contig 13056 bp, 9 predicted proteins | sample SumtaG_FD_182806 | JGI IMG/M metagenome (GOLD analysis project Ga0209976, IMG submission 182806) | Deep subsurface microbial communities from Indian Ocean to uncover new lineages of life (NeLLi) - Sumatra_00157 metaG (SPAdes) (version 2) | ecosystem: Environmental > Aquatic > Marine > Oceanic >...
GTGAGCTCTCCGGCGGTCAGAAAAAGCGCGTGTTCTTGGCACGCGCTCTCGCGCAAGAGGGCCGCATCATTCTGCTCGATGAACCCTTCACCGGCGTCGACGTTAAGACGGAGGTCGCCATTGTCGACCTGCTGCGCCAGTTGCGCGAGAACGGCCACCTCATGCTCGTCTCTACCCACAACCTTGGCAGCGTGCCTGATTTCTGCGACCACGTCGTTCTGCTCAATCGCGTGGTTTTAGCCGCCGGCCCTACCGCGCGGACCTTCACGCAGAAGAACCTGGAGCGCGCCTTCGGTGGTGTCTTGCGCCACTTCCGTCTTGAAGGGGGCGAGCTGCATGCCGATGAAGACCGGCGCAGGGTTACCGTGCTCTCCGACGATGAACGCCCGGTCGTGTTCTATGGCGACGAGCGCGGCGATGAAGAACCGTTGCGCCGCAAGAATCCCGAGGACGAATCGTGAGCGAGCTCCTCGTTCCCTTCGCTTACGAATACATGCTGAAAGCGATGTTCGTCAGCGCGCTTGTCGGCGCCGTCTGCGCCTTCCTGTCGGCCTACCTGATGCTGAAGGGCTGGTCGCTGATGGGTGATGCACTCGGCCATGCGGTCGTACCCGGCGTTGCCGCGGCGTATCTTATGAAAGTGCCTTATGCCGCAGGTGCGTTTTTCGCCGGCTTGCTGGCCGCGATTGGAATGGCCGTCGTTAAGCAGCACACGCGCCTGCGTGAGGATGCCATCATCGGGCTCGTCTTCACGTCATTCTTTGCGGCCGGCCTGTTGATGGCCTCTATCAATCCCACCGCCGTCAACATTCAAACGATCGCACTTGGCAACATCCTGGGTATTTCGGACGAGGACGTTTGGCAGGTGGTGATCATCGCTGGCGTCTCAATGATAATCCTCATTCTCAAGTGGCGCGACCTGATGGTCGTGTTCTTCAATGAAAGCCACGCGCGCACCGTGGGGCTGAACCCTTGGGCGTTGAAGATTCTGTTCTTCACGCTTCTAGCCGCTTGCACTGTCGCGGCCCTACAGACCGTCGGTGCTTGTCTCGTCATCGCCATGGTCGTCACGCCGGGCGCGACCGCTTATCTGCTCACCGATCGCTTCGGGCGGCTGCTCGTCTTGAGCGTTGCCCTCGGGGTAACGACAGGTTTCGTCGGCGCCTACATCAGCTACTTTGTTGACGGTGCCACGGGCGGGGTCATCGTCACGCTGCAGACACTGCTGTTCCTGGCCGCCTTCTTTCTCGCCCCGAAACACGGGCGGCTCGCCGCACGGCGCCGGGCTGCTGCACCCTCGGAGCCCGCGCTATGATGGACGTCTGGGATTTCGTCGCGGTTCCGCTCAGCTACGGCTTTATGCAACGTGCCCTCATAGCGTCCATCTTTATTGGCGCCGTTTGCTCGGTGCTGTCCTGTTATCTGGTGCTCAAGGGTTGGGCGCTGATGGGCGACGCGGTCTCACACGCTGTGCTGCCAGGCATCGTGATCGCATTTGTTCTCGGTCTGCCGTTAGCCGTGGGCGCCTTTGCCGCTGGTCTGTTTTGCGCATTGATGACGGGCTATTTGAAGGACAACAGTCGCGTCAAAGAGGACACGGTCATGGGCATCGTGTTCTCGGGCATGTTTGGTTTTGGGCTGGTGCTCTTCACAAAGGTGGATACAGACCAGCACCTCAACCACATTCTATTCGGCAACATGTTGGGTATCACGGCACGCGATCTCGTCGAGATCGGTATCGTCGCGGGTGGTACGTTGCTCGCGGTGCTCGCCAAACGTCGTGACCTTCTGCTCTATTGCTTCGACCCTCAGCATGCGCGTGCGATTGGACTGCCGCTTAAAGTCATTCACTATTCGCTCTTGGTGTTACTGGCACTTACCATTGTCGCGTCTCTCAAGGCCGTAGGCATTATTCTCGTCGTAGCCATGCTGGTCGCGCCCGGTGCCATAGCGTATCTGCTGACTGACCGGTTCGAACGCATGCTGGTCATCGCCGCGGTGGTCGCAATCGGTTCCAGCGCGGTGGGTACAATTGTCAGTTTTCACGTCGACGGTGCCACCGGCCCCTGCATCGTTCTGATCCAGGCTTTCGTGTTTCTGCTGACGTTCTTCTTCGCGCCGCGACGCGGGGTCTTTGCCCTCCGCCGTGCCTGACTACGCCAGCCGGCTGGAGGCGATGCGCGGGTTTGGGCTCAAACCTTCAACCGCTTGGCGAGCCCTTCGAGCCAGGAGAGCACACCAGCTGGCCCGTCTAGATCGACGTTAGAACGGCCGAAATGCTCGCCGGCTACTTTTAAAGCATAGCCGCCCATCTGCTGGGCTGCCGCGAACGCGGGCTCATCTCCCACGTCATCGCCGATCACGATCGGCACACGGTTGCGAAAGGAGGGAAGCTCGGCAAGCGTCGAGAGCACTCTCCCTTTGGAGTGGCCGGCGGGAACAACTTCAAACAGCTTCTTGCCTGGAAGAATGACAAGTACATTCGCGTAAGGTTCGAGATGACTTCTCAGCGCGGCCTCAATGTCGGCTTTCAGCGCCTGGGCCTGGCGGAAGTGAATAGCGAGACCTGGTCCTTTGAACTCGAGGAGAACGCCGGGCCAGCCTTGCACCAACTCCGTCATCTCGGCAAGCAGGGCTTGCGGGATGGGCGCGGCAACGGGCGTGATTGCGCCACCGGGCGTCGTGCGCAGTTCCGCCCCATGAACGCCCGCGCCCACGAGCTTCTCAGGTGCGAGCAAGGCGTCGATGATTTGTAAACGTCTCCCCGTGATTACGGCGAGCGCACCCTCCAGGCCCTCCGACAAGCGGCCGAGAAGATCAGCCAATCCCTCAGGCACGACGACTGTGTCGGGCGTCGCCGCGATGTCGAGAAGCGTTCCGTCGACGTCAAGAAACAGCGCGTACTTCTTTGTCGTGTCGGCAAGAATGTCACTTGCCAGAGCCCCTTGCTCCTTGGCCCGATTTGCGCGCTGCAAGCTCTGCTCCTTCTGCATCCTCGAAATGTTCCCACCGCCGTTAGCCGTCGTTGCAAAGAAACTGCTTTATAGCTGCCATTTGCGCACTGGAAAATCGGGCGCGTCCTCAAGACGCGCCTCTATGTCCTCGCGCGTCATGAGGCCGGTCTGCGTGTCGACATGGGAAACGACGCTGGCCGCGTTGATGGTCGCGGCCTTGAGCGCTGTCTCGCTGGGCTGACCAATAGCCAGAAATGCGGAAAAAGTTGCCGCAAAGGCGTCGCCTGCGCCGGCCGTGCCCGCCACCTCAGCATCAAATGCTGGACAAAACAGAACCTCATTCTTTTGGCAGACGAACGCGCCACCGAGACCGTCGGTCAGCAGTGTGCATTTCGTGCCCAATTGGCGCAGAGCTCCAAGGAACTTGGGCAAGCTCATTTCGAAACCGCCGCTGCCGAGCCCGCGCGCAGCGAGTGGCGGGGGTTCTTCGCCGTGCTCTAATGCCAGAGTCTGGCCGCCTTCGCCGAACTGCGCAACGAGACTTGTGACCAAGACGTCAGCTTCAGCGCGGTTGATTGCAAGGATGTCAACTTGCGGAAGACATTCGTGGACGGGGTCGCCGCGCGCCGACAATTGCCGTACGCCCGGGTTGACGGCGATGAGTGCGCCGTGCGCCTTTGCCTTCTCAATGATCAATGGAAAGCGGTCGGCGGACTTGTTCGAAAGGTGGGAGACGTAGACAAGATCAACGGCAAATGCATCGTCGTGCAGATCGCTGGGATCTAGGAGCGTATTGGCGCCGCGAAACGTAAAGACCGCAGCGTTGCGCTCGTGAGAAGAAACGAGCACTGAACCGCCCGTCGGCGCGCGCCGATCGCGGCACACCCAGCGCGGTGACACACCCTCTTCCATGAGTCGCGCCATGACGGTCTCAGCGCGCTCATCGCGTCCGAGCTTCACGATGGTGGCAACGTCCAGGCCTAGCCGCGCCAGCGCTATCGACGTGTTCACGGCACCGCCGCCGCAATGCATGGAGATGTCGAGCGCTTCTGTCTTGCGGCCCTCCTCCAGCAATAGAAACGAGCTTTCCGCGTTCAACATCGACATGCGCTCGATATGATCGCTATCGATGATAGCGATCGTATCGATCATTGCTCCGCCGACAGTCAGGGCCTTCATTGTTTACTCACGATCAGCGCCATTCGCTGTTCTAAGAATGTATTGCCGCCTGGTGGTACCAAGTCCGGACTCCTCCGATAATGCCGGCCCCGTTGTCAATAATCTTTACGCCTTTCGGCAGCTCCCCTTTGTGCTGGAGCCGGCTCGCTGTTTGTCGGATTGATGATGGACTTGCGTTGGGGAACTCACAATTGGGCATGCGTCTGCCGGCCGGCGGTATGGCGCTGTGTTAGCTCTGGCCGGCACGCGGGCGCGCGGGTACGAGCAGCGGCGCCTGTTGCGCTTCCAGCAGCGCATCGGGTGTGGGGCCGCCCATAGGACGCGCTTCGCGATCGTGGACGCTCTCTAAAGTGTTGAGGAAGGTTCGGCACCAGTCAAACGTATCTTGCGTGCGAATTGCAGCAAGGAGAGCCTCGTTGCGCTCCTTGCGCTCTTGCAGGCCCATATCGAGTGCTATCTTGATGGCGTCCGCCATCTCTTCGATATTGTAAGGATTCACAATGAGCGCTTCGGTTAGCTGCTCAGCTGCACCGGCAAAGCGCGATAGAATGAGAACGCCTGGATCATCGGGGTCTTGAGCTGCGACGTATTCCTTTGCCACGAGGTTCATGCCGTCGCGAAGCGGGGTGACGAAGCCGATGCGGGAATTGCGAAAGATGTCGATAAGCATCCGGCGGGGCGTCGAACGATGAATGTACTGAATTGGCACCCAGTCCAGCTCGCCAAACTTGCCGTTGATCGTTCCCGATAGTGTTTCCAGCTCCTTGCGGATGTCGGCGTAGGCAACGACGCTTTCGCGCGTGGGCGGAGCGAACTGCGAAAGATTCACCTTCCGGCGGTATTCAGGGTACTTTTCCAGGAAGCGCCCGAATGCGCGGAACTTCTGCGGCAGTCCTTTTGTGTAGTCGAGCCGGTCGACCCCGATCAGGCGTGTGGTCGAGAGCGGCTGTTCTCGGCTCTTCTTAGGTCTGGAAGCGAGGAACGACTCCATGTCAATTCCGACAGGGAAGCTTGCCGTCAAAAGCTCTCGATCGAAGGCTTTGATCCGGCCGTCCTCCAGAACTTGACCCAACCCGCCATCAAGGAAGAAGTGGTCGAGATTGGTGACGTCAACGCGTGTTTGCAAACCGACGAGATCGTAGGCCGCAATGCCGCGGGCAAGCTCTTTGTATTCGGGGATCGCCAGAAAAGTTTGTGCGCCTGGAACCGGGATGTGCAGAAAAAATCCTATGGGATTTTGAACACCGAGCCTGCGCAACTCCATTCCCAGCGGGATCATGTGATAGTCGTGCACCCAGATCGTATCGTCAGGTTTCAAAAGCGGCTTCAGCGCGTGCGCGAAGCGCCGGTTGACCTCGAGATAGCGGTTGTAATAGCCGGACTCGAACTGGGCCAAGTCCAGGCGTGAGTGGAACACGGGCCAGAGCACGCCGTTCGCGTAGCCGAGATAGTAGTCTTTGTATTCGCGGGAGCTGAGCGGGATGGTGACGATCGTGGTTGCGCCGTCCTCGACCACATTGGGTGCGGCATGCACCTCCTCGCCCTTGTCGACGATCTTGCCGCTCCACCCCAGCCACAGGCCGGGCCGCGTGCGCAGCAAGTCCGCGATGGCAATTGCAACACCGCCAGCTTGAGCCGCCTTGCTGAGATCAACGACCCGGTTGGAGGCCAGTACAATCCGACCCATAATACTCCCGTCGCTTATCAGTATTTACTATAGCAGCTCTTTTTGAGGAGCGGGCGAATTCGCTCTCTCTGTTACCGATCAATCATTTACCGGTTCTTATAGTTGCTGTTGCGAGCCATGCGGCGCCGTTTTCCGGCTATTCCGTGCCGCCTTGGGGCGTCGACCACGCGTCCTCCCAGCTGCGAGATAGCAACATTCCAGTATTGATGATCCCAGCCATGCAGTAGGTCTGCGGTATGTTTCCCCATAGCTGGCCGGTTTCGGGATGAATGTCTTCGCTGAGGATTCCAAAGGAATTTCGCCGTGAGAGTATATCGGTAAAGATGTCCCGCGCCTTCTCTCGTTCGCCGATAGCCGCGAGCGCGTCCGCATACCAGAACTGGCATACCAGGAACGACGTCTCGGGTGCGCCAAAGTCATCCTCCGCCGTGTAGCGCATGATGAAGCCGTTGCGGTTCAACTCCTTGCCAATGACAGCACAGGTTTTGCGGAACCGTTCATCCGTCGCCGGCAGTAGGCCAAGGTCTGGTAGTAGCAGCACACTTGCGTCTAGATCGTCATGATCGAGCGCGCCGGCAAGCGCTCCCCATCGCTCGCTCCATGCGCGCTTAAGGATGACGTTGCGTAATTTATCGGCGTGACCCATCCAATATGCGGCACGGTCTTTAAGTCCCAGTAAGCTTGCAACGCGGGCAAGACGGTCACACGCGACCCAGCACATCGTTGCCGAGTGGGTGTGAATGTGCTGACGTCCCCGGTACTCCCAAGGTCCGGCGTCGGGTTCAAGGTACAAGCGTCTCGCCTGATGCCCCAAAGGTTCCATGCGGCGGAACAAAAACTCGTTGCCCATCCGCGGCAGCCGCTCGTCGATGAACATCTGAGAAATGGCGAGCACCACGCTGCCATAGGCGTCGTGCTGCAATTGATCGGCAGCCTGATTTCCGATGTGCACGGGCCCCATGCCTTGGAAGCCGGCAAGGTTGGTGGCGATGCGCTCATCGAGGGGCTGGTTGTGAATGATGCCGTAGACCGGGCGCAAAGACTGTTCGATATCTACGGCAATCGTCGCGATGAAATTAAGATAGGACTCCATCGTCTCCGTCGCGCCCAAGCGGTTGAGCGCGCGAACGACGAAATAGGAATCTCGCAGCCAGCAGAACCGGTAATCCCAGTTGCGCTGCGTATTGGGTGCTTCAGGTATCGATGTCGTATGCGCGGCAATGATCGCGCCCGTCTCCTCGAAGTGGCACAATCTCAAGGTAATCGCTGCTCGAATTATCGCAGACTGCCATTCGAGCGGCGTGCCAAGTCCGCGCACCCAAAGGCGCCAGTAATCGCGCGTGAGTTCAAGAAACTCGCGAGACACCGTATCGACCGCCGCCTGGAGCGGCTCATCAGGCCCGAGAATGAGTGTCAAAGGCCGCGTCAAGGCAAACGGCGTTTCGTGTGCGATATAGGACAGCGGTGCATCAGTCGTAAGCCGCAGTACATTCGCACCACCCTCAAAACGCATGTGATTGGAGCCGATGGCTTGGCAGTCGGCAGGCTTTCCGTAATCGAAAGTCGGTCTCAGCCGGATAGCGATGCGTGGCACTCCACGGAGCGGCTCGATCCGGCGCAGGATCTGGGCGGGATGGAAAGCACGCTCAAAACGCATAAAGCGCGGCGCGAAATCCGTGATTTTTACAGCGTTGCCGTTGTCATCTTCGAGTATCGTCTCGATGATAGCCGTGTTGCGCACGTAGGCTGACGTTGCCGTCGTTTTCCCGTCGAGCACGACATCGCAAAATCCCTTCTCATCGTCGCCTGCGAGCAAGTGTGAGAAGACGGGGTCAGAGTCGAGTTGAGGAAAGCACCACCAGACGATGCGCCCGTGAGAATTGACGAGTGCCGCCACGCGCCCGTTGCCGATCGGCGCAAGGTCGAGACCATTTGGCGGCGGAGGGCTCTTTTTATTGGCCATTGCGCGTCTCGATTGGGATTGGGGCTGGGCGGAAAATGCGCGGCAGGTGTTGGTCTCGACTCAAATCCTCGCTGCCGGTGAGGGCACTGGGCCGTTTAGGGCGTACAGGCGCGGCTGTCCAGGCTGGCTGTGGAATAGGGTGTAGATGGGCAATCCCTACCAGAACGCTGTGGTTGTGGTTCTGTGTGCGCATTGCGAAAGAGCATGTGTCGAGTAGCGGCCCGAATCATGGTCGACGCGATGGCGCGCTAAGCGAGTTTCAAGAACTCGCCGGCGCGCCACCGGGCCAACCGCGCCGGATACGCTGGACCCAATTCACGGCGCTCACGTACACCTAACCGGAAAAGTGTTGCTACAAAGCAAACGGTATCCGGGTGGGTCAGTGTTCGCCGTCGTTGGGCTTCTCGTTCTGGAGCTCCTCGCGCGGGCGCAGCAGCCAGCCGACCAGCGGGAGCAGTAAGGTATGGGGGAGTATGCGAAGGGCGACTGCCATGAACGTATTGATGACCCCCGGCACGATGAGGCAACGGCCCAGAACGAAACCGCTATAGGCGGAATTCGCGGTGCGCTCGGGGCTGAGCGCTGGGAGTAGTTGCCGGTAGAATGAGGACTCAGCGCCCATGGCCTCGTGAAATGAGGTGTTGACCGGCCCCGGTGCCAGCACCGTCAGCCGCACGCCCTCGCCCGTATTCTCCCAGGCCGCTGCCTCGGTCAGCGAGATCACATAGGCCTTGCTTGCATAGTAAGCCGCCTGATACGGCCCCGCCGCGAGCCCGCCGAGGGAGGCAACATTGAGAATGCCGCCACGCCCGCGCGCCAGCATGGCTGGCAGGGCGTGACGCATCCATCGCGTCAGGGCCCTCACGTTGAGATCGAGAAGATGCACGACATCTTTCTCGCTGTGAGATTCAAACCGCCCTGATAATCCGATGCCTGCCGAATTGACCAAGACATCCATGTAGCAGCCGCGTTCGGCCAATTGCGTGTCCAAACTTTTGGGTGCATCTGGCTCGGTGATGTCGATAGCGATTGCGTGTGCCTTAACGCTGAAGTTGCGTTCGATTGCGGCGGCGGCCTCTTGCAGCGCATCAGAATTGCGCGCGAGGATCGCGACATCGTGCCCGGCCTTGGCAAAGCGTCGCGCCAGCGCAAGCCCGATCCCGCGCGATCCCCCCGTTACCACGACCGCCGGCTTCAGGCGGGCGACGGCATCTAGGGCCGCAGCAGATGGCTGGGCATAGCGCGCGATCCATTTGTCGAGCAGGCGCATGAAGACGCCTGGCTTCTTAATTCCTGAAGGATTTTGCATCTGCGCCACTCAGCGCCTCTTGAAAGCGTGGGGTGAGGGTCGCTGGTGCCGCAAGAGGGATTCGAACCCCCGACCCCGTCATTACGAATGACGTGCTCTACCAGCTGAGCTATAGCAGCTTTGCGTTCTAGCGGTAGCGCGGACGGATACGTCTTGGCGGAGCCAAGCTTCGCTTGGACGAGAGCTTTAACGCCTGACTGGGTGACAAGCTATTCAACGGAGAGCTTTTCTACAGGCATACAGAGGCTCGCATCATCATCGAGAGCTGGCGGCGGCACTATAACAGTGTCGGGCCGCATTCATCGCTCGGAGACATGACACCCAGCGACTTTGCGGCCCAACTCAACCGAGCCTGAAAAGTCGCATGACGTCTGGACCAGAACCCGGGGCAGTTCCAGCTGACGTCAGCCGCAGTTTGTACGGCTACAATTGCGGAGGTATCCCCAGACTCGCGCGGTGCAAGGCGGGCTTTGCAGATGCAGGTTCGCAAAACGTTTTGCGAACCCGCGCTTGCCGGACCAGCATGCGCTCGGCGCGCCGATGCGCATTCCGTAGCCAGCATCTTGCCCACCAAAGCGGGCCAAGAGATCGGAGGTTGAAGTAAAACCCTTGCGGCGTGTGCAGCGGGTTTCCAGTCCAACAATGTCGCGACGGCTTCGGTAGGCCCCGGCGCAACCGCGAACGTTCCCCCTTAGCACCCTTGGCAATTGTTGAAGAGAACCTTCCGCTATGATGAACGACCGCAGGCACGACACCATAAACCTTGAACCCGAACCGCCAGGGTTGCCTCATATCTGTGTCGACGGGCCAGTACCTCTTCGAGGGGTTCAGAAACTTCTTGGCGCCGGTTTGACTGATGAGGTAAGCAACCGTGCCCGATGGAACACGGGAATACCGGACGAGTGTCCCGGATTGCTCTAAGCGTGCCACCGGTTTTGTTGCATGCGATGGATCACCGCTGAGATGGACTAGGTCCCAGCCGGCAGGCAGGCTCGCAAGGATATTCTCGAGGGATTGTGCGAATTCTGGAGAAAACTCTGCGTCGTCCTCTAAGATCAACGCGTGCTCTAATCCGCGGTCGACGACGATACTGGCTGCCATGAGATGGCTCGCGTAGCAGCCGACTTCGCCCGGGTTCAACCGAGAAGACTGCGTATCATCGTCATAGAAAAAGTGGACCTGCGACCGAGGAACAGCCAAGCCCTCGACGGCACGGATGCGCTCAGCATCGACGCCCGCTTCGCGCAAATACCATTCAATGAATACGCGCCGGGCTTCGTCGCGATCTCTGTTGATGTAGAAGGTAGAGGTAACCGACGCGGGTAAGAGTTGCGCAGGTTCAGCCTTGATAAGTTCCGGACCCGCAGTAGGCAGCAGATCGATCGAGGTATGCGGATACATACTCGCACTCTCCCACTAAACGCGCATGTTACGTAGACGGTTTCATTTCGACGGTACCCTGATCAAAGTAAACAGAATCATGTGAATCGGGCAGAATCTTGAATTGAATGTCGTAATTTTGCCACATGCGACAGTGGTACATGTCGGCGCGATTATTGATACCTGATCGACCATGGCCTCGTGGTGGCATCTGGCACGCACGAGGAACCCAAGGGTAATTGTCACGCCCGTCACCACGAGCTGCAGTTTCAGGACCTCACCTGGCCCCGCGATCATCGACAAGCTGGTTCACTGAGGAGAGATTGGACGACCGAATTCGTCGCGGCCTTAGCTTTAGATGACATAATGCAGGATGGTCTGATATCTGTCGTGCTGCCGGCTTTCAATGCAGCGACCACACTTGCAGAAGCCGTTAAATCGATTCTCGATCAAACCTACAGTAAATTTGAGATCGTTGTTGTTGACGATGGCAGCACCGACTCGTCACCAGACATACTCTCTAGCTTGGCAGCGCACGATCGGCGCATCCGTGTCATTCGGACCCCGAACCGTGGCGTCGCCGAGGCCTTAAACACCGGAATCGCAACAGCTCAAGGAGACCTGATCGCTCGGATGGATGCCGATGATATCAGTGAGCCGACCCGCTTTGACAAGCAGGTGCAGCACCTCGCTCAGTACAAATCGTGTATCGCGGTCGGCTGCTGCATGACCCTCGTAGATGCGAAATACAATCCACTTCCGAAGCAGAAAAGAGCACCTCCAAATATAAAGGCGAAGGACCGTTGCAAGGGCTTTCGCCATTTTCCTCCGTCGCCGCCGGTGATCCCGCACCCAACGGCAATGATTCGTTCGGCAGCCCTCAAGGCCATCGGCGGCTATCGCCCCTGTTTTCGATCGGCGCAAGATCGCGACTTATGGTGGCGACTGAGCCAGCTAGGAGAGATACATTGCATCCCCGATCGATTGTTGCGCTATCGAAGACACGAGGCAGCGGTATCTCAACGGTACCCAGAGCGCAGTGTTGCAGATTCTCTAATCTCTGATCTATCGGCGATCGCGCGGCACTTCGGCCTGGACGATAGTGAACTGCTCGATGAGTATAGTTCACAACGTGTGCCGAGCGCGACAGTTCAGAAATATGCTCGTTTGCTCGGCCAGCGATATCCAGTGCAGCACTTGGCAAGTTATAGGGCAATCACCAGAGGCCACCCTTCGGTAGCAGGGCATCAAAACAACTCAAGTGCGCTTCGCTATTCTATCTTGCAGCTTCTACGAACGCCGTTTTCGCCGAAAAGCTACAGGCTGGTCTCGGCCACGCTTTCTCTAGATTAACAGCTAAGCAATGCCAATGATTGAGCGGCGCGTGCATGATTGGGGAAGGCTACCGGGCGGATGTGGACAATTCCACGTCCAGCCGCTCAAAACTGTACAGGCTCCCCCCCCACGACACGAGCAACTTGCATGAAATCCCTGGCGCTGTTCATGACTCTCGGAGTCTCCTTGGAAGGCTGGAAAAAGGGAGGCTGGCTGCGCCGCGAGCTCGCCCTATACGAAGAACATGCGAGAAATGGCGTTCGAATATTTTTGGTTTCTTATGGAGGTGATGAGGACCTCAAAATTGCACGAGATTTCCCTGAGCTGACAGTGCTGATCAACGAGTACCGGTTACCAAAGAGGCTTTATGCCGCCCTCTTGCCGTACTTGCATTTCCAGCGACTAAAGGGTGTCGATCTCATCAAGACCAACCAGCTGATGGGTGCGAAACAGGCTGTCACCGCCGCCAGGCTTTTAGGCGTGCCTGTTGTCGTCCGCCAGGGTTACAGCCACGTCGAATTCAAAGCGCAGGCCAAGGGCATCGGATCAAGGCGCTATCGACAAGCGATCGCCTACGAACGCAAGTGGCTCCGCAAGGCGGACCTATGCCAATACACTACAGAAAACGCAAAGGCCGGCGCTGTCGAGCGGCTAGGAGCCGACAACTGCAGGCATGTTGTCATACCAAACTATGTCGTTGATAGACTTTGGGAGCCTACGTTTCATAACTTTCGCGAAGTGAAGGCGAATGACACATTCCGACTTGGATTCTGGGGACGGCTAGCCAAACAAAAGAACTTGGAAAACTTGGTTGCAGCATGTTCCGGACTCAATGTCGAACTGGTCCTAGCAGGAGAGGGGTCCGAACGACGTGCAATAGAACAACGAGCCCAAAGCATGCGCGTTGGGATCAATTTTTTGGGTCAAATTCCCCACGAAAAATTGGCGCGCTCAATGGCCGAATGCGACGCCTTTATCATTGCGTCTGATCTGGAGGGTCATCCGAAATCGCTAATTGAGGCGATGTTTTTCGGAATGCCAGTCATCGCAGTCGACAGCCCAGGCATCAAGCCGTTTGTTGTAGACGGTGAAACCGCCGTGGTTGGTCAAACCTCTATTGCATCGCTCAGGTCGACAATTCTTCGAGCGCGGGGTCTGTCGCCGGAAAAAAGGCGGATGTTGGCGTCAAATGCCCGGTCCTTTGCCCAGAGCGCCTACTCTTTGAAAGCAGTAGTACGCCGAGAACTGG
>Ga0209976_10001658_pt1 | contig 13049 bp, 13 predicted proteins | sample SumtaG_FD_182806 | JGI IMG/M metagenome (GOLD analysis project Ga0209976, IMG submission 182806) | Deep subsurface microbial communities from Indian Ocean to uncover new lineages of life (NeLLi) - Sumatra_00157 metaG (SPAdes) (version 2) | ecosystem: Environmental > Aquatic > Marine > Oceanic >...
CTTCACCCGCTCCTGTTCGTCGTGTCACGGTCACGCAAGGTGACGGTGCCGTCTTCACTGGTCTGATGATCGACTGTCACGCAGAACGGCGTTCCCGACTCGTCTTGCCGTCGGTAGCGCTTCCCGATCGAACCCGTTTGATCGTAGAACACGTTCCAGCGCTTCTTGAGCCCCCGATAGATCTCGGCGGCAAGCTCCGGTTGGCCGTCCTTCTTGACGAGAGGAAAGACGGCCACCTTGATGGGAGCCAATCGCGGATGCAGGCGGAGAACGACGCGCGCTTGTTCCACACCTTTTTCATCCGGGATTGCGTCTTCATCGTAGGCTTCGCACAGGAAGGCCAATGCGGTGCGGTCGGCACCGGCCGAAGGCTCGATGACGTGCGGAATGTACTTGGTTTGCGTGCGGTCGTCGAAATAGGACAGATCCTTGCCGCTTCCCGGATGAACGGGCTGGCCGTGTTCGTTGCGCTCGACGACCAGCTCTTCTCCTTCGCGGATCAGCTTTCCTTCCATGTGACTACGAAGGTCGAAATCGCCGCGATGGGCAACGCCTTCCAGTTCGCCGAATTCGCCTTCTTCCAGGAACGGGAAGGCATATTCGATGTCGGCAGTGCCGCAGCTGTAATGGGAACGCTCGTCCGGGCCGTGCTCGCGCAGTTGAAGTTTCTCCGACTTCAATCCGAGAGACACGTACCAGGCGACACGCTTGTCACGCCAGTACGAATACCAATCCTGCGAGTCTTCAGGAGAGCAGAAGAACTCGATCTCCATCTGCTCGAACTCGCGCGAGCGGAAGATGAAGTTGCGTGGCGTGATCTCGTTGCGGAACGATTTCCCGATCTGAGCAATCCCGAACGGCACCTTGACCCGAGCCGTGGACAGCACGTTCTTGAAGTTGACAAAGATGCCCTGCGCTGTCTCCGGGCGCAGATAGGCTTCGGCGTTCGGATCGATCAACGCGCCGATGAAGGTCTTAAACATCAGGTTGAATTCACGTGGTTCGGTCAATTCGCAATCAGTATGCTCTCCCGGCCGTTTGCTCGGCTTTTGCGGGCACGTGCTGTCGTGTATGTGATCGGCGCGAAACCGAGCCTTACACGTCTTGCAGTCGACGAACTTGTCGGAGAACAAATCGTAATGACCGCTGGCCTTCCACACCTGCGGATGCATGATGATGCTCGTGTCCAATCCCACCATCGAGTAGGTCTCAGGCGCACCGGCCGGGGCTGTGGTGTCGTCGTGTCCGGACACCATGTCGCGCCACCAGGCTTCTTTGATGTTGCGTTTCAGTTCGACGCCGAGAGGGCCGTAATCCCAGAACCCACTGATACCGCCGTAGATCTCGCTCGATTGAAAGATGAATCCACGCCGCTTACACAATGCGACGATCTTTTCCATGGCTGTGCTGTTTCCACTCATGGCAGCCTCCTAAGGGTGAGATCCACGGCCGCAAGCAACAAAGCCACGCGGCAGCAGATTTGGATTATACTGAAGTTGCTGGCAATTTCGGGATTAGGCTGCGGTCATTTCCTGGAAACCCATCGAGGCATACAGCTTCTGTGCGGGTTCGTTGCCGTCTGTGACGATGAGCGTGAGTTGGGTGTACCCCTGATCGATGAGTGCGTTGATCGAACCTCTGAGCAAGAATCGGGCCATACCCTGACTCTTGTGTTCGGGGCGCGTCATGGTGAATATGACCAACGGAGCATTATGAGGTTCGAACCAGCTGATTAAGCATGCCGAGGCAATAAACTCCCCACTCTGGATAACAAATGAGCAATCGAGAAGTAACCGGCCATAGTCTCCAGCGGACGTCTTCTCGATCTCTCGAACCGCATCGGCAAAGGTCTCGCCTTCATCGTCGATCATTCCGCGAAAGGCGGCATACAAGAGAATGGCCAAATCGTGAGCATCCGACGCTTGAACAATCCGGCACGACCATTCATGGTCGAATGTCTGATGCGAGAGCTGAAGGGACATGGGAATACGCTTTGCTGCCATCGAACCTCGCTAGGTCGGCTGCTTCTTCATCGACAGGCTGATGCGGCGGCGATCGACGTCGATTTCCATCACGGTGACGGTCAAGTGTTGCCCGACCTTAACGACCGAAGAAGGGTTCTCCACGTATCGATCGGCCAATTGGCTGATGTGAACGAGGCCGTCCTGGTGCACGCCGATGTCCACGAACGCGCCGAAGTTGACCACGTTGGTGACGATGCCTGGCACTTTCATCCCCGGCGACAGATCGGTGATCTCATTCACACCGTCGGCAAACGAAAACGCCTCGAAGGATTCACGCGGATCGCGTCCGGGCTTAGCCAGCTCTTCCAAAATGTCGGTCAATGTCGGTAAACCCACGTTATCGGTGACATAGCGCTTAAGATCGATTCCCTCTCGAAGATTCGGTTGCTTCATCAGTTCCTCGACCGAGCAATTCAGATCGGCGGCCATCTGTCTCACGATGCCGTAGCTTTCCGGGTGCACGGCGCTGGCATCCAATGGATCGTCGCCATCGCGAATGCGCAGGAAGCCGGCCGCTTGCTCGTAGGCCTTGGGACCGACTCGCGGAACCTGCTTGAGTTGCGAACGTTTTCGGAACGGACCGTTCTCGTCGCGGTGGGCGACGATGTTTTCGGCCAGCTTGGACCCCAATCCGGAAACATGAGACAGCAACGGCACGCTGGCGGTGTTGACTTCAACACCAACAGCGTTGACGCAGTGTTCGACGACATCGTCGAGCGATTGCTTGAGCAGGCTTTGATCGACGTCGTGCTGATATTGACCCACACCGATCGATTTGGGATCGATCTTGACCAATTCAGCAAGCGGATCCGTCAGCCGCCGCCCGATGGACACCGCTCCCCGCACGGTGACGTCATAACCCGGAAGCTCTTGGCGTGCAATCTCCGAGGCGCTGTACACGGATGCCCCCGATTCGCTGACCATAACCACGGGAATCCGCTTAGCAATGTCGAGGGAACGAACCAGAGCTTCGGTTTCCCGGCCGGCCGTTCCATTGCCGATGGCGATGGCCTCGATCTCGTAGGTTCTAGCCAGGTCGGCGATCGATTGTCCGGCACGTGCGATCTCGTGTTCCGAACCGACGATGTGCACCACGGTATGGGTCAACAGCTGTCCCTGGGCATCGAGGCACACAACCTTGCAGCCTGTTCGATACCCGGGATCGATAGCCAACACCCGTTTCTGCCCCAGCGGCGGAGCCAGCAGCAGATGCTGCAGGTTGTCGGCGAATACACGAACTGCTTCGCGATCGGCCGTTTCGGTCAACTTGGTGCGAATCTCGTTCTCAATGGACGGTGCCATCAGTCTCTTGTAACCGTCTTCGACTGCCACGGTGACTTGGTCGGCTGCCTGGCTGCGTCCTCGAACGAAGCGGCGCGACAGCGTCTCAATGGCCGGTTCTTCTTCCGGCCGGACAGCCAATCGAATGACGCCTTCTCTCTCGGCGCGAAGCATGGCGTGAATGCGGTGAGCCGGCGCCTTGGACAACGGTTCCTGCCAGTCGAAGTAGTCGCGATACGCAGCACCTTCGGTTTCTTTCCCCTTGATGACGGAGGCACGAAGCGTGCCGTGCTTCTCGAACAACTCCCGTACTTCGGCCCTCGCTTCGGGCGACTCATTGACCCCTTCGGCCAGGATGTCACGTGCGCCGGCAAGGGCTGCATCGGTGTCGTCCACGCCCTTCTCAGAATCGATGAACACTTCAGCCGCCGCGATCGGATCGAAAGACGAATCCTGCTCAAGCAGACGGTCCGCCAAGGGTTCGAGCCCTTTCTCGCGAGCGATCATGGCTCGCGTTCGTCGTTTAGGGCGGTACGGCAAATATATGTCTTCCAATTCCGTCAGGGTCTTGGCGTTCTGGATGGAGCTTTGAAGATCTTCGGTAAGCAGCTCTCGCTCCTGCAGAGAGGCGAGAATGGCATAGCGCCTTTCACCGAGTTGCCGCAGCTGTCGCAGTCGGTCGCGAATGGTGGTGATGGCCACTTCGTCGAGCGATCCCGTTCGCTCTTTACGATACCGGGAGATGAAGGGAACGGTGGCGCCGTCGTCGAGAAGATCGGCCGTAGCACGAACTTGACGAGACGCGTAGCCGAATTCTCCTGCGATTTGTTCAAAGTGTTCATTCAGCATGCGGGCGCCTCCGTGAGATGGCACAACGTACGGGGTGGAATAGGTCTCGTCAAGCCAACCGATGATCTTGCTCAATGCAAGAAAAAACATACAATAAAACCTATCATGTTCTGTAATCAGTCTGTAATTCGAAAGAAATGTATAGCTGTAATTCTCGCTCTCTGTTGGTGTGGAAGTGTTGGTCTTGCTTCATCCCAAGCTTCTCCGCACCTTCTGATCACTGAAGTTTCGCTCCACTATCCCGAATTTGTTGAGATATACAATCCAACAGATCAAGAAATGAGTCTTGGCGATTTTTGGCTCTGTTACTACCCAGCGAACAGGGTTTTATGGGAAGAACCATGGCGATCCAGACAGTTTCCCGGCGAGGCATCCATTAGCCCTCACGGTTATTTCCTACTCACACTGGGAGACGACGAAACCGGGAGGAATCTTCTGACCGATTGGAATGTCTACTTAGGTATGATGCTCAAGGGCGACGGAGGTGCGATTGCAGTCTTGAATGGTGCTCCTGGTAAGGGAGAGGTTGTTGATGCTGTTGGCTGGGGAACTAGTCACTTGTCAGTTGGTTCTGCGGTGTTGGAGGCACCCGAAGGCATGGCTCTGGCGCGAATACTGGGGACAAGCGAGGGCACACCTTTCCAGAACACAGGAGACAACGCAACAGACTTCCACTACTCGCCACCGGCTCCTTCCAGCACACGTTCAGGAATTGTGATTATTCCGAATCAACCACAGATGATGAACCGCGAGACAGGAACTTTCGAGTTTTCTCTGTGCAACGCAAGTCCAGACACTTGTTTGTTCACAATTGATATAGAAAGCGAGATCGGATATGCGGCGATTCCACAGCCTACAACGCTGAGCCTCGCCCCCGGGGAATGGGGGATGGTTTCGGTTCACCCGACCCCGTATGACTACTACGTGATTGATCTCGAAACGACTGGATTGAATCCAAACGAATGCTCGATCATCGAAGCAGCATGGGTGTACGTTTGCGATGGAGAGGTCGTGCAGAGCTATTCGTCGCTGATCTTCTTCGGAGAAGAACTTAGTGCGTATATCACATCGCTCACCGGGATCACATCCGAGATGCTTGTGACGGCTCCCACACCCGAAGAGGTCATTCCTCCCATGCTGGCCGAATTGGAAGGGAGAGCAGTCCTTTCCTACAGCACAAACACATTTGATCGTCGATTCCTGGAAGCGGCAGCCGTGGCGCTCGGATTGGATATGCCAACTATCCATTGGATCGATGTCTTCTCTGTGGCCAAAGAGGCGATGCCTGATCTCCCCAGTCATTCATTGCAGGCGGTTGCTGAATCGCTCGGCATTGAAGGAAGTCATCATCGAGCCCTATCGGATTCACTCATTACGAACCTGGTCTTTCAGGAAGCCGTGAGGCGGCTGGGAAGTCAGCTCTATGTAACAATTCGAGCGGAAGAAGCAGAACTTCCAGTTGGCGTCCTAGTCCTTCCTATAGATCCTTATTGATTACCGAAGGTATTTCTCGGCCGTGTCTGAATCCATTCCAATCATGCGCAAGAAACAGGGGACGAAGGCATATGCCTCGTCCCCTTGTCAATTCAGGCTACGGTGTTTTCAGATAGATCAAATCCATCGTCAGACCGTTGCCCCCGCTCGGTGTCGCGATCGGATTGGCCACGTTGGCGTTTCCGATGCGGTTGTAATAAGCATAGGTAAACGCCGGATTGACCGTAAAGATCAGGCCCAGATCATTCTCCGTGTAGGCGACCTGGTACTGCTTGTAGGCCTCGAACGCTACGTCGTTATCAAAGGTGGCTACTCCGGCCGACAACAGCTCGTCGATCAGCAGCTCGACATCGTAGATATCATCTTCGGCTGCCGAGTAATGCCAGAAGTGCAACCCTCCCGTAGAGCGATATATGTTGGCTCCACCATTTGGTTCCGAGCTACCACTGAGCCCGAGCAGCACCATCTGAATTGTCGAAGAGGTCAAGCGATCAACCAGCGTGTTGAAATCGATGGGCTGGAACGTCACTTTGAGCCCCGCGTTTTGAAGATCGTCGGTGACGATCAGACAGATGCTCTCACGTGTCGTGTTCGGATTTGTGTTGAACTCAATCTCCACGGTGGTGCCGTCCTCGAAGTCGCGCCATCCGTCGCCATCGCGATCGATGATGTCGATTTCGTCAAACAGACTTATCGTCTTCTCAGGGTCGAATTCATAGACCACGGCATCCTCTTCCGTGACCGGGCCTCCGTAGTGGGTGCGTCCGGCATAGAACGGGGACAAGTAGCTGACCGGGCTCCATTGAGGGACAGCCAGCCCGTTGTACACGTTGCGGATAATGGTTTCCTTATCCACGGAATGGGCGATGGCTTGTCGGAAGCGAAGATCGCGGAACAGCACACGCAGGTTCTCGTCCGTGCCTTGAGCCAGGCCGTAGTCCTGATTGAGGCCGATCCATGAGGTTCCGAATACAGGAACGTCAGGTTTTACGAGAACAGTGAAGTCTTTGAGTTCGGCTTCATCTTTGAGAATGGGCAGATCGGTGGCTCGTGGTGCAAAAGCGTCCAGCTCTTGGTTGCGGAATTTCAGAAACGAAACATCCTGATTCTCGACCGTCAGAATCACATACCGGTCGAGATAGGGAAGCTGAACTCCATTGGGATCGACGTGGTAGTAATAGGGATTTCGCCGCATGGTGACGCCTTGTCCTGCGAAATAGCTTTCCACGATGAACGGTCCCATGCCCACCAGTTCGGACGGATCCGTGTCCAGGGTCCACATCGAGTTGAACTGGCCTGCCGGAACGTCGGGATTGAGTTTGTGAACGAAATCGGCCAGCACGTGTTTGGGCATGATGGTGGCGCCGAGCGCATTCAGAATCGGTCGGAACGGGACCGATAATGTGACGCGGATGGTGTGATCGTCGATCTTCTCAAATTCGGGGAACGTGTCGTCGGGAAGTTGAAGGATGTCGCGAGTGTCGGTGTCAACATCGAGGTTGTAGTACAGATCGTTAAACGTGAACAAGACATCGTCGGCAGTAAACGGCTCTCCGTCCGACCACCGCAGACTACGTCGCAGATGGAAGACGATTTCGAGGCCGTCTTCGGACAGTTCCCACGACCGTGCCAGCTCGGGAACGATGGCCGAAGTGTTCGGATCGATGTCGATCAATCCCCTCATCATGATGCTCGTGTACTGGGACGTGCTGCTCTCGTGTGACGTAACGGCGTTCCATCCCTTGGGATCGCTGATGGCGGAGGCATAAAACGTGCCGCCGCGTATACCGGGCTCGAGATGAGCATAGCTTGTCCCTTCCTCGCCGAGAGGGACCACGACAAAATCAGCCTGGTCAAGGGACGCGGGATCAACTTTCAGCGTGGCGGAATCGTCGGTTCCGGCAAGAAACTCAATACTCAGAGAAACATCGATTTCGGCTTCATGATTCAACCAACCCTTGGCCATCTCGGCGGTCGCTTCGATCGATCCGAGTACAACGTAGGTTCCTGCCGGCAAGGTGGCCACTTGAACGCCCGAATCTTTCAATTCCAATGTGCCGTGCTCATCGATCGACCGATCGAATCGATCGGGCAACGTCGCCACGCTGATTTCCATCCCGGCTACAGGTACGCGGGTGACAGCATCCAGCACAACGGCGGCGGCCCGGACGACGACTTCGCCCTCTCCGCCTTCAATACGCAATGTTCCCGTCAATTCGGCAAACAAAGCTACTTTGATCGATGCTTCGCCAGTAAAGGCTCGCTCGAATTGGATCTGTTTCTCCGCTCGGGACGTTTTCCCGAAGAACGGACTGTCTTGATCCGTAATCATGTGAAGGGTCCCGATGGCCGACATCTCCTGAGATGTAAACGACGTCTCACAGACCGGGACGTCTCCTGTGGAAATACAAAGACCTTGATCGATGATCCATGGAGAATCGAACGTAATGGGCGTAGCGATTGCGAGAAGAGAAAGACACGTCAAGCTCCCTGCGATCAGAAGAAACCACCTTTTGAGAAGATTCGTACTGCGATGCTGACTCATTCTGCCCCCCTTTAAGACCGTCTCCTGGACGGGACTCTCTGGCACGAGTGTTAAGTTTGAGTTCAACAGTGCCGGTCCTGATGACTATGATCGCAGATTTCCGACACAGGACCAAGAAAGGGGGTCGAAGGATCGCTACGAGCTAAGGAGTAGAGGTCCGGTCAAACGGTGTCCCGAACGAATGAAGCGAGGCGATTGCCGTGAGAGGTTTCCTCGGCTGGGGCTTTCCTGGGATTCCCTTTCCTATAGGCAGGACGGCCGCCAAGCGGAGGGCTTCGGGGACGGAAAGGATTGCATTCAACTCGGCTCCGGCCGGTGTATAGGGCAACGACGAGAGGCCCTCTTTCTCGGTCTGTAGAAGAATGAATCCGATTGCCAACCACACGGAAGGGATGGCATAAGGTGCCTTAGGATCGAAGAAGGCGGCGATCAGAACGGGCGCGTCTTCCAAGAACGCCTTCTCCTGCGTAATAGAGTGTTCCTTCATCCAGTTTCCCAGCGGCTCGGGAGGGAAACCGTGCAGCCGAGCCTCGACACGTTCGCAGGCAACACGAATCTCCCGCTTAGGGACCGGGTCGGTGATGACGACGAAGTGCCAGGGTTGCTGATTGGCTCCTGATGGCGCGTGTCTGCCGGCTTCAAGAATACGGGTGATGGCCTCATGGGAAACGGGCTCGGATGAGAAGGCTCTTGCGCTCTGTCTGTTTCTGATGGTATGAAGAATATCCTGTTCGGATTGAATGAGGATCACCCGCCCTTTTGCGACGGAGTATACCCGGTTCGAGATGATGGCACGGTAGACTGTGGTGAGCCAATCGATAGGAGGGAGTCATCGTGAGTGAGACCATACTGAGGGAGCAATTGATCGCCCAACTCGAGGGCGGCCAAGCCTATCTGCCCGTGAAGGAAATCTTCGAGGGATTTCCGGCCGAACGGGCAGGCGTTCGTATCGACGGCATTCGTCATACACCATGGGAATTGTTGGAGCACTTGAGGATTGCGCAGTGGGACATCCTCCAATTCACGGTGGATCCCAACCACATTACCCCACCATGGCCGGAAGAACATTGGCCGAAGAACCAAGCACCGGAGTCCGACGAAGCATGGCAAGCTTCTGTTGACGCTTTCCTATCCAACTTGGAGCACGTGAAAGAACTGGCTCGAAACCTTGAGATGCCGTTGTTCGAAAGGATTCCGCACGGTTCGGGTCAGACATACTTGCGAGAAATCCTGCTGGTGGCCGATCACAACGCCCATCATCTCGGACAACTAATGATGCTCCGACGTGCGCTGCAGGAGTAGCGTGCGCAAGATGAAGATCCAAGGAGGTGTGATGTTCAGGAAAGGTTTCATTCTGGTTCTGGTGATGGTTCTGTCAAGCAGCTGCGTTCTGGCTGGTCCGGCACAAGACATTCTCGGCCATCTGGCTGGCACGGCGCGATCTGAACGCCTGGTATCGGGTTTGACAACGATCGGGATCGGTGCGGCCGTTGGGATCGGCGGCTATATCCTGTTGGATGACGTGGGGTTGGGGACCTATGCGGCTATCGCTGGTGGGTTGGTGGCTGTTCCCGGGTTGATTACGCTGGTCATTCCTTCGGCAGCCGAGATTGCCTGTTTGAGATCCTGTGATTCGGAAATAGATTCCGCCCTAGCGTTGGAGGAGATGGCGGCCGGCGCACGGCTGACCCGCTACATCTCAGGCATCATCAATATCGCTGCGGGCACGGCATCCTTGTTGTTTCCCTACAGCTACGTTACGCCTTATGACTACGTGTATTCCGCCATCATGAGCTACGGAATGGCGGCCATTGATTTTCTCTTCCTGTCGAAGGAAGAGCGGACCTACGAACGCTATCGGCTGCTGGTCGGCGAAACTAGCTAGGGTATAGCAGCCTATGTCTGTTCTGCGGATTTGCGTCAGGTTCGTTCGTTGACAAACAGCAGCAATAGCTCTCCCACCAACAAGAACGCAGTAATCGACAACACGGCAATCCGTTGCCCTACCTGCTCGGCGACAAGATCGGCCAATCCGCGGTTCTGGAACCAGATAGACATGCGGGCTGCGATAATGCCAAATAGAATGGGGCCGACGAATGATGACGTGCACCCGGTCACGGTAGAGAAACCATAGAATTCTACGCTTTTACCTGCGAATGTTAGCATTCCCACCACGGCACGGCTTCCAACTCGAGTTCGTCCTCACGAATCGCCATGACAAGCATCATGCGGGAAACGAAAATGAAACGAGATTAATGGATCAAGATTGCTCATGAAGAACGGGACGAATCGTAGAGAACGCGATATGCTTAGCAATACCTCGGATGCAAGAATCATTGGATTGATGGAGGAAATTGTGAAGATAGAAGTTCAACAAGCACTAGAGGAAATTCGACCCATGCTTCAGGCTGACGGCGGAGATGTAGAACTGGTTGAAGTGACCGAAGACGGCATCGTCCGCGTGCGTCTGCAGGGTGCATGCAAGGGATGCCCGATGTCGCAGATGACAATCAAGAACGGCATCGAGCGACTCCTCAAAGAGAAAGTCGATGGCGTCACTGAAGTTGAGTCAGTCTGACTCATCAAGCTCGGAACAATGGTGTAGGGTCCCTTCTTCAATGCTCCAAACGGGGACATTCGAAGATCCGATCGAATCTACCCTTGACATCAGTTTCGCCAATAACGTATGTTGTGAGTAGCGGCGTCTTCGGGCGGCGCAATTTCTTTGGTTCGCTCGAACTGATTCAACAGCTCAATCACAGGAAGTTCAATCAACCATGATCGTTCGAGATGGTGTGCGCATCGAAATCGAGGATTGAAACATCAGTTTCACAATCCGGCGTCGATTGCATGGACCGGCGGATCGAACGATTCTTGAAAGAATTCAAAGGCAACGGCTCGATCCAGCGAGTCCTTGATGCCTGTCTTCTCGATCATGTCGCGATAAGTGACATAGCAGTCCAACGCTTTCCGAAAAGCTTCCATGTCCTGTTTCTTTACCGTCATCAGACAATCGATTTCATCTATCGACGAGCTTGAAAGCGCGTGCTGGCCTGACCCATCTCCGGCTTGCTTCGGGGTCAGCGTGAAGAAGGCCAATCGCTTGAGAGTACTGCCTGTCACATCCTTCATCCGGATGTAGACGCGTTTGACGACGGCGTGAACCACCAAGTGATCGTGAAATCCGCTGATGCCATGAACCGGGTACGTTACCACGATGTCGGGAAGAATAGATGCGATGTGGTTGGAAACCGCTGTTTCGAGAATGCGGGGATCAAGATCCTTGAGTCCACTGTCCGGAAAATTGAAAACGGTTAGATTGGACAGACCAAGAACCCGAGAAACTTGTTGCATTTCACGGAACCGAGCTTCACCCATTTGATCGACCGAATAGCTGAACTTATGACGTTCTCTGGTTGATCCGCCTTTGGTCAGCGTGAGCAGGCTCACCTCATGCCCGGTACGGACTTGCGCAGCAATAGCCCTGGCTGGTCCGAAGGATTCATCATCCGGATGCGGGAAGACATAGAGAATCTTCATGCTGCGTCCTTTCATCCAATAGTCAAAGAAAGAGGCAACCCTGGATGCCAACTTCTGGCAGTTCCACCTTGACGTTGCCTTCATCAAGCCATAGCCTTCCAGGATAGCACACCGAGGAGGATTCAATGGCAGTGCTGAGGTCCGAACCATATATCTGGGTCACTTGGCTCACGAAGCTGCTGGCTGGCGATTCGATGTGCGAATGGGCGTCATGGTTTCGCGCTCATCACAAGGATTACGACAAACTGCCGATGGACTTCGACTTGGCCACCTGGACAATCGACCACCGCGAATTGGTCAACGAGCGCCGCGAACAGCTTCTCGATGATGGGTACTCGGTGTATATCGAGGATGAGAACGCATTCAAGCGCATCGGCCAAACGGGGATCGTGGTGTCCGGAAAACCAGACATCCTTGCCATCAAGGACGATGTGGGAGTGATCGAGGATTGTAAGACTGGGAGGCCTCGAACATCGGATCAGATCCAAGTCCTTGTCTACATGCTGCTGTTGCCTATTCGCAATCCCCGATGCGAAAACGTCACATTGTCAGGCCGCGTGGTCTACAAGACCAATGGCGTTGATATCCCAGCGACTGGACTCGATGAGACGTTCCGAGGACGTTTCGTGGAGATGGTGCGTAAGGTCGGCGGGGACAAGCCCCTTCCCAAATCACCGACGTGGACCGAATGCCGTTGGTGCGATATCGGATCGTCCGATTGTCTCTATCGCGTGTCTGAGCCTCCCGAATCTGCGGAAGCTGAAACGGACCTTTTCTAAACGTGATCTGCGACGATGTTCATCGGTGTTCAAGTATGGCCATGTACTGCATGGCACGCTCCAACGGTGCATTCGGCTGGAGCGTCTGTGTTTCGTGGTCGAACGAGGGACCAGACTGAACGTCAACGAGGGCCAGCCCGATTCCATCAAGCAAAGACTCGAGATCACCCGGGGAATAGCAGCGAAGGGATTGCGTGACGGCGTCGGAAGAATGACCGGTCGGCCACCAGGTGTCAAGCATGCGACATCCGGCTTTGTCGAACTCATATCGTCTGCAGACATCGGGCAACTCGAAGAAACACCGAGTTGCTTGGGAGATCGCTAATGTGTTCTTTGTCACGCAATCTCCGATTGCGCTGATGAAGCCCCGGCGCTACAGAAATAGGGATGTGACGTCGCAATAGATGTGGAGTCGCAACCTGTGTGCGACGTTCTCTCTGAACCGAGAAGACATACCATCAAGCTGTAACGTATTCTCGCGTGTTATCTCAAACCCCAGAGAATGAGTCCTCGACTCATTCTCCAAGCAACTGGCTA
>Ga0209976_10001659_pt1 | contig 13049 bp, 11 predicted proteins | sample SumtaG_FD_182806 | JGI IMG/M metagenome (GOLD analysis project Ga0209976, IMG submission 182806) | Deep subsurface microbial communities from Indian Ocean to uncover new lineages of life (NeLLi) - Sumatra_00157 metaG (SPAdes) (version 2) | ecosystem: Environmental > Aquatic > Marine > Oceanic >...
AGATATAGTTATTGTGGTTAGTCCATTGCCAACAGCGAGTGTGTTTGGGCTGGAGAACTGCATTCCATTTTTTAAGCGCAGTATACTGTCTTCAAGCCCTGCTTCAGCCGCATAATAACTCTCAATAGATTTTATTTTATTACGAGCGCTAATCAAGCTGTTAAAAGTCAAAGAACTTAGTCCTGAACCAATAATTAAGCCGATGGATAAAATAAGTATTGTGGTTAGGAGCAGGGCTGCTCCTTTTTCGTTTGTTGTTTTAGTCATTGCGTAAATTAGCCGAAGAAATTAATGTAGTTGTTGCCTGATAGGCGCTTTTTGGGCTTGGCTGGATGTAAGTGGCTGATAACTCTATTCTAATTGATTTGGCGCTGTTCGTTGTTAAATAGTTAAAGACCAAATTATTTATTTTAATATTTTCTGAAACCATGGCTTTTCCTTCAGCGCCTTCTCTTTTCAGGCAAAGCCGATTGTTGTTGTCCAAATAAAAGTCAATATAAGTTGTTTGTTCGCCAGTAGGCGTATCTCGGGTTGTTATTAGGCTAAGCTGGCCCGGATGACTCTTAAAAGCGCTGGTTGTAGTATAGACACCTTGGGCATTTCGGATTTCTTGAAGCATTATTTCCATAGCCCGCTGGCTGTTTTCAGAGACCTCTTTGCTGATTTTTATTTTTGCTTGGACGCCGATTAAATTAAAAACAAACAATGTTAATATTATTGCCATAATGGCAAAAACAGCCGCGTAGATAATTAATTCAATCAAAGTAAATCCATTTTTATTCATTTAGTCAGTCCAATTAGTTAGATAAGTTGTCAAATGGGTTTGTTTTGTTCCGGTCTGGTCAATCCATTCAACAAACGCGGTTATTTTTTTAGTTTGGGTATCTTCTGCGCCGCCAGCGCTAATGTCATCATTGTTGTCCCGAAAAACTTTTTCTAAGATAACCCAGCGATTATAGGGGCCAATGATTGGACCTGGATCAGTTAGTGTCAAAGTCCATTTATTTGCGGAAATAACAGGATAATATTTTGTTTCCAGCGACAGAGAAGAAAGATTGTTCCAATTTTCGTCTCTGACGCTGCGGACTGCTTCAATCGCTTCAGCAGCCAAATTAATTGTTTCCATTTTTGCTTCGTTTTGTTCTTGGATTCGCAGATTGTATTTAGTCAATTCTAAAAAGCCCCAAAAGGCGATGGTGATAATAGCTATACAGACAATTATTTCAACCATGCCAATTCCTTTTTGTAGTTGATGATTTATTTTCATTGAATTTCTATTGCGCCTCCAAAGGCCTCAACAGTTGTTGCGCCATCTGCGGTATAAGAAATTAAATCTTTGGCGTCTATGGAAATTTGGAGGGGTTTATTATTCGCGTCTTGAGCCCGATGGATGCATAAAATCGTGTTAATTGCGTCCAAAGAATGAGTATGAATGCGCAGTTCCTGATTTTGGCCATTGACTTCAATTATTCCGTTCCAGTCAAATTCTGTCTCGGCAACATCGAAATAATCAACCATATTTATATTTTCAGTTACTGCAGGCGCGTCCGGAAAATACAAAGTTAAAATACTGGAACCCTGAATACTCCAGCCTAAATCTAAATGAATATGTCTGGTGTCAGATATACGGTTGTCTGTACAGCATTCAGCGCCTACAGCGTTTGATTCTATTTGGCCAGATGGCTGAATTGTGATGGTTTTGGTTTCTGTTGGCTTTGAGATTATTCTTAGGCCAATAGTCCCGTTTTGTTCAGTAGTTCCGTCAATGCGTTGAAAGACAACACTGCTTCCCTCGTCGGCTAGATTTATATTATAAATTTCTAAACGGTTGGGTATTTGGTGAATTTTATTATCAGCAGCCGCGGGCAGATAAGCATCTCCTTTGAATAAAGTATATTTATCGCTTTCAAAATTTACTCCGTATTGGGAGGCTTCTTCTGAAGCAAGGGTTTTGCTTTGAGCGAGTTTCAGAGTTGCTAAGATGTTTTGAGCGGTATTTTCAAGTTCGGTTTTCTTTTCAAAAAAACGATAACCAGCCGCGCTTAAAACAATTAGAATCGCTATGGCGAAAATAACTATTAAAAACTCAATTAGAGTAAAACCTTTATTTTTCCTCATACCCCGCCTATCATTGAATACATTGGCTGTATCATTGAAATAGCGAAAAAACCGACTGCTGCGCCAACAACAACCATAATAATTGGTTCAATAACCGAAGAAAGATTTTTAGTTATGTTATTGATTTCTTCTTCGTAAAAATCAGCCAGATTTTTTAACACATCAGATAAACTGCCTGTTTCCTCGCCGATTTTTATCATTTGAATTACCATTGGCGTGTATAGATTGCTGTACTTAGCAAGAGATGTGCTTAAGTCTTTCCCTTTTTGTACTTGTTCAGCTGAAATAATAAGCGCGTCTCTAAAATTGACATTGTTTAAAGTCCCGGCTACTATTTGCATTGATTTGACGATAGCTACGCCGCTTTCAATGAGCGAACTAAGGGTTCTGGCAAAACGGGCAGAATTAATTTTTTTTGTTATGGAACCGGTGATGGGCAAAACAAGGTAAATTTTATGCAGAATTTTTTTAACATCTTTATTTTTCATAGCCATTTTAACTAAAAAGAAAAGCCCGATTAAAATGGCTAATCCCAGAAGAGAATTTTTTTGAAGGAAGTTGCTTAAGCCAATAATAAACCGAGTGCTTAAAGGTAATTCCATATTTAGTTCAGTAAAGATAGCTGTTAATTTAGGGATGACTTTGATCATCATCAGGATTCCAACACCAATCATTGTTACAATGATAACTATTGGGTAGGTCATTGCGCCTTTAATTCGACTAAGCAGTTCGTGGTCTTTTCTCATTTGTTCGGTTAGTATGTTTAATACGTTTTCTAAATTGCCGCCGGTTTCCCCTACCTGGACCATATTGACATACAAATTATCAAAAATCGTGGGATGTTTAGACAAGCTCTTACTTAAAGATTGTCCTTCACGGACTTCTTTTTCAATTTGATTGATGGTTCTTTTGAATTTAGGGCTTTTAGTTTGATCTGCTAAGACCCTAAGCGATTGATTAAGAGAAAGTCCGGCTTTAATCATTATTGACAGATGCTGGGTAAATATCATTTTTTCAACCAAGGAAATTTTTCCAAATCTTTGTAATATTTTTTGTAAAGAGAGCCATTTTGAACTGGATTTGTCTTTAATTCCTTCAGGCATATGAGCAGAAATTAAAACTAAGCCCTGTTGTCGCAGGATTGCGGCTAATTCATGTTTATCAGGCGCTTCCATTGAGTCAGTTTTGGTCTGGCCTGTTTGTGTTTTGGCGGTGTATAGATATATAGGCACAATTGTTAAAATTATTCTTTGGTTACTCTCAAAACTTCCTCAATACTCGTTATTCCCTGCACTGCTTTAATAAAACCGTCTTCCAGCATAGTGAGCATGCCTTCTTTTTGTGCATGTTCTTGGATTGCATCAGTCGTGGCTTCTTTAATAATTAAGTTTTTGATCGGTTCGCTAATTTCAAGAACCTCAAAAATACCAACTCGGCCTTTATAGCCGTCCGGACTTTCTTTTGATTTGCCCGGACGATAAAATTCAATATCCTGCCAATTATCTTTTGACCCGATAATTTTTTCTTTGTGCAAAATTTTTATAACTCTTTCTAGATTTATTTCCTTGCCAATGCTTTTAATTTCGTCAAGAGTTAGTTTGTATTTTTTCTTTGTTTCTGGATATAGCCGGCGAACTAATCGTTTGGCAATAATAAGGTTGGTTGTTGAAGCAATTAAAAACGGTTCTGCTTTCATATCAATTAAGCGCGGAAATGAGCCGGCTGCGCTATTGGTGTGTAGGGTGGAAAGAACCAAGTGGCCGGTCAAAGCAGCGTTAATAGCTAAGCTGGCTGTTTCATTATCTCTAATTTCTCCAACCATAATTATATCCGGGTCCTGACGTACCAGGGCGCGCAGGCCGTTGGCGAAAGTTAGGCCAATTCTAGGTTTGACTTGGGTTTGATTGATGCGTGGCATGCGGTATTCAATCGGATCTTCAACTGTGGCGATATTAACACCGGGTTCGTTGAGTATATCCATAATTGTATAAAGAGCTGTTGTTTTACCGCAGCCAGTCGGACCAGTAACTAAAATCATACCATTCGGCTTTTTAATATTCCTATGTACTTGTTCTAGCGCTTCGCCTCCTAATCCTAATTTTTCCAGAGTTAATCCCTTAGAATCTTCAGGCAGAAGCCGTAAGACCGCTTTTTCTCCGTCAAAAATTGGCAGAATTGAGACACGGAAAGAAATTTTATAATCCTCGGTATCGATTTTAAAACGGCCGTCTTGCGGCAGCCGATGTTCGTCTAATTTTAAATTGGATAAAACCTTAATTCGCGCGATAATGCCGGGATGCACTCTTTTAGGCAATGTCATGGTCTCGTGCAGGATACCGTCAATTCGGTAGCGAACAATTATTTCTTTTTCCATTGGTTCAACGTGGATGTCAGAGGCCAGCTGCAGGATAGCGTGTTTCAAAAGGGTGTCAACTATTTTAATAATGGGTAATTCTTCAGCCGCTTTTTCCAGATCTTCTGGGATTTTTTCTTCTTTTTCTTCGGGCAAAGCGCTTATTTTAAGTTCGTCTTTAATCAGTTCGCCGAATTCCGCCTCTAAGGTTTTCTGGTATTGTTTGAGAGCGTTTTTAATGCTGGCAAGATTGGTTAAGCGCGGCAGGATTTTAAGGTCGGATTTCTTTTTGATAAATTCAATTGTTTGGAGGTCTTCCGGGTCAACCATGGCTACTTCTAATTCTTTTCCTGTTTTTCTGAAAGCGATAATATTATGGCGCCGGGCAATTGGTTCTGGAATAATTTGGAGGATTTCCTTTGGGATAGTTTCTTTTTCAAGATTGACAAATGGAATGCCCAAAATATATGCTTTGAGCTTATTCAGCTGTTCTTTGGTAATGATTTTTTCTTTAATAAGAACAAAGGCCAAACTCTGTTTGGTTTTTGTTGCCTGGATTTCGGCTTGTGATAACTTTTTCTTATCAACTAATCCAGTATCAAGAATAAAAGCCCTTAATTGCGAATCTTCAACACGCATGATGAATTTCGAATTTTATTGGTTGAGGATTTGTTTAATTTTATCAACCACCTCTGCTAATTCATAATTGGCTTTAACTAAATATGTGGTTGCTTTCAGGGAAAGCGCTTTTTCCACATCACCGCTTTCCTCTAAGTTTGTCAGGACAATCACAGGGATGTTTTTGGTTATTTCGTTTTCTTTTAGCTCTTTAAGGACTTCGAAACCGTCTTTTTTAGGCAGAATCAGATCTAAAAGTATTAAATCTGGTTTAATTTTTTCAGCCATTTTTAGGCCTGTTTCTCCATCTAAAGCTTTGTTGATTTCATATCCTTCTTTTTCCAAGAACCGCCCCACTGTCTTTTGTAGTCCTGGTTCATCTTCAATAAATAGTATAGTTTTCATATAATTTAGAATAACGAATCATGAATAACGAATCATGAATAATTTTTATTCCTGATTCTTAATTCATAAATTCATGCTTTAATTGGTAGTTCAAACCAAAAAGTTGATCCTTTTCCTTCTTGGCTTTGGAATCCTATTTTACCATCAGAGGCCCTAATAATTCCTTTGCTGATAAATAAACCCAATCCGGTTCCTTCAGTTTGATATTTCATAACATTTCGGCTGCGGAAAAATTTTTGAAAGATTTTTCTCTGGTCTTCTATTGGAATACCTACTCCATCATCTTTGATTTCGCACCTTATGAATTCATTTTTCTTTACAAGTTTAATTTCAACTCTTCCTTCGCCTTTGATATATCTGACAGCATTATCTAGCAGATTACGGAGAACAATTTCTATACCTTGCGGGTCAACAGAGACCAATGGCGGATTTGTTACAGTTTCAAACGATAACTGAATATTACAGGCTTTAGCTATGGTCACGTATTCTTTCATTAAATCTTGAATTAGTTTTTCCAAAGAAATTTTTTCCGACCGCAATCCTAGCCGGCCTTGTTCAATTCGAGAAACATTAAGCAAGTCATTAACAAGATTAATCATCCGTTGATTATTTTCTTTGATATCTTTTAGCCCTTCAAGCTCTTCTTTTGTCGCTTTTTGGTGCGTCATTAAGTTTATTGCCCATTTGATACCGGTTAAGGGCGTGCGCAATTGATGAGATACAATGCTTACAAACTCTGATTTCATCTGATTGGCTTGAGCTAATTTTTCAAATCCCTGAATGATAAAATGGCCAATAATAATTAAGAAAACTGTTACGCTAATAACAATAAGCGCGACTATTTCCGGCTCAGTATATTTGACGGCAATGGTATAAGTGCTAAGCATAGCTAAAATAGTGATTAGGCCGGTTAATAAAAATAAAAAGTTTGGACATTGCCAAAGAGGCAGATGATATCTTCTGCACTGGGCAACGAAATTTAATTGCTGGCAGATATTTTTGAGGAACATAGTTATAATTGGTTATTAATTATTATATCACAATATACCATAAATAAGAAATCAACGCCAATTTCAATCTTGACTTAAAACAGTTGTAGGGTAATAATAAGAAATAACGGGGATTAGCCTAGTGGCTAAGGCGCTTCGTTTGGGACGAAGAAATCGCGAGTTCGAGTCTCGCATCCCCGACCAGATTATTGCGGGTATCGTATAGTGATTATTACTTCAGATTTCCAATCTGATAACGGGGGTTTAATTCCCCCTACCCGCTCCAGAATGTTTGATAACAAAAAGAGCGAAAAACAATTTCGCTCTTTTTGTTTTGCTTTCAAAAGCAATCTAAAAGGTCGTTCCTATTTAACAGCGTCTTTTAACGCTTTGCCTGCTTTGAATTTAGGAACTGTTGTAGCGGCAATTTTAATCTTTTCGCCGGTTCGCGGGTTAACACCCATACGGGCCGCTCTTTTAGAAACGCTGAATTTGCCAAAGCCGGTCAAAACAATATCACCGCCTTGGGATAATGTCTTAGTAATGGTATCAAGAACCGCATTGACCGCATCGCTGGCTTCTTTTTTAGAACAGCAGCTGTTGGCTACTGCATCAATTAATTCATCTTTAGTCATATGTTTATTATTTATTGTTCGTTGTTAATGTTTTTCGACCTTTATTATTCTTTTTTAATTTTAGCTATATTATTGATTTTAGCAAGTCATTTTCTAAATATCAACAATTTCCTGGAGTTTTTCAATTTTATCGGCTTTGCCCTTTTTGTCTATTTTCAGCAGAATTGCGTTCACTTCCACTGGTCCTCCCTCGGCCATTTCTAATCTGAGATGCATTTGAGTAAGAAATTTTTTTATAGCGATTTTTTTATCAACGCCCAAGCTGGAATCTCTGACGCCAACCATGCCAACATCAGAGATATAGGCAGTGCCTTGAGGCAGAATGCGCGCGTCAGCTGTCGGGATATGAGTGTGAGTTCCGAGAACAGCTGAAACACGGCCGTCCAGATACCATCCTAAACAAACTTTTTCTGAGGTTGCTTCAGCATGCCAGTCAACAATTACAACGTCAGCGTTTTCTGCCTCCTGTTCTAAAATTTTATCTGCTGTTCTAAAGGGGTCATCGTATTGTTCACGCATAAATACTCGGCCAATCAAGTTTATTACCAATATTTTTTTGGTTCTTAATTCAATAAAGCGATAGCCCTGGCCAGGCGTCTCTGGAGGAAAATTAGCCGGTCGAATCAGAGGTATTTTTTTATCTTCCAAAAGTTCGGTTACACTTTTTTGATCCCAGATATGGTCTCCGGAAGTAATCAGGTCTATGCCGACTGTCAAAACTTCATTTAGGGATTTTTCAGTTATTCCTTTGCCATGCGCCAAGTTTTCTCCATTAGCTATAATAATATCCGGCTGATATTTCTTTTTCCATTTAGGCAGTATTTTTTTGATTGCTTCTCGGCCTGGTTTGCCGACAATATCGCCGAAGAATAAAATTTTCATATAGTTTCCCGGTTGGCCCTATTTATCGCGCGTATTCTATTGCTCTTGTTTCTCTAATTACATTAACTTTAATTTCTCCCGGATATTTCAATTCCTGTTGAATTTGTTCAGCAATTTCTTTAGCTAATTTATGCGACTGCAAATCGTCTATTGCAGTTGGTTGGACAAAGACTCGGATTTCACGGCCGGCCTGGATAGCGTATGTTTTTTCTACGCCATTAAACGAATTAGCTATGTTTTCTAATTCTTCCAATCGTTTAAGATAGGCCTCTAATGTATCTTTTCTAGCTCCGGGACGCGAGCCTGAAATTGTGTCTGCCACCTGGATAATAATTGATTCCAGGCTTTCATAAGGATATTCTTCATGATGGGCCTGCATTGCTTCAATTACTTTTTCATCAGTGTCAAATTTTTTGAGAATTCTTTTTCCTATTTCAACATGAGAACCCTGAATTTCATGGTCTACTGCTTTGCCAATATCGTGGAATAAGCCGGCTTTTTTGGACAGATCAACACTAGCTCCTAATTCAGCGGCGATAGCTCCAGACAAATGAGCTACTTCCACAGAATGTAGAAGCACATTCTGGCCATAGCTTGTTCGGAAACGCAAACGTCCCAGTAGTTTAACCAATTGTGGATTAAGACCGGCAATACTGACGTCATAAACAGCTGCTTGGCCTGCTTCTTGGATTTTTTCGCCGATTTCCAGCTGAGCTTTCTCAACTGTTTCTTCAATGCGGGCTGGCTGGATGCGTCCGTCAAGAAGCAGTTTTTCCAGAGCGATTTTAGCGATTTGGCGGCGGATTGGATCAAATCCAGAAACAACAATAGCTCCAGGCGTGTCATCAACCAGAATCTCTACTCCGGTTAATTTTTCCAATGTTTTAATGTTTCTGCCTTCCTTGCCGATAATCCGTCCTTTAAGATCATCGCTTGGCAAGCTTACAGAAGTTGAAGTTGTTTCGCCGACTTGAGAGGCAGCGTATCTTTGCATAGCCAGAGCAATAATTCGCTGCGCTTTTTTATTCAGTTCTTCTTTGCCGTCTTCTTCCAATCTCTTTAGTTTTTCCAAAAGGACTTGTTGGTGTTCTTTTTCAGCCATTGTCAAAAGTTCCGCTTTTGCCTGTTTTGGAGATAGATTGGCTATTTTACCTAACTCTTCTAGTTGTTGCTGTTGGAGTTTGTTTAACTCTTTCTTGATTTTTCTAACCTTTTTGACCTTAATTTGAAAACATTGATGGTCTTCTTCTAATTTGCTGTTTTTATGGTCAAGGTTTTGTTCTTTCCGCAGCAAGCGTTCTTCCATGTGGGTCAGTTGTTTTTGCCGTTCTCTTTCCTGTCCTTTGATTTCTTCCAGAATTTTGCTTGCTTGCTTTTCGGCTTTGATCAATGTTTCTTTGGCTTCATCTTTGGCATGACTGATTAATTTGTTAAGCTTGGATTCAATAGTGCCGGCTTGTTTTTTGGCAATGGTCTGACGGGTGTAGTAACCCAAAATTGAACCGACTGTTAAAGTAGCGATAATGCTTCCAGTAAAAATAATTAAATTGTTCATAATTTGATTTCATTTCAAATCATCCTCCGCTTTTTGTTTAATAAAAAGCGCAAAATAAAATTCATAATTAAATTTAGTAATTAATCGGCTTAAGCATACCAAAAAAAGAAGACCTTGTCAATTTTAGGCCTTCTTTTTTGTCTTTTTCTTAGTTGTTTTTGTTGTTTTTATTTTCTTTGTTTTTTCCTTTTTCTTAATTTTCTTTTTAACCTTTTTCTTGGCTGGTTTTTGTTCGGTTGGCGTTTGCATAGTTATGTCAATTTTCCAGCCGGTTAATTTAGCGGCCAGTCGGACATTTTGACCCTTAATGCCAATGGCCAGAGAAAGTTGGTCTTCTGGAACAATCACATTGGCTTGATTTTTCTTTTTGTCAATTTTTACTTCTATTACTTTGGCTGGCGAAAGGGATTTACTGATGAATTTGACTGGGTCATCCGACCATTCAACGATATCAATTTTCTCTCCGCTTAATTCATTGATGACTGCTTGGACGCGTGTGCCTCTTTGGCCAATCATAGACCCGATTGGGTCAATTCTTTCTTCAGTAGAAACAACGGCAATCTTTGAGCGGGAGCCGGCCTCTCGGGCGATTGATTTAATTTTTACCGTTTCAGCGGCAATTTCAGGCACTTCCAAAGTAAAAAGTTTGCTTATCATCTTGGGATGCGCTCTGGAGAGAGTAATCATTGAACCGCGCGCGTCCTTTTGGACTCCGATGATATATACTCTTAGCCGTTGTCCTATCTGATAATGTTCTTGGGGAATTTGTTCTTCTGGGAACAAAATACCAGTTGCTTTGCCAATATCTACGAAAATATTCCCTTTTTCCATTCGTTGAACGACACCGCTGACCACCTGACCCTCTTTTTCTTTATGTTCTTCATAGATTGCTTCTCGTTCTGCTTCGCGGATGCGCTGGATAATAACTTGCTTGGCTGTTTGGGCGGCGATTCGTCCGAAATCGTGAGTAACTTTCAATGGGAACTCTATTTCATTTTCGGGTTTGATTTTTTCTTTTTTAACGCTCTTTGGTAAATCTTTGAGCGTTTTGATTTCTTCAATCATAATGTGCTTTTCTGGATTGAATCTGATTTTCTTTTCTTTTTCTTCAATTTCTTCTTCAATTTCTTCTTCTGCGCCTTCTTCGGTGTCTGGCTTGAGCATTGATTGGTCAACTACTAATTTGACTTGAAAGACCTTTATTTTCCCGGTTTCCAAATCAAACTTTACCTTGATATTTTGGCCTTTGCGGTCGTATTCCTTTTTGTAGGCGGCCGCTAAAGCCATTTCAATTGTCTCAAGGACTTTTTCTTTAGAAATGCCTTTTTCCTCGCAAATTTGTTCAATAGCTGATGTAAATAATTGTTTATCCATTTTTTTAAAAAGTCCGTTTCTGGAACGGACTTTCTTTCTTGATTCTTTCTTTCTCTTGCTTTTGAGATTAGCACAGACTTAGTTATTCTGTCAATCTTCTTGTCAGACTGGCTTCCTTGTTATTCAAAAAAGTTATCCACAGAAAGTATTAACTATTTGAGATTTATTATATTTGTAGTATAATGTTAATTACAGTAGAATAATATTAGTTTAATTATAGATTCGTCCTTGCATAAGTGGACGGGCAAAAGTATGGCTCAGATCCCAAAAAAACATATCTCTGTTTCTAAGCTTAGTTTAATTTGTTTGGTTTTCTTTTGTCTGTTTTTTGTTAGTTTACCCTTTTCAGCCAGGGCCGGCTTTGACCAAAAACTTTCTGATTTAAGCCAATCTTTATCGGCTTCCATTTTTAACTTTTCAGAATCTTTATCAAGCCAGCTTACTCAAATTAGCAAAGCTGGTTCTTTGTTTTTGTCTCAATTCAAAGACAAAGTTTTCAGTCCCTTTCAAAATCTTCCTCAATATTTTCAAATAACCGCTGAAAAAGAAGGACAAAAGACAGAAGAAGGAGGGAATAAGGAAGCAGAAGAATTAAATAATCAGTTAGAAGAAACAAGTTACAAGTTAGCTGTTCAAAACAAGGAGATTTCTTCGGCTGAAAAAACACTTCAAGCCAAGAAAACGACCAAAGAAACAGTTACTAAAAAAGTCACTGAAATCACCCGGATTACTGAAGTCGTCCAATCAGCCGACCTAACCCGGATCAACCAGAATATCGACTCTCTATCCCAGGACATCACTGACCTGGCCAGCCAAATCAGTTCAAGGATTGACTATGCTACCCCATCATACGCGCCGGTCTATGTGCCTTCTTTCGGTCTTCAAGTGTCAGGCCATTCTCTTTTGTCTACTATTAATGTTACCGGCTCTGGAGCCTTAGGCGGTTCTCTGTCAGTTAAAGACAATGTTGCTTTTGGTAATGAAACAGACCAACATACAACTTTTGAGGTGTATTCAACCGCCACTTTCAATGAAGCAGCTGCCTTTAACAGAGGGATGAGAGCTTCCAGTTTGGTGACTAGCGGCAATCTGACTGTCAGCGGAAATGGGACAATCAGTGGAACATTAAGCGCCGCTACTACCACCATTACGGGCGACTTTACTGTCCAGGATTCAGACAGCGCCGCTCATTTGTATGTTGATAACGATACGGGATATGTCGGTATCGGCACAACAACGCCCCAATTTAAACTCTCTATTGACGATGATGGAGGGATACTGGCTGTAGGAACCTATGGTAGCGGAGAGACACTGACTACTTCCGGAGCAGGCACCCGGCTCATCTGGTATCCTAAGAAAGCGGCTTTCAGGGCGGGGTATGTTGGCCACCAAGGCGGCACTGAATGGGATGACTCTAATATTGGAGATTACTCAACTGCTCTGGGAAATTCAACAACTGCCATCGGCGATTACTCAACCGCCATGGGCTTCCTCACAACCGCCAGCGGAATTTACTCAACCGCCATGGGAGTTGAAACAACTGCCAGCGGAATTAGCTCAATTGCCATAGGGTGGCTCACAACCGCCAACAATACCGCGTCAACCGCCATGGGTCTCAGCACAATCGCCAGCGGCGGTCAATCAACCGCCATGGGATTTGAAACAATTGCCAGCGGAAATTCGTCAACCGCCATGGGCAACAGAACAACTGCCATCGGCGATTATTCAACCGCCATGGGATACTACACAATTGGCAGCGGCAATTATTCAACCGCCATGGGCTACTACACAACTGGCAGCGGCAATTATTCAACCGCCATGGGCTACTACACGTCTGGCAGCGGCGATTACTCAACGGTAATGGGAAGTAAAATAAGCACTCAAGGAAATTACTCATTTGGCATTGGGCTAGATAATACGGAAAGAACTATAACCCAAGCCAATACAATGGCCATTGTTGGAGGCAATGTCGGCATCGGGACAACTACGCCATATAGCAGATTATCCGTTTGGGGAGATGGAACTAATCCTATTTTTGAGGCTGTAGACAATGCTTCGTCCACTAAAATGGTGATATTGAATAATGGAAATGTCGGCATCGGGGACACGGACCCATCCGC
>Ga0209976_10001662_pt1 | contig 13034 bp, 12 predicted proteins | sample SumtaG_FD_182806 | JGI IMG/M metagenome (GOLD analysis project Ga0209976, IMG submission 182806) | Deep subsurface microbial communities from Indian Ocean to uncover new lineages of life (NeLLi) - Sumatra_00157 metaG (SPAdes) (version 2) | ecosystem: Environmental > Aquatic > Marine > Oceanic >...
CCGAGCATAGTGAGGTCGAGTTCTTTAATTTTAGCGCAGCGAGCCTTAGAACGCTTCAAATTGTACCCACGATGAGTTCGGAAGTTCAGACGCTGGTCAATCGGAACATATTTATGACAACCGGTATAGTGTAACTTCTTAAAAAGTTATAGTAAGCGCTACGGTGTCCGGTGATCACTGATAACTGATAACCGATCACCGGATCACTCCAACATTTTTATACCCTATGAATGAATAAATGCGGCCATTACTTTTGGTAATAACATGGAACTTGTTAATAAACTGATGAAGCAGGCAGTATCAGAAAATATATTTCCCGGAGGAGTGCTTTTGGTTTTTGGGGAAGATTCTATTATTTTTTTTAAAGCATATGGGTACGCAAATATATTTTCCAAGCGTCGAATGGATAAGGACACTATTTTTGATTTGGCATCGCTTACCAAACCCCTTGCAACAACTTTGGCCATTATGATACTGATTCAGCAACATAGGCTGAATTTAGAGCAAGATATAGGATCAGTATTGCCTCAATTTGATAAAACAGAAAAAAGTAATATAAAAATAAGTCATCTCCTTTATCATAATTCCGGTCTTCCTGATTATCGTCCATATTATCGTAAGTTGCGTAAACTTCCTATAGATACTCGATTATTTGTTTTAAGGGATTTACTTGTGAAAGAGCCTTTACTGCATCCCATCGGGCAAAAAGTATTATACAGCGACATTGGGTTCATGATTTTAAGGTGGGTGGTTGAAAGTGTATCCGGTAGTCGTCTTGACCAATTTGTTTATGAAAAGATTTACAGGCCCCTTAAAATTGAGGACCTTTTTTTTATTGATCTCGATTCAGAGCGTCGAAATGGAAAATTTGCAGCTACTGAATTGTGTCCATGGCGAAATATCCTTTTAGAGGGTGCGGTACATGATGATAACGCATATGTTATGGGAGGGATTGAGGGACATGCCGGTCTTTTTGGGACAGCTAATGATGTTAATATTCTCTTGTCGGAACTGTTGGCTGCTTTTAATGACCGTTCATTAATTCATATATTTCAAAAAGATTTAGTGAACAAGTTTTTTGAGCGTCAGGAAGATTCAGGCAGAGCCCTTGGTTTTGATACTCCATCTTTGTTTGATTCGAACTGCGGCAATTATTTTTCAAAAAGGAGCGTAGGGCATCTGGGTTTTACAGGGACATCTTTTTGGATGGACCTGGAAAGATCAGTTATTGTGCTACTTTTAACCAACCGAATACATCCATCACGTGATAATTTAAAAATAAAGGTTTTCAGATCAAAATTACATGATACTGTAATAAAAAATATTCAAATGAAAAACAAAAATTAATTTTTTAAATAGCAATACGTTAATGATCTTTTCCCTTGAAAAGGCGATATTTTTTTGATAACAATCTTACTAAATTATAAGATAAAAGTTTAATATCAATTTAGTCTTCTGAAACAAAGGGTTTTGAAAAAGTCCCGAAAAAGGGGACATTTTTCAAAGATTTTGTAAACTAATAGACATCCGCCCTTTTAGGGCGAAAACGAGGAGCTATGAATTTATTTGATTCTATTCTAGGAATATTTTCGACTGACCTTGCTATCGACTTGGGTACTGCCAATACTCTTGTTTATGTTAAAGGTAGTGGCATTGTTTTAGATGAACCTTCGGTTGTTGCGGTTCATACTGACAACCGGCTGAAAAATCGTGTTCTGGCGGTTGGTTCCGAGGCGAAGAATATGTTAGGAAGAACACCCGGCAATATCGTGGCAATTCGTCCTTTGCGTGACGGGGTTATTGCTGATTTTGAGGTTACTGAAGCAATGCTGCGTCATTTTATTCAAAAGGTGCATAATAGGCGGACGTTTATAAGACCAAGAATTATTATTGCCGTGCCGTCTGGAATTACTCAGGTTGAAAAGCGTGCCGTTAGAGAATCCGCCGAATCTGCAGGAGCCCGAGAAGTGTTTCTAGTTGAAGAACCCATGGCTGCGGCAATTGGAGCCGACCTGCCGATTACTGAACCAACATGTAATATGGTTGTTGATATAGGCGGCGGAACAACCGAGGTGGCGGTGATATCTCTGGCTGGAATTGTTTACAGTAGGTCTATCAGGATTGCAGGTGATAAAATGGATGCTGCTATTATCCAGTATATAAAGAGAAAATATAATCTTTTGATCGGTGAAAGGACAGCTGAATATATCAAGACAACAATTGGAAATGCATACCCTGACCCGCAAGATCTGGAAACAATAGAAGTTAAAGGCCGAGACCTTGTATCGGGAATCCCCAAGATTCTATCCATTGATTCAGAAGAAATAAGAGTATCAATTTCAGAGCAGATAGATGCCATAGTGGAAATAATAAAAATGGCTCTGGAACAGACCCCTCCTGAGCTGGCAGCAGATATTGTTGATAGAGGCATTGTATTAGCAGGGGGTGGTGCTCTGCTAAAAAATCTGGACAAGCTTTTAAAGGAGGAAAGCGGTCTTCCGATAACAGTAACAGAGGACCCATTATCAACAGTAGTCATTGGTTCCGGCAAAATTCTAGATAACATTGAAATCCTTAAACAAGTTATAATTTAATTACATGTTCTCGAAAAAGATGGTGGTGATTGTTGGTGTGATCCTGCTGATCGCCATCAACATCATAGCCCTTTCTATTAATAAGAGACACGGTGCCCTACCTTATGGAATTGGACGAATAGCTATTTATATTATTGCTCCTTTCCAAAATGCAGTTACCCATTCGATCCGTTTTGTAAAAAATGTATGGAGCCAATATTTCTTTTTAATTTCAGTAGCAAAAGAGAATGAAAATTTAAAAAAAACGCTATGTTATGCCATTGAAGAAAATGAAAAGCGGAACGAAATAGAACTAACCAACTATCGGTTGCGTAAATTATTAAACTTTAAAAAAAACATAGACCATCAAGTTCTTCCTGCTGAAATAGTTGGCAAGGATCCTTCTCCCTGGTATCAAGCAATACTCATTGACAAGGGCAAATCTCATGGTGTTGAAAAAGGGCAACCGGTGGTGATTCCGGAAGGTATTGCAGGGCAGGTTACTGAAGTTTTAAACAATTATTCCAAGGTATTGCTGATAATAGATCAAAACAGTGCAGTGGATGCTCTGGTTCAAAGAACAAGGGCTCGGGGAGTGATCAAAGGTGATTCTACTGATCGATATCTATTTAAATATGTTTTGCGTAAGCACGATGTCAGAATAGGTGATACTATCGTTTCATCTGGATTGGATGGTGTTTTCCCAAAAGGATTACGTATAGGTTACGTTTCAGAAGTTGTAAAGCCCAGTTCGGGGATCTTTCAGGATGTTACGGTTGCACCCTTTATCGATTTTGAAAAACTTGAAGAGGTTTTAGTTTTATTAAATCCTTTAAAGAATGAGCATGTGAAGGAGTAATGACGTATTGCTTTTATATAATAACTTGCCTTTTTTTTGTAATCTTGCAGACCTCAATTGTTCCATATCTCCCTTCATCTATTAGATTTTATGATTTATTGACTCCATTTATTATTTATCTCGGCCTTTTCCGTCCTGCCCGTGAAAGCATATTTGTTATACTCTTTATCGGATTTGTAATGGACAGCCTGTCAGGCGGGCTTTTCGGATTGTATATGACGACTTATTTTTGGCTATTCATCGGAGTGAGGTTCCTTACAAAATTTTTCCAAGTAGAAAATAGCACCCTTTTCTTGTTTATTGTTGCAATTGGCGTGTTAGTAGAGAATTGCATATTTATTGGAATTGTGGCTATTTTAGAACCGACGACACAGTTTTCTAAAACCATAATAAAAACTGTTTCATGGCAGATTTTGTGGGCATTATTCACTGGACCAATTTTTTTAATAATTTTAAAATACGCTCATAGAAGATGGGATAAATGGTTTAAGGAACTGTTTGTGGGAAACAATTGACATAAATGATAGTAAAGTTATTTGTTATTCGAATAACTATAACCCTAATTGAGCGAAAATAATGCTCAATTAGGCGTTAATTGTTAATTGTTATTAGTTATTAGAATTTGGTGATCGTTTTATTTTATATATCTATGATTGATGAAATATAAAAACGGATTTTATTTTTTTTAAACGATTAACCAATAACAAATAACGAATAACTCCCAATTGGTTTTTTACTCAATTGGGGTATAACATTTAGCCAATTTATTGAGGAGAGTTTTGATCAAGTATTTAAAGACTGTAGACAGTGAATGGTACAAACATCGTCTTGCCGGCGTCATGTTCTGTATTATGACTGCTTTTGTTGTTCTTTTTGCACGTCTGTTTTACCTCCAGGTGATTAAGGGAAATGAGTTCAGACAACTTTCTGAAAACAATAGTATACGGCTACAAAATACTGAGGCCCCAAGGGGTTTGATTTTTGATCGCAAAGGAAAACTATTAGTGGATAATCGTCCTTCCTTTGATTTGAGCATAATAGTAAAAGATGCCAAACCGATTGCTCGTACAATTGAAAAACTATCCAGATATGTTAAAGTTCATGAAAAAAATCTTATGTCAAAGATTGAAAAAAATAATGCTGTTTCATTTTATAGACCGGTTATGTTGAAACAGGATATCGGGCGAGATACTTTAGGCGCCATTGAGGTTCATAAGTTTGACCTTCCAGGTGTTGAAATTAATGTTAAGCCTCGGAGACATTACGTAAATAAGCATATTGCTGCACATCTTATCGGATATTTAGGTGAAATTAATGCTAATGAACTTAAATCTAAAAAATATTTAGGATACAGTAGCGGTGATTTTATTGGAAAGTTTGGTGTTGAAAAGGTTTATGAGCAGTTTTTAAAAGGAAAACATGGAGGACGGCAGGTTGAAGTAAATGTCACCGGCCAGGTTGTAAGAATATTGCAAACAGTTCATGCTAAACCGGGGCATAACATTTTTTTGACCATCGATTTAGAACTACAGAAAAAGGCAGAAGCACTATTAAATGGTGTAGCAGGTGCTGCAGTTGCCATGGAACCAACAACCGGGCGTATTCTTGCCATGGCAAGCAGCCCATCATTTGATCAGAATGTTTTTGTTTCCGGCATGTCCCATGAAGAATGGAATTCTCTTGTTACCAACCCCTTGCGTCCAATGGAAAACAAGGCTGTTCAGGCCGAGTATCCTCCGGCGTCGGTATACAAGATTGTCACAGCCATTGCAGGATTGGAAGAAGGGGTTATTGATGAAAAAACCACATTTTACTGCCCTGGGCATTATAGATTAGGAGATCGTGTTTTTCGGTGTTGGAAAAAAGGTGGGCACGGTTCTGTTAAAGTTGTGAAAGCAATAGCTGAATCATGTGATGTATTTTTTTATCAGGTTGGACAAAAGGTGGGTATAGATCGACTTGCATGGTATGCTAAAGCATGCGGTCTTGGCTCAACTACCGGTATAAACCTTGATCAAGAATCAAAGGGCTTAATTCCGACTGCAGCCTGGAAGAAACAACGTACAGGGATTGCATGGCAGGGAGGTGAAACCCTTTCTGTGGCCATAGGACAGGGTTATAACCTTGTTACACCATTGCAGGTGCTGGTTTTAATTTCAGCAGTCGCTAATGAAGGTATAATATATAAACCGTTGATATTAAAAACAATCGAGACTGATGAGGGTAAGATTCTCTTTAAAAGCGAAAGTCAGGTTATCGGCAAATTACCTGTTAGTAGCCCAACCCTACAGATTGTCAAAAGAGGGTTATGGGAGGTGGTAAACACTAGAAAAGGGACCGCACGGAGCGTAAGGATTGCCGGAATCGAAATCAGTGGTAAAACGGGGACGGCTCAAGTGGTTAGCAGCGATACCAGTGAAACTGATTCCGAAGAGGAAAGGGAATATCATTTAAAGCCTCATGCGTGGTTTATGGCTTATGCGCCATCTGATGATCCACGAATAGCCGTCACTGTGATTGTAGAACATGGAGAACACGGTTCAAGTACAGCTGCTCCAATTGTAAAAGAATTAATAAAAACGTATTTGTCGAATGATAAACCGGGCACTCGGTTAAAAGCTCAGAGCGGAGCCACAGACCTACATCAAGGATCTAATATTTATGTTCGATAGACGGCTGATAACAAACTTTGATTGGGGCTTATTAGGACTTACACTTCTACTTGGAGCCTTGGGGCTTATTGCATTATACAGCGCCGCAATGGCAGGCATATCAACTCCACAAAAAATAATTTATATTAAACAGTTGGTCTGGTATTGTGTTGGATTGGCCGCAATGGTTATTGCTTTTTTATTTAATTATAAAATATTGGACCGGTGGGCTCACGCAATTTATGTGATATGCATTATCCTTTTGATTTGTGTTATATTCTTCGGAAAACATATAGGAGGATCAAGACGCTGGTTAATACTTGGCCCTTTTTCAATTCAACCGTCGGAGCTGGCCAAGATTGGTGTAATTATTATTCTATCACGATACTATTCAATGCGTGGAAGTACCAGGGGTTTTTCATTGCGTGAACTTTTTAGTCCCTTGTTATTGACGACAATCCCATTTATTTTGATTGTAAAGCAACCAGATTTAGGAACAGCCATGTTGATCATTTTAATAGCTGGTTCGATGACGGTTTTTGCAAAAATTGAAAGACGCTCGTTAATATATTTAATAGCTTCAAGTATGGTATCGGTTCCATTAGTATGGTTTTTTTTAAAGGGATATCAAAAACAACGAATTTTGACCTTTTTAAATCCGGATCGCGATCCTCTTGGTGCCGGTTATCATATTATACAATCCAAAATTGCCATAGGCTCAGGCATGATTTCAGGCAAGGGGTTTTTAAAAGGAACTCAGAATGCACTTTCTTTTCTGCCTGAACATCATACCGATTTTATATTTTCAGTTCTTGCAGAAGAGTGGGGTTTTGTCGGCTCTTCAGTCGTCCTTCTTGTTTTTCTCCTGCTTATCATATCTGGTTTGAATGTTGCTTTAAAATGTCGAGAACCATTTGGTACGATCCTTTCGGTTGGTATCACAGCAATGATATCATGGCAGGTTTTTATCAATATTGGGATGGCAATGGGTATTATACCGGTTGTAGGTATCCCATTGCCGTTTATTAGTTATGGGGGATCATCAATGGTTACAATGATGCTTTGTATCGGTTTATTAATGAATGTGAGCATGAGGCGGTTCATGATTGAATGATGCTGGTTTAAATTTAACAACATTTGAAGCTTGTTTTCCGCCGCGGCGGATTAGCTTTTTAGTATATTAAAACGGTTAATACAACCGGTTTATAAGTTTGGGCTTATATTTCAGGAGGGGGTATGAAAAAAGAAAAGACGGCTGGCTCGATAACTACTTTTCTGGGATCTGGAACTGGTGTTGAAGGAAAAATTGAGTTTCGGGGTACAATAAGGATAGATGGGAATGTAAAAGGAAAGATATTCAGTAATGGTGGGACTGTTATTGTGGGTGAAACTGCCGTTATCAACGCAGAAATTATTGTTGATGTTGCAATAATTATGGGTGAAATAAATGGTATTATTGATGCAAGGGACAAGATTGAGATTTATCCACCGAGTCGTGTTGTGGGCGAAATTCGGGCTCCGGTTATATCGATTGAGGCAGGGGTTATATTCAACGGAAATTGCGTCATGAAAGCAAAAACAATATCATCAAGCAAGGGGGATGATAAGCCAAAAGAAATTTCTGCAAAAGAGGATATTAAAGAGAAATAAAAAAAACCTTTGACAATTTATTTTATCTGATGTTATAGACCGCTGCGTCTATTGCTTTTATATTTTAATATGTTGCAACATAACCATATTAGTAAAGAGACCTTTTCAAAGGTCTTATATGGCGTAGCCTTGATAGGGGAGGATATGTAATGATAAGCATTGATGGATCGATTATCATACAGATTGTTAATTTCATATTTCTGATATGGATTTTAAACATTATTTTATATAAACCGATCCGAAACGTACTGCTTCAAAGAAAGGAAAGAGTTGCAGATTTTGAGCAGAGCATTGAGGCCTCCAGAAGGGATGTAGAGGAGAAAGATGAGGCTTTTTCTTTGGGCATTAAGGAGGCAAAGGCAAAGGGATTAAAGGAAAAAGAAGGTTTGTTGCAGATTGCCTCAGAGGAAGAAAGGAAGATAATAGAAAAAATTAATGAAAAGGCACAGGCTGATATTGCAAATGTTCGAGCAAAAATTGCAAAGGATGCCGAGAGTGTCCGGAAGTCTTTGCAACAGGAAGTTGACACATTTGCAGATGCTATTGCTCAAAAAATTTTGGGGAGGGCTGTTTAATGAATATTTCCGGCATTAGCATGAAAAGCAAATTAATTACGATCAGGTTGCTCATGATATGTGTTGTGATGGTGCTTATATTAAGCTTTAGTGGAATTGCAATAGGCTCATCAGAAGAAGGACAGGGAGAGACAGAGGCAAAAAGATGGAACGCTACGGATACATACCGTGTTATGAATTTTGTTGTCTTGGCTCTTGCACTCTTTTTTCTTTTACGCAAACCGGCATCCCAGGCGCTTGGAGCGCGTATTAAAGGGATAAAGGATCAATTGAAAGAACTGGAAGAAAGAAAAAAAGATGCCGAGAAAGAGTTGGCTGAATACAATGAAAAGCTATCACTTTTAGATCAGGAGGCCGGAAAAATCGTTCAAAGTTATATAAAGCAAGGCAATGAAGCCAAGGCGAGAATTCTTAAAGAGGCAAAATCAGCGGCACAAAAGCTTGAGGAGCAGGCAAAACGGAATATTGAACATGAGTTCAAACGAGCCAAATTGGAGCTACAGGAGGATATCCTTGAAAAGTCGCTTCTAAAGGCTGAAGAGATTATTAAATATAAAATTACGGCAGAAGACCAGAAGAAACAAATTGATGAATATTTGGAGAAGGTGGTGGCATAGTGAAGAATCTTGCAATAGCACGGCGATATGCCAAAGCGCTTCTACTAATTGGCAAAGAGGACGCTCAGGCTGAAACTTACAGAGAAGAGCTTATGGGTATTTCCAGTTTGGTCGAAAGGGAAAAATCGCTTGAACATGCGATTACAAACCCACTTTATAATGCTTCAGATCGCAAAAAGGTGTTGCTGAAGATTATTGAGAAACTGAACCTCTCGAAAGTCATGTCATCATTCCTCATTTTATTGTTTGACAAAGGCCGGATCGGGTTTTTAGGAAGCATCAATGATTTTTATCAAAAACTGGCCGATGACCTAAAAGGCATTGTGCGTGCAGATCTAATTTCGGCTGTTGAGCTGTCACCCGATACCGTTGATAAAATTCGAGCTACACTATCGAAGAAAGTCGGCAAGGATGTTATTCTTGAAATTGAACAAGATTCCAATCTTATTGGGGGGATCGTTACAAGAATAGGAGATCTTGTGTTGGATGGGAGTATCAAAACACAATTAATCAATATGAGAGAATCTTTAAAAAGGAGTGAGGGTATCTAATGGAACTGAGAGCCGAAGAAATAAGTCAAATCATAAAGGAGCAGATTACCGATTATGACAAAAAAGTTGAGCTGAGCGAGACAGGGATTGTTTTGTCTGTAGGTGACGGTATTGCCAGGGTGTACGGTCTTGAAAAGGTCATGGCCCTGGAATTGGTTGAATTTCCAGGAAGCATCTTTGGTCTTGTGCTGAACCTTGAAGAGGACAATGTCGGTGTTGCTATTATGGGCGAAGACTTTCACATTAAGGAAAGGGATATTGTCAAACGCACCGGCCGCATTGCACAAGTTCCGGTTGGGGAAGCCGTTGTGGGACGCGTAATTTCCGCGGTTGGTGAGCCCCTGGATGGCAAGGGCCCTATTGATGCAAAGGAATTCCGCAGAGTGGAAATGGTCGCGCCTGGTGTTATTGACAGAAAAGGTGTACATGAGCCATGTTACACAGGTCTTAAAGCGATCGATTCTATGACACCGGTTGGACGGGGTCAGCGTGAGCTCATCATCGGTGATCGCCAGATCGGAAAAACAGCATTAGCTGTTGATGCCATTATTGCCCAGAAGGACACGGATATTTATTGTATTTACGTGGCCTGCGGTCAGAAGAAATCGACGGTTGCCCAGGTTGCCGCCATCCTTGAAAAATACGGAGCCATGGAATATACAACCATTATATCGGCATGTGCCAGCGATCCTGCTACCTTGCAGTTTATCGCTCCATATTCAGGATGCACCATGGGTGAATATTTTCGTGACAATAAACAACATGCTCTGATTATCTATGACGACCTCTCAAAACAAGCTGCGGCCTACCGCCAGGTTTCACTTCTTTTGCGACGTCCCCCTGGTCGTGAGGCATTTCCCGGAGATATTTTCTACAACCACTCACGTCTTCTTGAGCGGGCTTCCAAACTCAATGATGAGTTGGGTGCTGGATCTCTGACTGCTCTTCCGATCATCGAAACCCAGGCTGGTGACGTTTCCGCCTATATTCCGACCAATGTTATCTCCATTACCGATGGACAGATCTATCTTGAACCTGGATTGTTCTTTTCAGGTGTAAGGCCTTCAATTAATGTCGGGCTATCCGTATCACGGGTTGGCGGGGCCGCCCAGGTGAAAGCCATGAAACAGGTAGCAGGAAGCCTGCGACTCGATCTGGCTCAGTATCGCGAACTGGAGGCGTTTGCTGCTTTCGGAAGTGATCTGGATGTGACAACCCAAAAGCAGCTGACACGCGGAGCAAGGCTTGTCGAGATTCTTAAGCAACCACAGTATCAGCCTTTACCGATGTCAAAACAGGTGCTAATCCTTTATGCTGGAACAAGAGGATTCCTGGATGGTTATTCTTTGGATGTTCTTGCAAAATATGAAGCCGGTCTTTACCCGTTTATCGAAAACAATTACCCTCAGATTTTCTCTGAGCTTGAAGAGAAGAAGGAAATTGAAGACGATCTGGATAAGATCATGGCTGATGCATTAGCTGCCTATGACGTGGAATTCAAAGATACAATCAAATAGTTAATTATTAAGCGTAACAGATAGCCAACAACAAATGGCTTTAAATATAAGGACCAAATTGTATGCCGACATTAAAGGATGTCCTGAACAAAATCAATGCCGTTAAAAAAACGAAACAGATCACAAAGGCCATGAATATGGTAGCTGCTTCGAGGCTTCGTGGCGCACAGGCTGCCATGGGCGCGTTTCGCCCCTATGCAGGCAAATTTGCAGAAGTCCTTGGCAGTCTTGCAGAAAAGGCTGGAGAGGAAGCGAGTCCCTTGCTGATGCCCCGTGATGAAGTCAAGAGCGTTAATATTCTTTTATGCACTTCAGATCGAGGGCTGTGCGGTGGTTTCAATGCAAATTTGATTTCAGCCGGCGAATCTCTTTTTAACGAAAAAAAAGATCAAAACATTGAAATTTCTTTTACCAATTTTGGAAAAAAAGGACGCAATTGGGCTCGTAAAGCTAAAATACCGATCATCAATGAATACATTGGGATTGTTGGGAGCAAATTTGATTTCAGTATTGCATCTACTGCAGGCCGGATTTTGATTGAAGGTTTCCTCGAAGGAATCTATGATGAGGTTTATGTTATTTACTCGGAATTTGTCAGTATGGCCAGACAGAGCCCGGTTGTAAAAAAACTACTTCCAATACCGCCCATTGAAACGGAAGAAACCGGATTAGAAAAGGAAGAGACCCCCTATCTGGCAGAACACATCTGTGAACCGTCGTCTGAGGAACTGCTTAGGGAAATGCTTCCAAGAAATGTTTATGTGCAGATCTATAGCGCGTTGCTGGAAACATCAACCAGCGAGCATGCGGCGCGTATGAGCGCTATGGACAATGCGACAAATGCTTGTAACGATATGCTGGAAAACCTAACATTGGTCTACAACAAGGCTCGCCAAGCTGCAATTACTGCAGAATTGATGGATATTGTCGGAGGCGCCGAGGCGCTTAGAGGATAAAAAAGTTATTCGTTAATCGTTATTTGTTAATAGTAAATTGAACAACAAATAACGAATAACAAATAACAAATAACAAATATGGAGGTCTTTAGATGGGAGAAAACATAGGAAAGATTACACAGGTGATGGGACCTGTCGTTGATGTGGAATTTGAACAGGGCAAGCTTCCTACGATTTATACGTCGCTTACGATTACCAACCCTACTATCAATGATGAGCCGGATAATCTGGTTATCGAGGTTGCACAACACCTGGGAGACAATGTTGTTCGTACCATTGCCATGGATGTTACCGACGGTTTGATACGCGGACAAGAAGTTAAGGATACCGGTAAACCGATTATGATGCCTGTAGGTGAAGCCGGTCTCGGACGTATTCTTAACGTTGTGGGACGACCGGTTGACGGGTTAGGGCCGGTGAGCCATGAAAAAATGTTGCCGATTCATAGGGAAGCTCCGAAATTTACAGAGCAAGACACGACGGTCCGGGTTCTTGAAACCGGTGTAAAGGTTATAGACTTACTTGTACCTTTTCCCAGGGGTGGAAAAATGGGGATGTTCGGAGGCGCAGGTGTAGGCAAAACCGTCATTATGATGGAGATGGTACACAACATTGCTATGAAGCACGGCGGTATTTCCGTGTTTGCCGGTGTGGGGGAGCGGACCCGGGAAGGGAATGACCTTTACCATGAAATGAAGGATTCCGGTGTTTTGCCAAAGGCCGCTTTGATTTACGGACAGATGACCGAACCTCCCGGAGCAAGAGCCAGAGTTGCGCTTTCTGCATTGACGGCCGCCGAGTATTACAGAGATGAAGAGGGACAAGACGTTCTAATCTTTATAGATAACATCTTCCGGTTTACTCAAGCCGGTTCGGAAGTATCCGCACTTCTCGGGCGGATGCCTTCGGCTGTAGGATACCAGCCGACTTTGGCCGTTGACCTGGGGGAACTCCAAGAGCGAATTACATCAACGAACAAAGGCTCGATTACTGCTGTTCAGTGTGTGTATGTACCTGCGGACGATCTGACAGACCCGGCGCCGGCAACGACATTTGCCCACCTGGATGGTACGGTTGTTTTATCC
>Ga0209976_10001664_pt1 | contig 13031 bp, 7 predicted proteins | sample SumtaG_FD_182806 | JGI IMG/M metagenome (GOLD analysis project Ga0209976, IMG submission 182806) | Deep subsurface microbial communities from Indian Ocean to uncover new lineages of life (NeLLi) - Sumatra_00157 metaG (SPAdes) (version 2) | ecosystem: Environmental > Aquatic > Marine > Oceanic >...
TCACGATTACGATAATAATAGTGATTTTTATAGTAGCTGGTTTTCTTATCGGGACAGTTAGTTCCATCGCTGGAATAGGAGGTGGTGCATTCTATATCCTTACAATTATACTTTTAATAGCAGCACCAATAGATAACGCAAGAGATACTTCAGCTTTTATTATTCTACTATTTTCTGGAATGGGTTTTTTAAGCTATCTAAGGCAAGGAAAAATAAATGTTAAGATATCGTTAATATTTACGGGTTTTGCTTTACTAGGAAGTATTACAGCATCTATTTACTTTATAATTTTTCCAATAGATAACACTATTCTAAAAATTGTAATTGCATCTGTAATACTTGTATCAGGATTAAATATGGTACGTAAAGCTTTAAGGAGTTTGAATATGGCAAAAATAAACGATAATAAAGTTGAAGATGTTTTCAGTTTTGATACTTTAAAAGATAAAACTAACTTATTAAAAGGATCTCCTCTTTTTTTCATCGCAGGTTTTGTTGCATATTTAAGTGGAATTGGAGGGGGGATGCTGTTTGTACCAATTCTTAGTATATTTTATGGAATTCCGATACATTATGCAACTGCAGCATCAACTTCGATAATATTTTTTATTGGAATATACAATGCTACTGCCAGAATATTCATCGGAGAAATAATTTATTTGGCAGGTATATTAATTGGTAGTGGAGCGATTTTCGGAGCAATTTTCGGTTCAAAAGTTTCTAATAAAGTCCCAAAAAAGTATTTGCAACTTTTCGTTGCTGCATTATTAATAGGATTAGCAATCAGAATGTATTTTATGGTATAGTATTAGAGAGTATTTTAAGAAGAAATAGTCAAAACTTTATAAACATTAAAACCTAAATCTAAACTGAATTCACTTCCTAATATTAATGTAATATTTCAAAATCTAATATCTAAGATAAACTGACCAAAATGGTAAATATTAAAGACCTGAAAAAGCTCATGGATGATTTTTTCATCGAAGAAGAGGAAAACTTTCGAGAGATTAAAAGATACCTTCTTAGCGAATTTAATTGGAAAGTTGATTCCTCAAAAAACACAGAATTTGTGATAAGAGGAATTCCAATAAAGGATAATCGGAAAATAAGCGATGTTTTAAATTCATTTTTACCAGATGAAGTAATTGATCTCAAAGAAATATAAAACAACTTCTTCGAAATTTTCTTATCTCACAAAATTCGTATTTTCAGTTCTAATCTTGTCATATTGACTCCAGATCAGTAAATCTTTTTAATTTATTAAAGTAAAAGATTATAAATTGAAAAATAACATTATTATTTAACCTATTCCAAAATATTGAAAATTAGTTTTAGAAATAAATAGATGTGAATTCATTTCATTAGACGTAAGATAATAATTCAAAAAATCTCATTACAATTTGTAGTAGGGGGTTAAAAAACAAAACCTAAGTTAGAAAATATCATATTGAACTAATTATGAAATGGTAGAAAATGAAAAGAGAGATAGAGGAGTCTTTACTAGAAAAAGCTAGGATAGAAGAGAAAAATTATAATTTAGAAGAAGCTGCTGAACTATATGAACAAGCATCAGAGATTTTTTTAACCAAGAATTTGGTGAAAGATGCTGCAAAGGCTTTCAATCAACTTGGGTTAGTTTATTCATATGCACTTGAGACATCAAAAACATCAGAAAAATTTATTAATAACTGTAAAAACAGTATCAAGGCTTATGAAATGGCAAAAAAACTTTTTACGCAAATTGGAAATCATACTAACGTCTTGGAGTGTGAAGCAAATACTTTCTACATTAATGGGCTTATTTCAGGCTCAATCAAAGAAGCAAAAGAAAATTATGATAAGTCATATGAACTTTTTATTGAGTCTAGTAAGTTTTATGAACAGGAGGATAACAAAGAGGATACAGCAAGAACTTTATGTGGTGGGTTAAGGAGTTTATATTTCAATATATACAATTGTGAAAATTCATTAGAGGTTAAAGAATTTCTCCAAAAAGCAAATAATTTAGGAGACAAGGTATGGATTCTTTCAAAGGAAATTAAAGCTTTTCAATATCTTGGTACAGGTTTTTTTCTCGAAGCTCTCACTAATATGTGGCAAATCTTTTTTATAAATTTTCTGAGTAATGACCTATTCTATAAATATCTTAAAAGCCTTTTCTTGAGATTTAAGGAATTTTCAGAATTGGTTGGAAGTTGGGATGACCCTAAAATCCTTGGGATGGTATTTCTCGCATCTGGAATGGCATATTGTGTATATGCTACTCATTATGCTAAAGATGAAAAAGAACAGGGGGTTTTTTTAGATAAAGGTATAGAATTACTCGAAAAGGCTTTGATGTTCGCTAAAAAAGCAAAGAACTCTTTTTTGAAAATTACAACAATATTTTTTTTAGACTGGTGGGCTTATTTCAATCGAAGACTTAAATATGTCCAGAAAAGAATTTTTAAGGATGTTAATGAAATCCTTAAATTAGGAAAGGCACACGTGAACACTCCTGGCTTTCCATATTTCATTACAAACTTACTACCTGCCTTTTATTATGCAAATATAGCTCAAATGAACATGTTTACCCCACGCCAAAGAATATCTTACGCTAAAAAAGGGGTTGAATACGCTAAAAAATCTTTAAAGTTTTATGCTAAAATACCCGTATCTATATGGGCACTTGTAATGTTAACTACTTCATATTCACAACTCACCACTCTCACAAAATCAAAAGAAGAACAAGAGGAATATTCTAACGAGATGCTTGATTGTGCCAAAAAAGCTAAAGAAATTGGTGAATTGTTTGAAGGAGGATTAGCTCGAGGTTTTAGCTATAATACTATTTACAGAACTTACAAAACTCTTGCTGATATTACTGAGGACAGGGAAAACAAACTCAAAATGTTATTAACAGCCGCACAAGCTTCCAAAGATTATATGAAACATACTTGGGAGTCCACGACCGGAAATCTCACAATGGAAATGCGGTTAGGGCTCCTCTATGAAGAAATTAGTATCATAGCCGGTAAATCAGAATATCTGAGTCAGTCAAAAGAGTTTTTTCTTAAAGTAGCTAAGGAAAGCATCGAAAGAGGTTATTATTATTATGCAGCTGCTGCTAATGAGTATATTGCGCGAATTGAGGATCGATTAGGCAACCACTCCTCTTCAGCAGAGCATTATAAAAAAACTTATGAAACCCATAAAGAGTCGTTAAAGCTAGTAAAGTATAAACCACTCATATTAAGAATTAATGAAAAAATCAATTACGCATATGCATGGAGTCTTATTGAAAGAAGCAAGACTTATCACAAAAGAGAAAATCACTTACGAGCTAAGGAAAGTTATGAGAAGGCGTGCGAAACTCTCAACGATTTATCAAATTATAAATATGAGGCTGATTATTACTCTGCATGGATTTTGTTGGAGGAAGCAGAACATTTTAGCAAGCAAGAGATGCATGAAAGAACTATAAAAAAATATGAGGAAACTATAAAAACGTTTGAAAATGCTACGGAAACTTTGAATGAAGCCTTTAGGCAATCTAAAAAGGAGATGGATAAAGAAAGAATTGCAAAACTTGAAAAGTTAGCTATAGTAAGGATGAAGCATTGCACGGCTAGAATCAACGTTGAAAAAGCAAGAATATTAGGAAAAGAAGGTGAACATCTTGCAGCTGCAGAGAAATTTGCCTTAGCCGCTTCACAATTCATGGAAGTTTGTAATAACTTCAGAATCGAAAGAGAACGGGAGGAATTGGAGGCGGGTTATTATCTGTGTAGAGCTTGGGAAAGCATGGAATTTGCAGAAAATTATAGTGACTCTGATAGGTTCGCAGAAGCAGCAATTTTATTTATAAAAGCCAGTAAACTCTTCTCCTCTAACAAAATGAAATCATTAGCCTCAGGAAATTCTTCGTTTTGTCAAGCCCTCGAACTTGGGTGCAAATTTGATGAAACCACTGAAGCAGATAATAAAGCTGAATTATACCCTAAAATTAAAATAATGCTTAGAAATGCTTCTTCTTCATATCAAAAAGGGGGATTTGAAAATGGAGCTGATTGGGCTCTAGCAACCTCCTCTTATTTTGATGCCGCTTGGCACTTAATCAGAGCAGACGAAGAAATAAGACTTGAAGAGAAAAAGAAACTTCTTGATATTGGATCCGAAATTCTTAAATCTGCATCAGAATTATTTGGAAAAGCAGGTTATAAAGATAAGGAGAGAGAAATCCTAGAAAATCGGGATATGGTATTGAAAGAAGAAAAAATTTTAGTCTCTGCATTAAACACAATCAAGGAACCTACAATCTCAAGAAGTACTAGTGGTATAGTTGCTCCAGCGTGCCCTATAGAAACAAGTCAATCCCCAAGACTAGGCGAAATTCGTCAATTCACCGAAGAGTCAATAAGGAGCAGTGAAGAAAGATTGATCAAAGAGAAATACACAATAATTTATAGAGATTTGCTTTTAGAATATCCAAGAATCCAACGGCGAGAATGTAGAGTTGGTATCGCTCAAATAGGTTTATCTGATACAGGGGATATCGTGAATGAATTCTACCAAGAGAAAGCTTCAGGATTACTTTGCCTTCGAGAAGATAAAGTTGAATCTGTACGATTAAATGTTATAAATATGATTAAAAAAGCAGAAGCAAAAGGAATTAATATTCTGCTTTTCCCTGAAATGACCATTGATTTCAATTATGGGGTATTACTTGAAGAAATCTCAAACCTAGCTAAAACCTATGAAATGTATATAATTCCAGGATCATATCATGATCAAGAAACACAGCGAAATGTCAGTATGGTGATAGGACCTAGCGGAATTCTTTGGGAACAAGAGAAGCATATTCCAGCGATTATACATTTTGAGGGAAAAAAATTCAAGGAAGGAATAGAAGTGGGTTCATTACCTCGAAAAACAATCGTTTGTAATACAGAGTTTGGTAGAATTGCAATAATTATTTGCCGAGACTTTCTGGATATGGATTTAAGAGTAGAATTGAAAAATTTTGAACCCCCGGTGGACATTATATTAAATCCTGCCTTCACTCCAGTTACAGCTGATTTTAAAGCAACTCACTTCGACGCCCGGAGATCCATTTATGCTTATTGTTTTTTCGCTAACGTTGCTGAATTCGGGGATTCGTTCATTCACACTCCGGAAAAAGAACGAGTTGAAAGAACTATTCCACCCAAGGAAGAGAATTTAATTTATAAGGATGTAAATCTATTTAATCTACGCTCAGAACGCAAAAAATGGAACATTGAGCAAAATAAGGAAATAAGGTTTATCCAAAGTACTCGATAACTTATTCTTTTCTCATTAAAGAATCTTTCGATGTAAAAAACTTATAATTTGATATTTCATTGAGGTTTTTATTTAATTATTAACTATTTCTAATATTAATGGCAAATTGATTAAAATGGATGGAAATATACTGTTTGAGGATTTAGATTTTAAATTTGGATATTCTTGTATGCCTGATAGATTATATTATTATTCAGAAGAAGAAAATGAATTCCGTATGGAAGTGCGTAAATGGTGCCAAGAAAATATTCAACCCGTTTCTGATAAGATCGATAAGGAAAGAAATGAGAAATTGGCATTAGAAACTCTGCGAAAAATGCCCTATTTAAGTATAGTTATTCCTAAAGAAGCTGGGGGATTAGGGAAAGGAATACTCTATCGTACGATTTTTGGCGAAGAGTTGTCTGCTTTTAACTATTCTATCGCAACAATCTTTGGAGCATCTTCCTGCTTATTTGCTGGACCCATTATTGAATATGGAACTTCTGAGCAAAAAAAGAAATATCTTACAGGTATTGCTGATGGTACCAAAATTGGGGCAATAGGGATAACCGAGCCTACAGCAGGTTCTGATGCTGTAGGAGGAATGAATTTAAGAGCCACGAAACAGGGAGATTACTATATTTTAAATGGAGAAAAAAGGTTTATAACCAATGGAAGTGTTGCAGACTACATTTGTTTATATGCGGTTACAAATGATCAAGTTAAGCGACATCAAGGTATCTCTGCCTTCATATTTGAGACTAAGACACCAGGGTTTGAAGTTGTCAAAAATTATAAACACATGGGCCGCAGAGGGATGCCAAATTCTCATCTCCGATTTACTAATTGTAAATTACCTGTCGAAAATTTAATCTACAAGGAAAATGAGGGAGTAGAAGTATTGATGTTTGGACTTGATGGTGAGAGAACGTTTACTGCATCTCAATATGTGGGTTTAGCAAGAAGTGCGTTCGAAGTGGCGTATAAGTATGCCCATAGGAGGTACCAGTTTAAAAAACCAATTTACTCATTTGAAGGAATTTCGTTCAAACTTAGTGATATGTTTATGGACATAGAATTAAATAGAATGGCTATGGTACAAATTGCGAGAATGCTTGACGAAGGACATTATTGTAGAGCATCAGTTGCAGCGATTAAAGCTAAGCTTGCAGATGCTACTGTAAAAATCACTCAAGAGGCTATTCAGATTGTTGGTGGTTTAGGTTATTCTGAAGAATATCCCTTAGAACGCTATTACAGAGATGCAAAAGTAGGACAAATAGCAGCGGGATCTAGTGAAATAATGAAGTTTTTAATATCAAGAGAAATGATAAGAATGTGGGGAAAGTAAAGCTATGGGAAACAAAATTACTTTGGAAATTAGAAATAACATTGCTACTATTAAATTAATGGATCCTGAAAATTTAAATCCATTAAACAAAGAATCTGGGAAAGAATTATATGATGCCTTAGAAACTCTTAAGCATAATAGTGAAGTGAGATGTTTAATTATCACTGGTTCTGGGAGAGCTTTTTCTGCTGGGGGGGATATAAAGCAGTTTAAATCAGGTATAGAAAATGGTACATCAGGTCAAGTAATGGAGGAAACATTGAAGGATCTGTATCAGATTGCGATAACCTTACGACTTTATCCAAAACCAGTAATAGCGGCCGTGAATGGATGGGCTGTTGGGGCTGGAATGAATCTTGCTTTATCGTGCGATTTCATTATCGCATCAGAAAAGGCAAAATTTAGACAATCATTTAGTAAACTTGGTTTAATACCTGGATTTGCTGGAACAATTTTGCTCAGTCGCCAACTTACATGGCAGCAAGCTACTCAAATGTCCTTTTTTGGAGATACCTATTCTGCTGAAGAAATGTTTAAACTTGGCTTTATTAATGAAATAACTACTCATGAAAATTTAGAAGAGGTTACTCTAAAATGGGCTCAACGACTCGCTAGAGGGCCAACATTAGCATATGCTAGAACTAAGAAGTTATTCTTTGACTCTCTAAGCACCCCCCTTGAAAAACATCTCGAAAATGAAAAACAAATGCAAGTTAAATCTGCTGAAACTGAAGATTATAAGAGAGGTGTTTTTGCTTTAATTGAAAAAAAAGAGCCTGAATTTGTTGGTAAATAGAAGTAGCCATTAAAAACAAATAAAAGATGAATAAAAAATAGATTATTAAATTTTTCTATTCTATTATTTTAACTTGGATAATATCTAGTGATTTTACTAGCAACACAGCAGGGTTTACTCTCTCCTTCAACAGTGATCTTCATTTCAAATTCTACATCATATGCACCATTGCCGATCTCTCTTACGTCTATCACTTTCATGTTACTTCGAATACGTTTTCCTACGGGTGCTGGTGCGGGAAATCTAATTTTATTCCAACCATAATTAATGATCATTCCAGTTTTGATAGGTCTAAAAAGCGTAAATATCAATTTTGAAACCACAATAGAGACTAACCAGTTCCCATGTGCTATAGTTGTCCCATAAGGAGACTCTTTTTTAGCCCGCTCGGGATCGGTATGTATCCATTGCATATCGCCGATTATCTTCCCATATTCAGTAATCTCCTCTTGGGTTACCTCATACCAATCAGAGGTTCCTATTTCTTTACCTATATAATCCTTCCAGTCAGAAGGTTCCAATTCCAATTTTGACATATTCAGATGCTTACTATTTTTTAATTAAATAAAGTAAAAGATTATAAATTGAAAAATTTCATTATTATTTAACATCTTGGGTAAAATTTCCAAATTAAAAATATTAAAAATATCTATTTTAAGATTGTTCATTAAGGTGGGTTGGTAAGAATAAGTCTAGTAGAGTTACTAAATAAAGCTGAAACAGAAGAAAAGAATTATAATTGGGAAGAAGCAGCGGAGTTATATGAGCAAGTTGCTAAGGGATATTTAGATAAAAAAAACCTAATAGATGCAGCAAAAGCTTATGATAAATTCGGCGAGATATGTATTCGAACTGTTAGAGCATCAGAATCTAAAGCAGATTATGTAAAGTGGCGTGATAGATCTGTTAAGGCTTTCAATAGTGCTGAACGTCTTTTTAAACAAGAAAATGAGAAGCTTTTAAGTATGGAGTGTAAAGCTAAGGCGCTCTCTACTATAAGTTATGTCGTTACATCAATTGAAGACGCAGAAAAGGATTTAAAACAATCAAGAGATATATTACTCAATCTTTGTCAACAATATTCAAAGACAGATGATACAGAGAATGTCATAAAAATTTCACTCTTAATATTGAATTCAATCAATGAATTAACGTTTATCAGTGCTGATCCTTCTGAAATCTATAACAACTGTCAGCTTAGTCGTGAAATAATAGAAAATACTTGGAAACTAATTAAAGAATTTGATTCCATTAATTTTCGGGTAGATTTGATGCAACTTGAAAATTCCCTTATCAATGTTACACGATGGACTGAACTCATATATCCTGATAAAAAAGAAGAAGAGGTTCGTAAACGGTTTTTAATGAGATGTGAAGAAACTTTAGCATTGACTGAAAATTGTAATAATTATACTCTTCTTGGAACAGTGTATCTTGTTACTGGAACTCATTATTGCATGTATGGAGGATTATATGCTAAAGAGCCGAACAAGCGATTGCAATTTGCTGAAGAAGGATTCGAATTAATGGAAAAAGGATTATTATTTTGTAGGAAATCAAAGGATTATATTAGCCTAGTCGTTGCGATTTATGTTTTAAATTACCAAGCAGGTATTTTTGGAAGATTTGAATACTATCAAAAGAGAATTTTACATGATATACAAGAATTTCAAACATTAAGTAAGGTTTATGATGGATTTTATACATGGCATACAACTTTAACGTATCTTTTGCCTGTCGTTTACTACAACGATTTTACAAGCAGAAGTTTTTTAACTCCGGACACACGTAAGTCCTATGCTAAAGCAGGAATTGAACGTGCCAAGGTAGTTTTAGAAAAAACTGTTTTTGGACCATTTTTGGCTATAACAAATCAGATGATAACTCACTTATACTCGCAACAGGTAATTCTTGCTACAGAAGAGGAAGATCCTGAAATATATATCCAACAAATGTTCCAATATGCAAAGATGACAGAAAATATAGCTAAGGAATACAGAGGAGGGAACATTAGATCAGCAGGACTTACTTCCATTTATAGAGCCTATAAAACAATGGTTGATTTTGAAAAAAAAAAAGGTGAAAAAATCCAAAATTTTGAAGTTGCCATCGAAGCTGCTAAAAATAATATTAAATATTCAGTAGAATCTTACCGAACCTTTTTAGCTTTTAAAATGCGCTTAGGTTTGCTCTACGAGGAATTGGGAATTTTAACTATGGATGAAAAACACCTAATGCAAGCCAGAGAGCTATTTCTCCGTGTAATTGAAGAAACTTCCGAAAAAGGTTATCCTTATTATACAGCTGCGGCTTGTGAATATATTGCTCGGTTAGAAGATCGATTAGGCAACCAAATAGCTTCTGCAGAATATTATAAAAAGGCAGAAAAATTTCACAATGATTCATTACTCGGAATTGAATTTAAACCTTTAAAGAACAGAGTTGAAGAAAAAATAAAATATGCTCAAGCTTGGAATTTAATTGAAAAAGCGAAGGCATTCCATAAAAGAGAACAACATTTAAATGCAAAAGAAGGCTACAGAAAGGCTTCAGAGATACTAACTAATTTGCCACGTTTCAACTATGAAGCTAATTATTATGGAGCATGGGTGTTTTTAGAGGAAGCAGAAGAATTCAGCAAACAGGAAAAATATAATGAAGCTATAGCTAGTTATGAAAAGACCAAAGAACATTTTGACACTGCTACGTTTATGATTAGATTCATTAGAAAAAATGTAAGACGGTCAAAAGAACTAAAAAAACTTGGGAAAGCGGCAAGAGTTAGAATTAACTATTGTTCAGCAAGAATAAATCTTGAGGAAGCACGAATTTTAGGAAGACAAGGAGAGCATGTTGCGGCTGCTGAAAAATTTGCTTTAGCATCAACTCAATTTAAAGATACATGTTTATTATTCAATATTAAAAAAGAACGAAAAGAACTTGAAGCAGTTTATCATCTCTGTAGAGCATGGGAAAGAATGGAATTAGCAGAACAATTTGAAGATCCCTTGAAGTTTAAAGAAGCTGCTGAAATATTCACAATAGCTAGTGATTTCTTTACTGGAAGTAAATTGAAATTTCTAGCTCAGGGAAATTCAAATTTTTGTGCGGCTTTGGAAGAAGGTTGTAAGTTTGACCAATCTGATGATATCGATGTTAAAACTCTTTTATTCCCAAAAGTAAAATCAATTCTTAGAAAAGCTGCTAATTCTTATGAAAAGGGTGGTTTTAAAAATGGAGCTGCTTGGGCTCTTGCTACATCAACATATTTTGATGCTACTTGGCATTTAATAAGAGCAGATGAAGAATTAGATATTAGTAAAAAACAGGAAATTTTAAGGATTGGATCTACTTATTTAAAATCAGCAGCAGAGCTCTTTGGAGAATCAGGGTATAAAGAAAGGGAAAGAGAAATATTGGAGAGGTTAAATAGACTCCTTAAAGAAGAAGAAATTCTTGTCTCTGCTTTGAATACTATAAAAAAACCTTCTGTTTCACAAAGTGTAGAGGGCTTAGTCGCACCATCATGTCCCGTAGAAACTAGTCAATCTCCAAGAATTAGCGAGATTAACGAGTATACTGAAGAATCAATAAGTTTTGCAGAGAAAGATGGAGCAGTAAAGAAATATAAATTAGAATATAAAGATTTGTTAAAAGAATCTCCAGAAACCCAGAAGAAAAGTTGTAAAGTTGGAATTGCCCAAATAGGTTTATCTGGCTCTGGGGATATAGTACGCGAATTTTATGAAGAAAAAGACTCAGGACTTTTAAGCTTAAGAGAAGACAAAATTGAAATAGTGAAAACTAAAGTTAATGATATGGTTCAGAAAGCTTACAATAATGGAATTGATATTCTAATCTTTCCTGAGATGTCCATTGATCTTAATTACAAAAGCTTTCTTGAGGATTTATCAAGGTTAGCAAAAGTTTACAATATGTATATTGTTCCCGGTTCTTATCATGATCATGTATCTAAACAGAATGTGAGTATAATAATTGGACCAGAAGGACTTTTATGGGAGCAAAAAAAACATATCCCAGCTATAATACATTTTGGAGAGAAGAAATTCAAAGAAGGAATATTAACAGGTTCATATCCACAAAAAACTGTTGTATGTAATACTAAATTCGGTAGAATCGCAATCCTAATTTGCCGAGACTTTTTGGATATGGATTTAAGAGTAGAACTGAAGAATTTTGAGCCACCAGTAGACATCGTTATTAATCCGGCCTTCACTCCGGTTACTGCGGATTTTAAAGCAGCACATTTTGATGCCCGACGTTCGATATATGCATACTGTTTCTTCGCTAACATTGCTGAATACGGAGAATCATTTATATATACCCCTGAAAAAGAGCGCGTTGAAAGGAACGTTCCTGCAAGGGAAGAAGACTTAATTTTTAAAGATGTAGATCTTTTTCGACTACGTTCTGAAAGGAAAAAATGGGAAATTGAACAATTGAAGGAGAAAAGATTTATACAAAGTACGAGATAATTGTTATTTAAATTCTTCTTTTTTACTACTCTCGTTTGTTTTAAAACATGTTTGCATTATTAATTTAAACCTGTTTAAACTTTTATTTTTATCTTTAATAATTTAATGACAATATTTAAATAATCAAAATATACTTTAAATTAATAACAAGAAAAAGAAAATTAAATCTTAATCGAGGAAATTAAACATGACCGAAAGTCAAGAAATAATAAAAGAATTCCCACAGTTTGTACCTTTAGAAGAAATTGAGGAAATACCGGAAGAAGTAATTACTATATTTTACAAAAATTCAGCTCCTACAAAAAAATGGAAGGAATCTATAGGATATTACCTTTTAAATCCAAGTAAATTTCAATTTGGATTAAACGATCTAAACTAAAATTATTTTAATTTTTTATTCTCTTTCTATATTTAGTAAATCAAGAAAATCTTAAATCATGTTTAAGATATTTAAGATTATTCGATAATATTATTATTTATGTGATCTAGTTAGATGAGTAAAGGTTTTAAGCTTCTACGACTTGAATATTTATTTTCTGTCCTCATTCCTTGTTTTTTAGCCATTTATATGAATAGCTATGATTTAAGTAAGCAAATTTGGATATTAGCTGGTTTTGGGTTTTATGCTATAACAGGAAATACTCTAAATGATGCAATAGATATGATAGATCCTAAAGAAAAAGAGACACTCGAAAGAGTTGCAGGATTTCATCGTAAAGAAATTTTAGTTATAGCTATTGCTAGTTTTATATTGGGAACAGCCTGTTTTTTAAATGACATAATGGTAAATCCCGTTTTAGCGATTTATTTAGCTATAATTGTTGTCTTAGTAATTTTTTATGTTAAGTATAAGTCATTAGTTATTATAAATCAGATAATGCTTGGAATTTCTCATATATTCTTACCTTGGTTTATGATTAAAATAAATGCTGGTGATGTAATTATGAATTTTTTACCAGATCTGACCTTATCAGAATGGTTAATCTTAATATCCATAGCTTCTGTTGCATTTACAGGTCAAATGCTTCATGAATTGATTGATGGAGATTCACTCGCACAATTGTCTCCAAAAACATCTCAATTAGTTATCTGGGTTGCTTCAATA
>Ga0209976_10001665_pt1 | contig 13028 bp, 22 predicted proteins | sample SumtaG_FD_182806 | JGI IMG/M metagenome (GOLD analysis project Ga0209976, IMG submission 182806) | Deep subsurface microbial communities from Indian Ocean to uncover new lineages of life (NeLLi) - Sumatra_00157 metaG (SPAdes) (version 2) | ecosystem: Environmental > Aquatic > Marine > Oceanic >...
TAATAGATTGACATTCGATAAAATAGATTATAAGATACTTGAAATAACAGAACTTGTTCATCATGAACTTTTAAGATTCACCAAACTTTTTGGTGTACTTTTGACCGAAGAATTAGTAAAAAATTCAACAGTAATGTTGAAGTTAGAAAAACTTAAGTTAAAAAGATATTGGGTATCCTGGATGTCTGGATATTATGATGATGAAGGATGTACTACTCCAACATATCAAATATGGGATACTGGAGTAACATTAGTAAGAAGAAAAAAATTACCATCAAAATTTAAAAATGGTGAAGTTAAAAATGATTTAATGTGGACATCTGTTATAGATGCATTTGATGAAGAAGATATCAGAAATTCTATAAAAACACATTTTAAAGATTTTGGAAAAATAAAAATAAAAGAAAAGGAAATAGATTGGAAACCTGAGGGTGAAAAATTTTTAAATTTTGATAACAAAACAAATTTATATGGTGAATAAGAAAAAATTTGTATTAGATACTAACGTATTATTATATGATATAGAATCAATTTATAGTTTTGATGATAATGATGTTATCATACCGATCGTTGTACTTGAAGAATTGGATAAATTCAAAAATGGCAATGATATCATAAATTTTCATGCGAGAGAATTTACTAGAAAACTTGATGAATTGTCAAAGGTAAACAAATTTCAAAATGGTATATCATTAGGAGAAGGAAAGGGAAAACTTTATATTGAAACTGGTAAACCGTTTTCTGAAGAAATGTTATTATCTTTTCCTGAAAAAAGTCCTGATCATAGAATACTTGCCATAGCTCATTATCTATTTAAAAGTACAGATATTAAAGTCATACTTATAACTAAAGATATAAATCTTAGAATGAAGGCTAAATCTTTAGGTATGGATTCTGAAGATTATGAAACAGGAAAGATTGAAAACATTGAAGAATCTATAGATAATAAAATAAAAACTATTGATTATTTTAGTGATAATATAATACAACAAATATATGATTCTCAATTAAACGGAGTTGCTGTTAATACTATTACAGATAAATTTGATAAAGAGAGTGGTAATGAATATTTCATAGCAAAAACTGATTCATCAAGTATGTTAGGATATTTTGATGCTGAAAAAGAATTACTTAAATCTGTATCTAAATTTAAAGCTTTTAGTATTGAACCGAGAAATGCTGAACAAACTTTTGCAATGCATGCATTAACTAATCCTGATATAAGTTTGGTTGCATTAACAGGTCCAGCAGGTACAGGTAAAACTTTATTAGCATTGGCAACAGCTCTTCATCAACATAGAAATTTTGAAACTATTATGTTATCAAGACCTATTGTAGCATTAGCAAATAGAGATTTAGGATTTTTACCAGGTGATGTAAAGGACAAAATTGATCCATACATGCAACCATTGTACGATAATTTGGGTGTGATTAAATACAATCTTAAAAATACTTCTAACGAATATAAGACTATCGAAGATTTACAAAGAAATGGAAAATTACAAATAAATCCATTGGCCTTTATAAGAGGTAGAAGTTTGGCAAAATCGTTCTTTATAGTTGATGAAGCGCAAAATTTAACTCCACATGAAATAAAAACTATTATAACAAGAGCAGCAGAAGGTACAAAAATAATATTTACAGGTGACATTTTTCAAATAGATTCACCATATTTGGATAAAAAATCAAATGGATTAAGTTTCTTAACTGATAGAATGAAAGGACAAGAAATATTTGCACATGTAAATCTCGTAAAGGGTGAAAGAAGTTATCTAGCCGAATTAGCAAGTAAATTATTACAATAAATATGATAATATTAATAAAAAATGTAAAGAAAATTCCAGATGTAGTTAAATACATAAAAAATGAATTAGATAAAGAAGTTACTGAAAAGGTATTTGAAGATTTTTTTCTTAAATATTTACAGATAGCTGTAGATACTGAGAGTGGATCTTTGTTATGTGCAATATCTAATGAGGGTGAATTACTTTTTTCTGAACATTTTAATGATAAGTTAGCAACTTACGATAAAGAAAAAGAAAAAAACAATGAAATTTATAACAGATATAGAGATTTTTATTTTGATGAAGAAGGAAACATAATGTGTGCTATAGATATAAACGGTAATCTGACGGTTGCTGGAGAAATAAAAGAATTTTAAATGAATATAGAAAATATATACTTAGGGACCGATTGGCACCTATATCACAAAAATATAATAGGATACGATAGAAGAGATCCTAATTTTAAAAAAATATTATTAAAGAATATCAGAGATACATTAACAGAAGATGATTTTTACATCAATTTGGGTGATGTCATATTTAAAACAATGGGGGAATTAGCTCCAATAATGGAATCATTACCAGGTAAACATCTTTTAATAATGGGAAATCATGATAGAAATAAACCAAATTGGTATAAAAGTAAGGGTTTTTTCTATGTTTCAAGGTTGCTTGAATATAAAAAAATATTGTTCTCACATTCTCCTAGAAATATGGATGAATTTCCACATCTTGAAATAAACATACATGGACATTTCCATAGAATTGATAGAAAGGATTTATCAAGAACTGAACAATATTACGAATTTTATGATAACGAAAAAAACTTTTGTATGACCATAGATGATATGGAAGAAGATAATTGGAGACCAAAATTATTAACAGAATTTTTAACTAAAATAAATTATACTAACTTTTAAATCTTAAACGATGTTTATACTTGGATTACTTTTTGCAATTGGACTATTTCTTGGATGGGAAACTATTAAAAAAGAAATAGGAAAACACACTCTATTGGGTGAAACCTTTAATTTTTATGAATTAGATAATTTAAATATTATTAATGTTCTTAAAAAAGCATTTGGAGATTATTCTCTTTATCAAGAAAATGAAAAACTTAAAAAATTACAAAGAGATACATATAACTATCTTAAAACCTCTAATTTTTTCGAAGATAATAAAATAAAGATAGAAGAAGATCCTACACATATTACATCAGAAAAAATAGAAGTTGAAGAAATAGAAGTTGAAGTTAATAGAGAAAAAAGACATAAAATTAATATCAATGGTAAAGAAACTATTATAGTTGGTAATAGTATCGATATAAGAGACGATGGTATATATGTTGATTCTAAGAAAATAGAAGGAGATTTTGCTGATGAAAATAGAATAGTGATAGAAGCAGATGATGCAAATCTAAAAAGTATGTTTCCAGTATATGTAAAAGGTTCATTACAAGATGTTACATGTGAAGGTAATGTTGAAGCAATATCTATCAATGGAGATGTTATAAAGGCAAAAGAGGTTACAGCGAAAGATATATTTGGAAATGTAAAATCTAGTGGAGATGTCAACTGTATAGAAATAGGCGGTGATGTAGAATCTAAGAGTATAAAATGTGATAAAATAGAAGGTGATGTCAATTCAAAAACATCTATAACATGTGGTGACATAGAAGGTGACGTAGAAACAAAAACACTTAATGCAAATGATATTAATGGCGATATTAAATCTGAAACCCTCAAATGTAATGATATAAATTCTGATAATATAGATTCTACTAATATAACATGCAATGATATTAAAGGTGGAGATTTAAATTATATTAAAAATTTAGTTGCTAAAAACATAGATTGTAATGATATAGATGTTGAAACAATGAGAGCTAATAATGTTGACTCAGATAGCATAGATGCTACAAATATAGATTGTTTTTTAATAAATGATAGTGAAGTTAGTGTACAAAACATTGCAATCAAAAAAGCAGCTAAATAATTTATATTTAAAATCATTATTATTATATTTACTTAAATCAAGTAATATGAAGATAGAAGCAATATACGCAGGGTCATTCGATCCATTTACAATTGGTCATACATCAATAATAGAAAAGGCATTAAAATTTATTGATGTGTTACATATAGTAATTGGAACTAATTCTAGTAAAAAGAATTTCTTAAGTGTTAAGGAAAGAGCTGATTCAATAAGATTTTTTTCAACTAGAAAATTGTTTGGTTTAAGATTGAAAGTAGTTCACATCGAAGAAGAATATATTGTAAAGTATGCTCAAAAAAACAATATAAAATTATTGATAAGAGGTGTTAGAAATACAGATGATTACAATTATGAAAGAAGCATATATGATATCAATCAAAAAATAAATCCTGAAGTAGAAACTATATATCTATTACCAGATAATGATAAAAGTATGATCAGTTCATCAACTGTTAAATCTCTTATTGGATACAGACACTGGATATATGAAATAAATAAATTTTTACCGACTGGTTCATATGAAATAATTCTTAGAAACAAAATAAGAAAACATATGGTTAATGGAGCTGATATACTTCATTGGATACCTGAAATAAGATTTCAACAGATTTTATTCTTGTATTCAGTACCAAACAGATACTTTCATAATCTTGCTCATATTCTGTATGGACTTGAAGAAATAGAATTAATTTTTAATAAGGGCTTTTATGGATTGGATTCAAAGATGCCAGTTGACCTTCAAAAAAGAGGTGATTTACATAAGATATTGATGATTGCATATTTCTTTCATGATTGTGTTTATAACACTTTATCTGAGTCAGGAGAAAACGAAATAATGAGTGCACAACATCAATTAAAATGTTTTGAAGAAAGAATAAAGATAGAAGGAAATACTACTTATTATGATACAGTACATTCGTTGATACTTGCTACTGATTTAAGTAAAAAACTTCCTAAAGATGATTTTGCTCATAAATTAATGAGAGATATAGATATCATACCATGGGGTAAAACACATTCAACAGATAATCTTTTGTTGTGTGATATGATAAGAAAAGAATATATTGGAGTTGATCCTACAGTAAAGCAGAAAGTAAAATACAAAAAAGGTAGAATAGAATTCTTAGAGAAAATGTTGAAAAGAAAACAAATATATTACTATCTTACTTTATTTGAAGCTGATCTTAGAAAAAATATTGAATTAGAAATAGAACATCTAAAAAATAATTTTTAACTATTAAATAGATATATCATGAAAAAACAAGAAAAAGAAAAAAGATCCGAAAAGCCGGAAATGTATCATCATAATGTTGATGAAAATGGAAGAAGATACACTTTAGCGGCCGTACCTATTGACAATGAAGGAGTGGTAGTTGTTAAAATTGGTGCAGCAGTATGTAGTGATAATGATAATTTTTGTAAAAAGATTGGAAGACTTATTGCAGGAGGTAGAGCAACAGTTAACCCAGTAACTTTAGTAGTAATTGAAGATAAAGAAAAATATCGAGATACTGTATATTCAGCATTTGTTGAAATTGATACTCAAGCAAAAGAAGATGCTAGAGTATTATGGCAAAGAAATAGAGAAGTTGCACAGGCATAATGTATAAACTTTATCTTGATGATGAAAGAATACCAACATATAAAGGTTGGATAGTTGTAAGAAGTTTTACAGAATTTGTAGAAACCATTTCAAAGAATGGTTTACCTAATGAAATGTCGTTAGATCACGATTTAGGGAAGAACGTTGATACTGGAAAATTATTACCTACTGGAATGGATTGTTTAAAATGGTTAATATACGATCAACAATTTGATATATCTGGGGTTAATATCAATATCCATTCCAGTAACTATCCTGCTAAATTAAACATGGAATCATTTATAAAATCTTACATTAGATCTTTAAAATTATGAATAAAGAATTAATTTCAATACTTGAACCTTTTGAAGTTAATAAAAATTTATTAACATCATATAAAAAAGGTTTAAATGTAGAAGATGAATGGTTTGATATTATATCTTCTTACGGTGGAATGAAATTAGGAGAAATACAGTTTAAAGATATTTTACAAACTGTAAAGGAAAATGATCATAAAGATGTAAATAGAGATTATATAATATTGCATAACAAAAGATAAATTATGAGAAATATCATAGATGTAATAGATGAAATTAAAAATATAATATTCAAGAATGATATTGAAGTTAATTCTGATTTTTATAAAAGAATGGATTGGATAATAGATGACATTTCTTATAAAGCCCCAGAAGTTAAATACGTTAGTTGGAATTATCTACAACAAGAACTTTGGTTAAGGTTCTTTCCCATAATAGATGATGGGCATCTTGAAATATGGGCAACTTTTACAGATACATCTGTTGAAGAATGTAGAAAAAAAATGAAAGAATATGAAAAAAATCAAGCTGGTAAATGACAAAATGGATGATACCAAGATGAATGAAATAATGAAATACATAAAAGATAATAAAATTAAATCCATAGATATGAACCAAATTTGTGAAATGTTTTCTATAAGTTACGAAGAGATGAACGAATTCATAAAGGAATTAGAACATGAAATGTGATGTTGCATTAAAATATGAAGATCAATTTGAGTATGAAGATGAAACACATTACGGTAATAGATTGATTGCACAATTCATGGAAGCTAAAGTTCTTGAAATGTATACTGATCATCTTTTATTTGATTTTATAAAGAAAGAAAATTATCCAGATAATAGTAGATATCATGCATCTTCTACTTTAAAGTATCATACATCTTTAGATCAATTATATTCAGTCATAGATAGAATAAGAAAAAAAGGTTATAGTTTGTATGTTTATATAGATGAAAAAGAACCTTGTAAGGTTTCAGTTAGTTTAATTTCAATTAGTTTATTTGATACTACATGTATAGAAGATACAGATCTTAAAAGAGCATTATGGCAAATGATAGTTAATTTTATAAAAAACCTTTGAAGAATGACAAAATCTGACATAAAAAAAATGATTGAAAGATATATCTATAGTTGTGATAAGCCTAGCATAAAAATAGATGGTTATGATAGAGTTATTGGTAGTATGGAATTACATTTAGCTAACAGATTGATGGGTATAGCTAACATATCAGAACTTAAAATAATATTTAAATTGGCTAAATTTATACGTGAATCTTGGATAAGTGTTTCTGTATTAGATACACAAATATCTGCTATAGTTGAAAAAACTGAAGAAATAATAGTTGATTATAGAAATAAAAAATAATTATGAAAGCAATACTAAAAAATAATTATGGTCAATCAAACGTTATTCTTGTAAAGGAGAAATATACCGTTAACAATGCAACAGTTCTTACTGCAATGACGGAAGATAATGGTTATCCCGAAAGATTTGCAACATTATCTGTTAATTTGATAGATGAAGATGCGCCACCCAAAGATTATATCTATTTTAAAAATTATTCAGAAAATATAGGATTTTTGGAATGTTTGGAAGAACAAAAATTGGTAGAAAGAACTGGTAAAGTTGCTAAAAGTGGATTTGTTACAGTACCCTTAGTTAAACTTTTATTTTAATTTCTGGTTCTTTATTATTATATTTACATATTAAAACATAAAACAATGAGTGCAGATAGTAAGACTATAAAACTTATAATGGTCACACAGGAAAATAACAATAAATTCTATAACATGTTCGATCATGGAGATGGAACCATGCATGTTGAATATGGCAGAGTCGAATTAACTAATATTAGAAAAGATTATTCACTAGGTAAATGGGATAGCTTGTATAGATCTAAAACTAAAAAAGGTTATGAAGATGTAACAAGACTTTATACTGAAGTAATTGAGGATGCAAGTTCTAACAAAAAGATTAGAAAGATTGGTATAAGTGATAATAAGATTAGAACAATGTTTGAAGAACTTCAAAACTATGCCAATGTAACCGTTAAAGAAAATTACTCTGTAACATCTGCATCTGTAACTCAAGCAATGGTAGATGAAGCTCAAGTTGTTGTTGATGATCTTATTGGTATGTTAAAAATAAATGCAAATGTTGGTCAGTTGAATGAAAATCTTATGAAACTTTTTAAGATAATTCCACGTTATATTAAAAAAGTTCAATTGATATTGTTTACAGAAATAGAAAATAAAAAACATCTTGATACTGCTAAGAAAAAGATGGTGGCAGAACAAGATATTCTTGATACAATGGCAGGTCAAGTACTTGCAACAAGTAAGACAAAAGTATTTGATGATCAAAATGAAGATACTAATGAAGCAGTTAATGTTCTTGATCAATTGGGATTAGAGATTGAAAACATAACTTCACAAGAAGAACAAATAATAAAACAAGCTTTGGGTGATTCTAAAAATAACTTTAGTAAAGCATTTAAAGTTATTAATAAGGAAACACAGAAAAAATATAATAGACATAGTGCTAAATTTCATTCAGGTCCAAGGAAGGAAGAATTCTTTTGGCATGGTTCAAGAAATCAAAATATATATTTCATACTTCAAAAGGGATTATTGATTCGTCCAAGTGGTGCTATCCATACTGGTAGCATGTTTGGAGATGGAATTTATTTTGCAGATAAAGCTAGAAAATCAATAGGTTATTCATCATTGAGTGGATCATATTGGAGTGGTGGAAGTTCAAGTAAGGGTTTTCTTATATTGTATGCAGTAGATGTTGGAAAACAAAAGAAAATAAAACGTCATGATTCATCTTGTTATAGATTATCAAGAAAGGTTATGGATAATGAAGGTTATGATTCAGTCTATGCTCAAGGTGGAATGGATCTTAGAAATAACGAATATATTGTATATGAAGGAGAAAAATGTACAGTTAAATATTTAGTAGAACTAAAGAACTAAAGAATTAAATAAATGACTAAAGATAAAAAAATTAAAGACAAAGATGCTACATCAATTCAATTTATGGCATTTATAAGTCCATTAAAAGATAAACCTGGTGTATTTTATTTATCATCATGTCAATCATTTGAGTATATGATTAGAAATGGGCACACTTTTTATCAAGATCCTGATTCACAATTTGAAAAAATGCTTCGAGAGTTAAATGATAAAAAATTAAACTTTATTACTGTTGAATTAGAATCACATAAAAAGCCATTAAGATTTGGAAGAAATAAAATAAAAAGAATACACGAGAAAAAATATCTTAAACAAAATTTACCTACACTAGGAGGACTTTATGTTCATAAGAAAAATAAAATAAAATATTATAATTAAAATCAAAAATAAAAATCTTATATATAGTCAAAATAAAGATATGTAAATAATGTTGATAGATCAAGAAGAATTCGATAAAATTGATGCATGGTCACAGGGATACCATTCATTTTTACAAAAAAATGATATAGAACATCAACTTCCAAAAAGAAATCCCTATAAGACTTGGACTGATGAATATAAACAATTTGAATTAGGTGTAAAAGATGCCGAAGAATTTGTAAATGAAAATGAAAATGAAAAACAATAACGACAAAGTTTATCCTCCGTTAAAATATGTATGGTACAATTGCAATAATAAATATGAAGTCTATCTTGCTGTATCAGAGGGTTCTGGCAATTATAACCTTCGTGATCTTATCACAAACAACTCAGAACGTCATTTGGATTATACAGGATTTAACAAGTTAGAGGAAGCAACAAAAGAAGAAGCAATTAATTTTATAACGCAATACTTATCAGCAACAGTTGGTGAAATTTCATTATTGAATATAAAAATTAAAAACTATCAAATTAAATTGCAACAAAAGAAAAAAGAAAAAACCAATTTACTTAAAAGAATGGATTTGATAGATACAAATTTTGCAAGAATAGAAAAAGAACTTGAACTAGTAACTATAGAAGAAAAAAACGATGCTAGCAAAAAAAGAAGATCTTAAAAAAGGTGCAATTGTTAGATGGACAGCAGAAAGAGATGGACAGTTTTTCTATAAAAGTTGGGACTGTGTTGCAGAAATCGTAAAAACAAATAAAACAAAGAAAACTGTTGATATTTTATCGTATGATGATGACAAAATAACAAAAGGTATTTTTATTGATACTGTAATGCGTGAATGTACTTTAATGGATGTATATGGTATCAATTCCTTTTTTGATGAAATGCTTTTAAATGTTGATGAAGAAATTAACAAAAAGAACAGAAAGATAGAAGATTTAAAAAGAAAAAAGATAAGAATAGAGACAGATAGAAAATCTATATTGGATAAATTAAAAAATACAGAAAATATACAAAGTTTTGTAATAAATTTAGATAATATAACCGAAGATCAAATAAATAAAATTGAAAACCATACCTTTAAATTGGATGCTATTAGAATCTTTCAGAATATGGAATAAGTAAGTATAATGGAAAAGCTTGGAAAATTATGTTTGATGAAAAACGTTTATGGGGAATACAGGGTGATAGTGATTTGGATATGCATGCATATATGGTAAGATATGTTGGTATTAACGGAAGACTTATAAAATGGTTAAATTAGCTGGAAAAATATTGTTAGCAATTACAGGTGGTATCGCCGCTTATAAAATGTTAGATGTTATAAGTGGACTGATAAAGAATGGATTTGAAGTACACGTAATGTGTACAGAAAATGCAAAAAAATTCGTAACACCTGATGCTTTAGCTGCAATAAGTAATGGTAACTATGTAGAAGAATCTTTAGATAGAATAGTACATATAAGAGAATCTGAATGGTGTGATTTATTTGTATGTGCTCCTGCTACTGCAAACATAATTGGTAAGTTTGCAAATGGTATTGCAGATGATCTTGTAACAACAACTTTATTAGCGTTATCTCAATCAAAAGATGCCCATATTTATCCTGCAATGAACGTTCACATGTATAAAAGTCGAGCAGTTATAAATAATATTAAAGAGTTAAAAGAAGAATATTCTTTATTTGAACCTGATTATGGAATGTTAGCATGTGGATACGAAGGATTAGGAAAGTTACCAAAGCCTAGACAAATAGTAAAAAATATTATAGAACATTTTAATGATACACCTGTTTGGAAATTTCCATTGGGTTCACAATTGGTAGGATCAACAATAGATTCATATTCATTTTTAGATTTACAAAGTTATGAAGTTGAAATACCGTTACATCCTCACGTTGGAGCATTTGGAATAAGACGAAGACATGATATACATAAAGGTATAGATTTATATGCAAGAGAAGGTGCAGAAGTTACTGCAGTAGAAGATGGAAAGATTGTTGAAATATGTCCATTTACTGGACCTAAAGCGGGATTTTATTGGTGGTTAGATACTTATGGTGTATATGTCGAAGGTAAAAGTGGAATAGTAGTATATGGAGAGATTTTTGTAGACGAAGATTTAAAGATTGGAGATGAAATAACGGCTGATAGTGTAATTGGAAGAGTAGCAAGAGTATTAAAGACAGATAGAGGAAGACCTGTAAGTATGTTACATCTTGAATTACATGTACATGATTCTATACATGTTGGACAATGGTCAAAAAATACTTCAATACGACCAGGTGCTATTTTGGATCCAACACCACACTTATTAAGAATTTTAAATAAAACTAAATACTGTTATGAAAATTAAATTAGCAAAAGCATTAAAATTAAAGAACAGAATGTTAACAGAATTGAATTTAACAATGAATAATATTCTTTCTTATAATTCAATGCCAAAAGACAACGAGTTTCCATATGAATCTAAAAAATTGTTAGAAGAGTATGAATCATTCGTTTTAAGTTATGTAGATCTTAAAGCTAGCATTTCTAATGCAAATGTTTCAGTTAATTTGAGAATTTTTCAACTTTCTGAATACAAAAATATGTATAAGAAATTAGTGGCAATGAATACTTTTACAGGTACGCAGGTACAAAGATATGGTAGTGATTCAATAGTTTATAAGTGTCAAATGTCAATAATTGAAAAGGATAAGTATTTGAAAGATTTAACTAAAAAAATAGATAATATTCAAGATGAATTGGATTACCATAATCAAACCATCGAGATAGAACTTGGTGATCATTTTGATCAATGGTTGTAATGTACTGAGGATGCATTGTAAGATGATGATGTTTTTCGCAATTAGCCTATGGCGTACAGCTCTGAAGCTATGAAATGATATAAGATGTCGATAAAGAAAAAGTCAAACTTCAAAACAATAGCGATCATAAAACTTTTGATGTCAAAATTTATTTGAAATTCATTTGATTTTTACATGCATTCTCTTTTATATTTTTTAAAGATGAAAATTTTAATTACTAGTGGTGGTACCAGAGAATACATTGATGAAGTTAGAGTTCTTACTAACATAAGCAGTGGTAAATTGGGAGCTATAATTGGAGAAAAAGCAATGGATAGACGGCATTTTGTAACGTATGCTGCACCGAAAGAAGCTCTTGTTCCAGGTGGTGGAACCATATCAACTAGATTTTGGAATAGAGAATTTATAAACAGTGCAGATGAACTTATGGAATATATGAAAAATAATGCAAATAATTTTGACGTTATAATTCATTGTATGGCTGTAAGTGATTTTGGATTTAAACCTTTAAAATCAAAACTTAAAAGTGATTCTTTAGAAAATTTTATACAATCAATAAAAGATAGAATAAAAATAAATCCTAAGATTCTTTCACATATAAGAAAATGGAGTCCTAATTGTTTACTTGTAAGTTTTAAATTTGAGGTAGGATTAACAAATGCTGAATTGATAAAAGTTGCAACAGATTCTCTTATGGTAAATGATTGTGATATGGTTATAGCAAACGATAAAGAAGAAATGCAACAACATGGACAACATATCGCATATGCTATAGAAGCTAATATTAAAAGACCCATAGTTTTAATGGGTAAAGAAAAAATAGCAGAACATATTATTAATAGATTAGAAGATTTAAGTTATGGTAGCAAGTAGAACAGATGTAGATCGCTGGATAGCAACAGCAAAGGAAGAAGGTAATAAATTTATAATATCTGTATGTGATACATTTGATTATGATGATTATCCAATGTATGCTAAAGATGAAAAAGAATTGGAAAAAAAGAAAGAGGAAGTTCGAAATGCAAGTATGCAACGAATAAATGAAGTAATAACTATAAATGAAGATGGTTCTGTTTATGAATGTGAGCATAAAGAAAAATGGTGGAATCATGATTAAAATAGAATTTATCAAAGACACTCCAGAAGGATATAAAATTGGAGATGTTGTTAAACTTAAAGAGGAAGA
>Ga0209976_10001666_pt1 | contig 13027 bp, 10 predicted proteins | sample SumtaG_FD_182806 | JGI IMG/M metagenome (GOLD analysis project Ga0209976, IMG submission 182806) | Deep subsurface microbial communities from Indian Ocean to uncover new lineages of life (NeLLi) - Sumatra_00157 metaG (SPAdes) (version 2) | ecosystem: Environmental > Aquatic > Marine > Oceanic >...
AGCTTCAGACGGTCTGCCTTGGGACCGGCATGGGTGTACTCATGGCGCATGACACCACCCGGCCGGTAGGGTTCGCAGGTCACCTTAGCTGCCAGGGCCCGACGGGTATAGGTGGTATCTCCGAGGTTGAATTCCTGTTCCCACAGGTACAAAGCCGGCGTTTCAATGAGCCGCAAGATCCCGGAATGCAGCCAATCGCTAAACAACCGCGCCGCCTCCTGGTAGCGGTCACCGCCCGATGAGGCCTCCGGGAGAGTCAGCCGCACCACGTTGCTGGGATGCCGGTCCCGCAGCGCCGCTTCAGCGGTAGAGTCAATCACATCATAAGGCGGGGCGACAAAGGGCGTTACGTCGCAGCCCGACTCAGGGTGGAACAGTATGGCTGGAAATGGATGTAGCTCTGCCAAGGTCTGGTCTCAGATAATCCTATTAGCTGCGAACTTACCCCTGCGGGCGGCGGAAAAAAAGATCATGAATGGCGCAGGAGGTGCTGATACTTTCGGTTGAAACCCATCCGGCTTGCGGGATCGGACAGACCGGACAAAATTCAGTCGGGCTGTCTGCTACTGGCTCAGCTCCATTTTGAAAACGCTCACCGACCCGAACACCCCGTAGCCGCCGGTAACAGTCGTCATCAACTCCAGGTAAGTTTGCGGCTTAAGCGTGATGACGGAAGTCAGGTACTCCGCCAGGTTAACGTCATACGCGTAGATATGGATCTCGATCGGCTCTCTCGGCCCGGTGGCGGTGTTGAAATTTATTGGCAACTCCCCATCCCCTTCATAGTTGACGAAACGGTAACGAATGGAATCCGAAGCGGAGATGAGGTAGACATCGTAGAGGTAGGTATCGGCGGTGGTCCGCAGCTGAAAGGAAACTGTCTGGGCTACAGTGTCCACTGAGATCGATTCGATGGCCGGTTTGACCGGCACCAGCGTTGTGTCGGTGAGGGTGTCCAGCTCATTGTGGGTGATGGTCAGGGCGTACTGCTCCCTCGCGACCGGAGTGAAGCCACTGTCAATATAGACCTGACCCCGAATCCTATCCAACTCATGGTCATGGGTGAAGATGTAGGTAGTGGTATCGTCCATTCCCTGCACCTGCACCTTCGCATCGGTGATAACGGGGATGAAGCTCTCATCCCATTCCAGGGTATCCAGTTCCTGGTACCGGTAGGCCCGTTCGATATAGAAGAAGGATGAACCGGGCTCGTCATCCAGCCGCAGGACACCGAGAACATTCAGCCCCGGTTCGAAGGGAGTCGGGATGATGGTAGATGGCTGGGGGCCGGGTTCGTGGGGCAGGTCGCAGGCAACACAATAAAGAGCAACGATGAAGCAGGTGAAGGCAATTCTGTTACTTACTTTCATACTTAATCACCCCTAGAACTTTATACTGTAACCGGCGCTGACTGAGGGAAAAAGTCTGATGCTGAATCCGTAATAACCGTATCCCGGAATGTAGACATACATAAATGGATTCCGACGGAGGAACAGCAGGTTATTGATACTCATTGTCAGATAAGCTTCATCGGAGCCGAGGTATTCCGCCAGCTGATGGCCGAAACCATCGCGCAGCTTCTTCTTCCAGCCGATCTCCCAGCTCAACCGGGGCGGGAAACGCACATTGTTTTTTACCGGTGTGATATAGGCCGGGAAGAGGCCATAGGTATTATCCACGGGATTATAGTCGTAATGGCTGACGATTCCGGTCTCCCAGGTCTTGGGGAAGCCGGAGGTTAACTGGAAAGTTGTACTAGTGGTAATGTCACGCGTCAGGTTGTAGAGCAAGACACCCTTCAGGTTATGGGTCTGGTCACCATCGTAGAGGAAGGGCGTGCCGTCCTGGATGGAGGGGTAGCTGCGCATGGAGCGTGACAGTGAATATCCGATCCAACCGGAAAGTTTCCCCAGCTCGCCCCGGACCAGAAATTCCACGCCGTAGGCCTCTCCGTGGCCCTTTTCCAGGGCGGCTTCGTAGCTGTAAATAGTCGCAATAGTATTGAAGTAGTCGAAGCGGTACAGGTTAATGAGGTCCTTGTAATAGGCTGTCACCGAATAATCCAGCCGGTCGGTGATCCGGCCCTCGATTCCCAGGATATGGTGGATGGAGGTGAGGGGTTTCCTACCCTGCAGGGGGTAGTAGTAGTCCAGGGACTGGCTGATCTCGGCATCCTGGGTATTCATAGCGGTGATGTACTGTTGATAGCGTCCCCAGGCGGCTTTCAGGGTCACACCCCGGATGTTAAGTGCCAGGGATGCCCGTGGTTCCATGTCCCACTCGCTCTTGGATGAGAGCCGGCTGTTCCGCAGCCCGAATTTCAACAGCAGCGGGCCGGCCTCGATCTTATCCTGCAGGTAAAAGGACTGGAGAGTGGGATTCACCTCAGCCGAGAAAGATGGCAGTGAGAACAAGCCAGCCTCATTGAAAAAGGTAAGGGCATTCTGCTCGAAACCCAGCTGTAGGGTCTGGTTCAGTATGGTGAAATAGGACAGGCCGGCCTTGACGGTGAAATCGGAAACCTCGTTGATCACATGGGTCTCGTAATTCAGCACAGCGTCCACGCTACCCTCAGAGGTGGTATCCTGGGCGCGGAATTTGAGGAAATTTTTATTATCCACGCTGAATCCCGAGTAATAGAGATGGGATTCGAATACCAGGTTAGGCGTAAGGACAGAACGGGTCTGGATTCCCAGGGCGGTATTGGTGGTATTGGTCAGGAAGCCGAATATGTAGGTACGCATGAACGGCTGGGTAAAGTAGTACCCGAAGCGGTGGAAATCGTAATCCATAAAATCGCGGGCGAAGAAGGCGGAGAGCCGCAGCCGGGTCCGTCCAAGAGTAGTTTGGTAAGCGCCGTTGAAGTCGGCCAAAAGATTAGGCATGCCCATCAGGATTCGAACAGTCAGATCGCTCAGGATCCGGCCTGATAGCATGGCCGTACCCCCAATGCTCACGGGGAACTCGACCGCGCCGGTAATGCCGGAAGTTGACGGCTTGAACTCCCCGCGAACCCTTTCCTTGTGCCCCTCGCGCGATGTGATATAGAGAATAGAGGAGTTACGCCCGCCGTACTGGGCATCGAAGCCCCCCACCAGCATCTCGATGTTCTTGATGGCGTAAGGATTGAAAATAGCCTGCCCACTCATGGAATGCTGGGGATTATAAATAGTCATGCCATCCAGCTGGACCAGGTTCTCCCCGGGATCACCACCTCTTACGTAGTACAGAGGCGATAAGGGATCGGAGATGGTTACACTGGGAGAGTACTTGATGAGTCTGAAGACGTCCTTCCCGAACAGGGGGACTTCGATCAGCACCTTGGGACTGACCTCGAAGCTGGCGATATCCATGTCCTTCTGAATGATCTCTCCCCGATGAGCGGTAACTTCGATGGCTTCGGCCTCCAGGACGGTCGGGGTCAGGGTGATGGTTTCCAGGTACAGGTCGTCGGTGCCCAGCCGGATGGTGCGGCGGTGGTCTTCGTAGGCAATGTGGGTAAAGCGCAGGGTGGTCTCGCCGGGCCGCAACCGCCTGATTAAGAAGAAGCCGTTAATGTCAGTGGTAGCGCCCATGGTGGTGCCTTCCACGATGATATTCACGCCGATGATGGTCTCGCCGGTCTCGGCGTCGGCCACGTAGCCGGAGACGTTGACGGCCTGCAAGGCGGCGGCCGTGAGAAAGGCCAGTCCGGCAATGATGCCTCTCATGGCAGGATCACTCCCGCGGTCAGCACAAGACCGATTGCATAGCGCGGCACCACTTCCGGCAGCACGTTAACCGATTGATGCAGGCCGGCTCCGGCGAACAGGCCCTTGTGATACTTGGGGCGATACTCCACGGCGGTGGTGAGACCGATATTGATCAGGAAAATATTCCGCCAATGCACGTAGTCAAACTTGTCGGGATTGAAGCTGTTGCCGCCGATCCGGAAGGATAGGTTCAAACGGCCCAGCCAGGACGGCCGCAGCCGGACAAGCCACTGCTGTTCCTTGAAGCCGACCGCGATGGATTCGTGACGGGAGGATTTCCGGTAGTAGATGCTCATTCCGGGCGCGCCGCGGATATAGCGGTCTAGCTGGTCGGCGGGAAAATCGAGGGACAGGCGGCCGTCCAGGATATAGCCGTCCAGCAGTTTGATAGTGTTCACCTGGAATAGCAGCTGCCGGCGGTAGCGGTAGGGAGAGGACCTACGGGCCGGGCGATCCTCGTTCAGTGCCTTCGCTTGGGCCGACATCCACTCCCCCATAAGGCGGCCGATGGCGTCCTCGGGCTTCTGCTTCCTTTTCTTTTTGACGCGGTGCTCCCACTGCCAGTCGCGGACTATAGCGCCACCGCCATTCACCAGCCGGGTGCGGCCGTTCAGCGTCCAGCCCTGGAGGAACATCGGGGAGCCGTCGTACCAGAGGGAGATGTTGTCAATCACCAGGGTATCGCCGAGTTGGACGTTATCCACCGGCAAGTATCTTCCCAGGGGAGCGGACAGGGGCTCCGCTAGCACCAGGTACTGGTCAACCGGGATATAGCGCCATTTCTTGATCTGCCGGATGCCGAGTACGGGACCGGGCGTCTCGCGCTTATCGAGGATCGGGAGCAGTGGATCTGCGGTAGTGTAGGAGGAATCCTCCGGCAGTTTGATGACCAGAGTGTCGGCGATGAACTGGGACCAACCCGATTCTTGTGGATATGCGCCGGTGACCAGTACCGTACAGGCAAGGATAGTTAGTAAAATTAAATTCTTATGAGTCTGAATAGCGGTACCTGGACCGATTTTTGGCTGTTGTGTCTTTGACAACTGTAGTATCTGATATGTTCCATGCATATGGGAGTTAATTAGACAGCCAAAAACATTCAAAGGTTGTCCTGGCGACAAAACTTTAGGTTTACCCTGTGGGATATCTCCTGATCAAGGTATTGTTGATTCATCAATCGGCCAGTGTTATGTCCCATTAGTTCCTTAACATTTTGCCCTGTCTAGCCAAGGACAACTGACCCGGCCGTTTACGGCCGGGAATAGAAGCGAGGAAGCACCTGGAGAGGACGTTCACGTCCTTCTAAAACCTGCTTGTCCAAACCCCCGCTTCTGGAAGGGCATAAATGCCCTCTTGGCTTATCTTTCCCTTTTGTTCCCAGCCGTGAGCCGCAGGCGGGTTTATGGCCACCTCATAACTCGCCAGGTGGGAAAGTAGTATTATGGGAATATCCCACTTTTTCCTTGCCCATGCGACTCACCCTAATTAATTTCGCATTGCGGTATGACAGAAGGAGGAAAGCAAATGAGCGCAGTACAACCTGAGACCGATGCTTCAGATGGCGTCGAATTATCAGGACAGCGGTTCGAGTTCATTGACTCAAGACCCTTCGATAAGAAGCATAGGGTTAATCTGGGCAGAAGGGTATTTGAAATTCTGGGAAAACTGGGCTCGTTCGAAAGCTTTAAGGTGTACATCAGTGAAGACGGATTACTACTGCTTTCACCAATGGCTCATATCCCGGTTAATGAGATGTGGATCTGGAAAGACCGGGAGATCAGGGAGAGCTTTACGAAAGCACTTGAAGACATACGGGAAGGCAGGGTAAAAAGGGTGAATGATCTCGATAGTTTCCTTAATTCTCAATAGCATCATTGGCCTGACAAGCGAGATCGGCCAATGGCATTTGTTTTACTATTCACTGAGACCTGTGAACGGCAACTGAAAGGCTTAAGAGATAGTAAATCCAGCGAAGCGGAATATAAAGCGGTCGTGAAAACGCTGCGCTTCCTGGCTGAAAATCCGCGACACCCAGGCCTGAATAGCCAGCCCTACCGCTCCTTGAGCGGCCCTGGCAAAGAACCGGTATTCGAGTCCTATGCCCAACACCGGAGGCCAGGTGCTTATCGGGTGTTCTGGTATTACGGTCCCGGGCGGGGCGAAATAACCATCCTGAATATCGTCCCGCATCCTTGAATCCACCTGTTGGCGGTCAGGTGGAACCGCTGGTTAGACTGCCTCCATGACTCATGACAGGCCGCTATTGGTGCACCTTCATCCAACGAAGAAGCTCGGCATCGAAAAGGGCAGGTTCCTCGTATTGAGGGATATGACCGCTTTGCTCGAACACCCGCACGGTCAAATCCCGGAACTCCTGCCTGATGGGATCCCACGTGGACGGCGGCGCCACGAGAAAATCATAGCGTCCAAGCGCAAGGAACACCGGCCGATCAAAGGTATCGAGCCCCTGGGTAATGTCAATATCTCGGAAGACCTCTCCCCATACGTAGTCGAACATGTCCATATTATATTCGACCCCTTCTAACACCTGCGAGGCATCGAACCGCGGGTCATAATAGGTGCGTGGGCCGTTCCGGACAAAGCTCCTGATGAACCGCTGCCCCGGTGGTAGCTGAGCTAGTTCTTCGTCGGGGACACGCCGCAGGTTCTCCTCCATAATGGCCTTGCGTTCCGAGGACGCAAACTGCTGCCAGTTTTGCTCGGTTGCTTCAGCATTCACGGCGCTAAGGTCGGGTGAGATGCCAATCATGATTACGTGGGAAACGTTGGCCGGGTATTTCTTGGCATATTCCAGCGCCATGAAGGCGTGACCAGAGTGACCAATGACTGCAATGCGCCCCAGCCTGAGGGTCCGGCGGGCCAGCTCAATGTCGTCAACCAGCTTCTCCAATGCGAACTCCGTGGTGTCGACTCGGCCGGGTGAGGGGGCAAAGCCTCGATGGTCCAAGAAAACAAGCCGCAGGTGCTTGCGAAGATTCTGCGAGAAGAGCCGGGGAGAGTAGATCGAACTCCCGATCACTATCGTAGGTGTGCCTGTGCCCTCGATACGGTACCGTAGGTTGAATTTCCCAGTAGCGATACTACCGGTGTCAGCTACGGCTTGTTCGCCCGATGCTAGCTGCTTTGCCGGTCCCGCGGGAGCACAGGCTACAACTAGACAGAATCCTAAAATCGATAAGAATTGGCTGAAACGTATCATAGGGCCCTCCATTATGAAGTTCAGGCGGATACCCAAGTAGGGGTTACTGCAGAAATAACACTGACATATTCATCAATCGGTCTAACGGCTCTGCCCATCAGCTACAAGGAACTTCAGGCCGGGCCAGCGGAGCATCTTTACGTCACCTCCTGCCGTTTAACGAATCGACCCAGCACAGCGGCGATGACGGCACCGCCGATTCCAGTGCGCACGATCTCAAGCAGTGGGTCGGCGATGGTCGCCGTGAGATTCGAGATGTTCGTGAATCCGTAGTCGATGAAGTCCACGCCGAACCAAACCAGGAAGCCCACGATCGCACCAATCTTGAAGCCGTCTACGATCGTCGAGGAACCAGCCCGCCTCCCGACCGCCAGCGTGACGAGGGCGGCCAGCGAGAGGTGCCCCAACACAACAGCCCACACCAGACCAGTTTCGCGGGCCACGCCCGTCGCCGACCCCGCGTTCGCGGCGAAGAAGTCTGCAAAGGCCAGAGCCCAAATGAGGTAACCGACCAAGTACATCGTGATGCCGCCGGCGAGTGTTCCAATCACAAATCGCTTCGTGTCCATATGATCCACCTCCTCCTCAGAAGTTTATGACCCTCACGTGCGCCGAACAACGCATCAACCATCCATTCAAGGGCCGCCTAACTATCATTTATGAAGAACAGCTAAATACCCTGAGAATATGGTATTCTGCTTATCACCAAGTCGATTTTACATGTAAAGGCTAGAGATGTCAAATATAAAAAGACGTATATTCAATGGATCAAGAGGTTCATCCTGTTCCACAACCAGACCCACCCCGCCGACATGGGAAAGGAGGAAGTGAGGGGGGTGAGTTGTAACGCAGCGCAGTTTGTGAATCGGATGCCGGATAAAAATCCCCACTTCTCATCGGAAACCAGGGCTTCTCGTCAGTAGCTAGGGCAATCGCCCATCCCCCTCTATTTGAAAGAGAGGGGGCGACACAACGTGTCGGGGGTGAGTTCTTACACCACCCATTCCATTCAGCATAACGATTGGGCTCAGCCGCCTAGTCTTCCGTGTCGGCTGCTGCTCCAGCTGAGCTCACGACCGTATAGGCAGGGCCTAGCAGCAGCCGTCAGGTTCACGCGATAGTAAGTGCCCGCTGTCCGCCAGAGCCAACTTCCAGCTAAAGCTGCTACAAGATAGGACACTCTGGCTTCTAGCTTGGCAGGTAGGGGCTTAGTTTGCCATCGTGCAGAAGCTCCTGAAGCAGCTCCTCCTCCGCATCACTGCGCTTGTCCTTACCCAGTAGGTCTTTGGCTCTATCAAGCTTGCGGAAATTGGAGTATCCGATGAGGGTCTCGCGGAGGAACTCCAGTGGGGCCTTTCCACTCTGCCCCTTGCCATTGAGCTCGCCAATCAGCTTAGCAACTCTCTGATCAACGTCAAAACCACCGTAATCATGGTACTCTCTCATGATCTGCAGTACGGCGTAGGATTCATCTTTGTATTCGTCTCTTCCTCCCTCACTCATTACTCTCAGATCACGATTCAGTGCATATCCTTGCCCCACCGGCTTCTTGAAACACACGAAGTAGCCTGGCTGCAGCAGTCGGTGTCTAGTTCTCGGTGGCTGGACTTCCAGCTTGATCCTCTCGTCAAGTAGCTCATCATGGTCATCAAGCCGATCTATGAGTTTGAGTAGTCCCGGCACTGCGAAACCTACCGCTCCTGCGTACGGCGCCAGATGGGGGAAAGCAACCGCGGAGCTTTCTGCGGTTTGCCGCACTGCATCAACAAGACCATCCGAGACACCATCCATGTCGTAGACCTGCAGAGTGATTGTAAGGATCTTGTCCTTGAAATCTCTTTCCGAAAACACAATGTCGTGAAAGAATTCTCCCTGCCAACCAACGGGAACACTATCCTTCATGAACTGCAGGCGAGAGACGGGGGGCTTCTTTCCAAACTGATACGTGGTGACAATGATCAGATCATTGTCACCCCTGAAAAGAGGATCACGATCTTCCCGAATGGAGACTCCGCGAACCCGTAGAGTGAGCGGTTCCGCTGGAGTAAAGAGTTTCTCATCCGGAAAGAGTTCGTCTAGTCGCCTAAGAGCCGCAGAGTCCCCAAGGGCGTGAGGGGCTCCCCACCATCGTACTTCCATGACTTTACCTCCTTACGTGTTAGTGGAAACGGAATCCTCTCAGATTTGCGCTAATCGCAGATCTGAGACTTTGCACCTAACGGTTGAGTTCACCTGCGTTTTGGAGCGCAGCGGAATAGCGGTCAGCTGCAACGCCTTGTTATGCGGTCCGACGGTCCCCTACTAATGTTTGCTGACCGGAACTGGCGCCGGCGCATCGCTCGTGAAACTCAGCGCCACGGTAATGCTCAGCCGCGCAGATTTTTGCGTCGGCTGAATTAGCCTTGTTATGTTCGTTTCAGCTTCTAAAATCCTTATTCATAATTTCACGCATCTTTTTATTAATAGAATAGTTGCCGTCAAACACTCTTGAAGAAGCCCCCATGGTGTAGTCAATAACTCCATAGTTGCCATGCTTTAGCGCTATTCGCTCGATGTCTTCCATAACTGGATTAAGAAACCCCTTATTTAATTCGTCTTCTGAACCCTCCAGTAGAATATTTACTGTTACTGAAGCAGAGCTGGTGAAATGAATATCTATATAGAGCTTTTTATCTTCTTCACTAATTGCCTCTAGCTTTGAACTTGAAGGTGTTTCACGCACGATTGTCCAATTACAATTCAGTCCTTCCAAGTAGTAATGAGTCATCTCTCCTCCTTAAAAACCTAACTACTATTTATGAATCAACATTCCAGGCCGTTGACACCTGATATTTTGTCTGTGACCATGTTTAAATATAATTTACACTACTTACTAATGCAATAAATAACTATTATGTAATATCACTTAGATCGGTCGCCCCTGCCCCGACCTTTGCGTCGGGGGCCGCCTGGAAAAAGCCCCCGCACCCGCGAGGTATCCCTATCAATTTTCAATCTTCAATCCCTTTGCGCCCTTTGCGTCTTTGCGGTTCACTCTTCGATTTTCTTCCCTGTTCGCTCTTCTCAGCGCTCTCCGCGTGCTCTGCGGTTCCCTCTCTTTTCCCTGCCGACTGCCACTGCTACTGCCCCTGCCACTAACCCCCAGCCCGCACCCCGCGCACCTCGCGCACCAGGCGAACGACAAGCCGCTGCCATTGCCTTATATTCCGGCGCTATGATAATGCCGCCGCTATGTCGCCCTGCTACCTCTTCCGCCGCTGGCTTTGGGGCGGAAACATTTTTAAACAGGAAGATTCGCGCCTCCCGTCGGACGAAAACTTCAAAATGCGGAATTTTGGTGGGGTTTTGTCTATTTTTATATTCAGGGAATCTGGGCTGGGCTACGCCTGGGCTGGGGATTCCGGGGATTCAAAATTGTCATATTCGGCTGAAGCGAGTGATTTCATGGCCTTAGTTCTGCGGCTCGTACACTTTCAGTTCGCAGCTGCGGCGCACTACGTCGCGGATAGAGACATCCCCGGGCAGGTCCTTCATGGTCCGGGCCTGTACCAGCAGGTTCCCCAGCGCCGTCGCTTCGGCCGGGCCGGCCACCACCCGGCAGCCACAGGCGTCGGCGGTCAATTGGCACAGCAGCCCGTTGAGCGAGCCGCCCCCCACAATGTGCAGCACTTCGATCCGCTCGTCAATCACACTTTCCAGGTCTTGGAGCGTGCGCCGGTAGGCCTCGGCCAGGCTCTCGAGAATGACCCGGACGATTTCTCCCCGGGATCGGGGCACGGGAAGACCCTGCTCCCGGCAGTAATCCTGGAGCTTCTGCTGCATATTACCACGCTGTATGAAGCGCTGGTCATTCAGATCAACGAACGCATTGCTGGATGGCACGGCCGCGGCTTCGTGCAGTAAGGTATCGTAATCAAGGTGCTCACCAGCGGCCTTCCACTCCCGTTTACATTCCTGCAAGACCCATAATCCCGTGATATTTTTCAGGAAACGAATGGTACCATCCAGCCCGGCCTCATTGGTGAAACCGGCCTGATGGGCGGCTTCGGTAATCAGGGGCTTTAGCAGTTCAGCGCCCAGGCATGACCACGTACCCGAGCTCAGGTAAGCCCACCGCGAGCCCTCCTCAGCCGGTACGGCAGCAACCGCGCAGGCGGTATCATGGGAGCAGCTGGCAACTATCTCCACTTCAGTCCCGCCCGGTGACGCTCTGCCCAACCGGGTCCCGGAAGGCACGATCTCCGGCCAGGTTGCGGCTGACATCCCCAGCCGATCCATCAGATCAGTCGCCCAGGTATTCTTTCGTGCATCCATGAGCTGGGTCGTGCTGGCCATCGAAACTTCGGCCACGGCGCGGCCGCTAAAGCGGTGGTTGAAGTAATCGGCAATCATCGCCCGGTTTGACGTGCGCTCAAAGAGTTCGGGTTCCAGATTCAGGTCGGCATACACCTGATAGAGGGTGTTGAACTCCATGAACTGGATACCCGTGACGGCGTAAATGTCGCGGGCCGGAACGAGCTGGTGCACCTTATCCATCATTCCCAGGGTGCGCGGGTCCCGGTAGCAGTAGGCATTGCGAACCGGCCTTCCGTCGCCGTCCAGCGGAACGTAGTCGACGCCCCATGAATCTACGGCAAGGCTCCGGAGCTGAGGCATAGCCTGAAAGGCATGCTCAAGGCCCGCATTGAGCCCGCGCCAGAGCGCGTCCAGATCCCAGTACAACCGTTCGCCCGCCTCGATAATGGGTGTCTGGAAACGATGAATATTTTCCACGCGCAGGTGGTCTCCTTCGAGGGTACCCAGAACGGCCCGTACGCTGGAGGCGCCCATGTCAAAAGCGAGATAGGTGGCAGGTTGAAGAGTCATTACAGGATACGACAAATCACTACCGGCCCGACCTGCCCCGGAGCATCTTCGCGTTCACCTCGCCGCCGTTCACCAGGTAGAGCAGCGGCAGGGGCCGGTCCACATCTTCCCTGAAGGCGGGCATTTTTTGCCAGGGAGTAACCGACAGGACGTTGGCCATATCCATCCAGTATTGCAGCCGGGCCGTGGCCAGGTTCCACGTCATATGGAAGTGGTTGGCGGGCGCGTACTGCTTGTATTCGGCCATGGTGGCGTGTCTGGGCGCTACAAAGGTATGCGGCCAGGTGGGATTCGAGGCGTTGCATACAGCTTCGGCGATTTTCTCCGGCAGGTCAACGGTAACCGCCTCGTCCCAGACCAGGGAAAACATTCCCGAGAGGCTGCTGTAGGTCAAGCGGGCGGCAATCCCCTCAATACCTCCGGGACTGGTGAAGGTAACCGAGTTACCCAGGCCCGGGAAGTAGTACTCGATGGCCAGGGGGAAGGAGACGTTCTTCATAATATCGGCCACCTTGGCCCCCTGCCCGGCTGCCCAGTTGAACGAGGCCGAGCCCGAGTTGTTGCCGTCCACAATGCCCGCCTGCTCCCAGAGAGCATCACCAGCCAGCTTGACCTTGAATCCCCGGGCCAGCTCCTTGAGCTCCCACGGCTCCCAGACCTTCCTGAAGTCCATGAATAGGGGCGGATTCCCACCGGACAGCCAGGTCATGAACAACATAGTAAGCAGGCCCTGTATGTCGGCCTCCGTGGCATAGGGCACCACGGGCTTGGGACCGTTGTGATCGAAGGTGGAATTGAACAGCGATTCCATGATGTCCGCTACGGGCAGGGGGATGCCCCTGCGATCGGAGCCCCACTCCAGCTGGCTCATAAAACCGCCGCCTGCGGCATTAAGCTCCCGCATGAGGTTCCGCATGATCAAGTACATGGCCAGGCTCTGATCGAGGCGTTCACTATCCTCATCGTGTCGCAGCTCAATGCGGGCCCCGGCGTTATCATCCAGCCAGACCCTCAAGGCCCGCAGTTCCCGCTCGTCATAGGCCTTCTTCCGTAGCATGTCGGCCAGGAGTTTCATGTCCAGCCGGGTGATCTCCAGGCCGAAAGTGTTGCGGGTCTCCAGCACGTGGGCCAGGGCCGTCTCCATGCCCATGGAATCGTGCCCCAGGACAACCACCCTCCGGCCCTTGAG
>Ga0209976_10001667_pt1 | contig 13020 bp, 12 predicted proteins | sample SumtaG_FD_182806 | JGI IMG/M metagenome (GOLD analysis project Ga0209976, IMG submission 182806) | Deep subsurface microbial communities from Indian Ocean to uncover new lineages of life (NeLLi) - Sumatra_00157 metaG (SPAdes) (version 2) | ecosystem: Environmental > Aquatic > Marine > Oceanic >...
AAATAGTGAAGATACTTTCTTTTGAATGGGTCTTTTATTTGAAGCTTTAAAAATTTTTTATCATTAACTTTGATGATTAATATTTCATCATCAGCATTAACTTCAATTTCTCTAACATTAATCTTCTTATCTTTCTTCAACAACAATTTATAGAAATTATCTAATACGATATTTCTTAACTTTGTTTTTTTAACTCCAGAATATTTTTCATATATTTTTTGAACATTTAAATTATAAGTTAATAATTTTTGATTCAATTCTATTAAACTTTTAACGAAATTAGAGATTTCTTCTTTCTGGGTATCATTGGCTTCAAAAATAGGCGTTTTTCTAGCATAAGCAGGATAAAAATCCATTGACCTAATTGCATTGTTATAAACAAACTTGTATAAATAATATGAGATAAGTTTTGAATTTAATATTCCCAGAAGGTAAAATATATCGTCTAAATCATTCGGAAATATTTCTAAAACTGTGTTGAAGGTAAGTGAGCTTATATCGTCTACTGTAGCAGTTATTTTTAAATGGTCTCTAATATGAGCTACAATTCTTTGAGCAACTATTTTCTTTTTAGGTGGAGTAAAAATTCTATGTTGGTATTTATTTAAATCTTTATGATTTTTATCGAAATATAAACAACTTCTAAGATAATATTTCTGAATATCATTACCTCCTAATACTATCAGTGAATCTTTTTTATTGTTGTCTGTAAAAACACCTTTCTTTTTTAAACTTTGAATCCCTAAGCCTATCTGCATTTCAGATATTTCTCCTAATAAAACACTCTTTTTTTCACATTTTTCTTTAATATAATTAATAATTTCGTTATATTGTAAAAATATCAAATCTTCCTGTCTACATAAATCTTGCTTAACTTCGCCATCAATAATTATCTCTTTTTCAGCAGCCTTACCAAGTTTAATAATATTGTCTTTGTTATCACTATCTTTTTGTAAAATAATTATTACCTGTTCTAATAGCACACCTTTAAATGCTTTGCCGCAATCTATGAGATACAATATTTTAAATTCGTTGAAAATTTTATTCCTCAATTTTTGCCAAGAATTTGTAAAAGCTATTTGTTTTGGTACAATAAAACCTAATAATCCATTTTGTTTTAATAATTTAAAAGTCCTTACTAAGAACAATGCAGAAGCATTAACAAAAGCCATTTTTATTTCATTATATTCTTCTGTTTTTGTTAAAGGACTTTCCTTTTGTATTTTAAAATAAGGTGGGTTTCCTATTATTATATTAAATCCACCATCATTGAAGACTTGAGAAAAACTATTTTCCCAATTAAATGCTTTATCTTTTGATAAATCTGCATTATCAATTAATGAATCTCCACATTTGATATTGGCTTCTAATTTATTCAATGGAATATTCTTTTGAACGGTTTTAAACCACAAGCTCATTTTAGTTATTTCTACTGATTCGGGATTAATATCCACTCCAAAAAGATTGTTTGTTAATATTCTTTTATTAAATTCTGTCTTTTGTTTATCCAATATTTCTATATATGTTGTAATATCTAATTTTTTTGTTTCTGTTTTTGTTTTTGCTGCAATAAGTTCATTATATTCTTCATATTTTAAATATAATAAATCATAAGCTTGACTTAGAAAGGCTCCAGAACCACAAGCAGGGTCTACTATCCTTAATTCTGGGAGAATACCCAAATCATTATTCAATTTCTTCAGAATAGTATTTTCAATTATAAAATTGACAATATATTTGGGTGTATAATAAATTCCCGTCTTTTTTCTAGTAGCTTTAGTTGATTTTTCTTCTAAGACTAAACCTGAACTTTCATCCTTTATTTGTAAAGATAATGCTAAATATTTTTCATAAATTTGACCTAAGATGTCAATAGGTATTTCAGCAAAATCAATATATTTACCGTCAGGATATTTGTTTAAATTATTAATAACTCCTTCTATTATATCATCATCAATAATTAATTTATCTACTAATTCATCTTTTTCAAATAATTCCCCATCATAACCAAAAATGTCATCTTTTTCATTTCCTTCTCTAATATAACTAAACAAATCTTTTATGAAATTATATAAAGGATTTCTTTCTTTCATATTTTTTGGAAGATTTTTCCAAATATTTAATGATTTATTTAATGGTTTATTCATAAAAAGATTATTATCCTCTGCGAATCGGATAAAGACTAAACGGTCTAATATTTTTTGACCCATTTCCATTATTTCTTTTTCAGTTATACCTTTATTGTTCTCAAATATGTTTACGAATAATTTGCTTCTACATTTTACTAAAATTTCGAATATATCTTCATTAATCTTCTCCTTTAATAATTCAGTTTCAGAAAAAAGTTTACTTTGTAAATCTTTCTTAAAAGAATCTTTTGAACATAATAAATAGAATTTTTGAAGATTTTCTTTTTGTTTTAATGTTTCTAAAGTAAAATCTTCATAAAAGTTATAAACAATTTGTCCAGATATAAATGTCTTGTAAAATCTCCATTCAAAACCATTTGTTATAATAAACCAATCAATTCCATTTTCAAGAGCATAAATTAATCCCTGTTGAACATCAGATTTATATTTCATGTCTTTTCTGAGTTTATCTAAATCTTTTTTCCAATATTTAACCTCGATTAAGGTTGTTGATGTAGTTTCTTCTTCTGATAATTTAATAGCAATATCAATAGATTTTCTTAAAGTAGAGACTTCATAGTTCAAATCTAATTGCTCATCAAAGCCCAGAAACTTTAATATTTGAAGAACAACTTTATTTTTCACATTTTCTTCATTTCCTGATTTTTTTCCCATCGTTATTGATTTTTCAGGAAGATTAAATACTTTCTCGACTAAATCATTAATCTTATCATCAGGAATATCTATTTTTTTATAATAATCATTTAGAAGTCTTTGATTAAAAAGCGGATTTTTATTCATTACATTAATACTTTAGGTATTAAAGTTTAAAACTTTTTATATCAAACCAAAAGGAATAATTTCTTCATATTCTCTTGGGTCTGCTCCTATCATTTCAATCATATCAGAAATAGTAATATCTTTCATAAAATCTTCTGTAATTAGAATATCTATTCCTAAATGCCTTCTTTTAGAATTTAAACAATCTAAAAAATATTTAGTCTCGTTTTGAATTTGAGCTCGTTTTTTAGCAACAAAAGACTGCCAAGTTTGAAATTGAGATTTTTCCGCTGAAGTCATTTTTCTCCAAGTTCTTCCCAAAGATTTAAGACTTGGGCAAACTGGTGTTCCATTAGCTCTTTTTGGTGTTTTTGAGCATGTCTTACTTTTAGGCTGAAATCCTCTCTTGCCGATTGTCATGAACCGTCTCTCTATTTAATTAAAAATAAAAAATAAAAAAATTAATTAATTACTCATATTTTTCTTGCATTTCCCGTTTAAAAGTCGCTAAATTCTTTAAATTATCTCCTTTTCCGCCACCACCACCAGCACATTTTTCCTCTTGTATAGTTGTTTTCTTACATTTGGCTAATGCTTTGGTGTATACTGATTTTGATTTAATTGGTGTTTTATCATCTATTTTTCTCATCTTTGTCCATGTGGACATCCAACTGGGTGTGCAATTAGTTTCTAAAAAACTAACGTATTCTGGAACTTTCTTGTCATCTTTGATGGGTTCGATGCCAAACTTATCTCGAAATCTTTGGCGACTTTGGGGTTCTTTTTTAGGCATATTTATTATTTCACATCCTTGTTTTTTGTTTTATAACTTTTGTTATATAATTCTTAATCTTTCTTATATTTAAAGCTAATGGAAGACAAGCCAAAAGTAATGAACCTCGAAGTTCAAAAATATATAGTATGATATAGTATTACATTTCAGAAGCAAAGCTAAATTTTAAAATCGAATCACGAAATCTACCCTTCCCAAAAATTCGCTAAAATTGAAGTTGTGTCGGTATCACACTAAATTCTTATAGAACGTCTATTAAATGAACCGACAAGTTTATTAGAGCACAATCTTAACATCTATTAAAAACATCAAAAATTTCTCAAAAAACTTTCAAACAAATAGTCATGAGAATGAGAAAAAAGTACAAGGTTATTACTGAGACTTTTATAAAAATTCCTTCAAACTCCCAAAAAAAAATCAAGAAGATGTAAAAAAATGGCAAAAATATCCGAAGAAATGAAAGAATTGGTTGTAAATCTACTAATAAAAGGGTATTCAGCAAAAAATATAAAAAGAAAGACGGGAGTCAGTGAGTCATCAATCTACAGAATTAGAAACGAGAATGAAATTATTAATGAATCCGATAATGATACTATTATTGTCAATGAATCCGATAATGATACTTTTGCTGTCGATGAGCGGATAAAATATAACCTAAACCGCTTAGCAGAGATAGGGGGACGAACTTATAAAGAATTATTAGAGGAAATCGATTTTATCCTTACAGAATATGATAAAATAACGAATAGACCATCAGAATTATTTAACTACACGGTTTATCTTGCCGATATTTTGATGAAATTGAAAATTAATGATGAAGCCGAAATACTCGATTTTCTCTTGAAAGCAGAAAGAGAAAATATAGAATTAGAGGAGTCAGAACAGAAATTAGAAAGAATCAAAGAAAATTACGAAGAAGCACTTGAGTTTTATGATAAACAGATAAGTAAAAAGGAGCAAGAAAATGAAGTTTTGCTCCAATCATATATTAAATTCAAAACCTTGAATTCTTTTGAGGTAAATCGTTACATGAAAGGAAATAAGGAAATTATAGACGAGATTGGAAAAGAATATACTATGTTAATACAACAAAATCAAGGATTAATAAAAATTATCAAAAACATTGACCCAAAAATCATAGAAGATATTATAAAAGAAATAAAAATGGAGCATGAAAAAGAGGCGAGAAAAATAGAAGACATCTCAATGGCTAAAGAAATCATTGAAATGAACCCCGAAATTGCTTCAAAAATTATTGCTTCAGAAAAGGAGGTTGCTGATTTTGGAGAAGAATCAGAGGAAATTAATAATATTAGGAATTTTGAATAACCTGAATTATTGGCAAACTGCACGGGAGATTCTGGAAGAGATAGAAGATGAAATTACTTTCGGTTGTGTAACCACTCTGTTACATAGATATTTCAATTTTGGTTATATCCGTCGTCGCAAAAATACAAACGGACATTTTATCTATGAGTTAGCCAAAAACGGGAAGAAAAAGTTAGAATATCTTAAAAAATCGTGATGATAATGGATTATAATGAGATTTACGATAAATTCCTTTCTTTAGAAAGAGAAAAAATAGAAGAAGTAAAAGCAATTGCGAAGAAAAGAAGATACATGAATCTTTTTAACCTTTCGATAAATATTATTAGCAACCTAAACCATTTAAGAAAGAAATTTAAAACTAGTTAAACTTACGATTTTAAATTTTTCTAAAAATCGACTCACTACAACAGTCGGTACTAAATCGGAACTAAATCCAGTGTGGTATCACCATTTCTTTCCATCCAAAACCTTAGCTCCCTCTCCCGAATTCAATTTTGAATACTAAATTTAATTATTAATATATAATTAAGTCCAAATTCCAAAACCTTAATTTTGGAAGCCCCCACAGTTTTATTGACCTCAATTTCATATATAAAGAAAAACAAAAAGAAAAAAAATTGCTAGGTTTAGAGACTTTCTAAACATAAATAATTACATTTCCCAAAAATGACCCGTATTTTTGAGAACGGGTATGTAACTTTAAAATACATTGTGAGTTACCAAAAATACGGGGTAGTTTTTTTAAATACATTAATTTTGGACTTTGGAGTCTCTAATCCTAGCAAAAAAATTTCCAAAAGTTTTTCTTTAAATATGGTTATGTATACATAAAAATTTTTAATCAAAGAGAAAGTCCCACTCACCATCATCATCATCCCAGAGAGCCTCATCATCAACAACATCACAGTCATGGTCAATAGGAATAAAATCATCATCATCAATTTTTGGGAATGCTTCATAACGTAAATTCTTATATAGTCGTCTTATTATATAGAGTCCGAGCAGATTATATGAGGTAAATTCTTTATCTTTTTCCTTAGAATCTTTTTCCTTAGAATCTTCTTTATAATAATGCGAGTTTATACCATTTGTGAGTATACTATGGTAGAAATAGACTAAATTATTAAAGTATAAGTAACCTTTATCAAAATCGGCTATATCGGTAAAATTTAACCACTTTAACCACTTTAACCACTCACCATCATCTTCATACTCTCTCAACCGTATACAGCCACTTTTTTTACCAGTGAGAATTATCCTTCCATTAGCCATATTCCGTCTTTTTTGTATTTCAGCTTCGGTTCTGATTTTCATATTAGGGTATGCTTTTTTTAGAAATTCTATCCCTTCCTTACCGACCCGACGATAAGTAACTTTATAATCATCTTTTCTTTCCAGCCATCCTTTAAGTCTGAGATATACATAGTCCGACAGTAGTATTTGTTTGCCGATAAAATAATAATGCCCGTCAATCGGCGTGATAGAAAACTTCTTTTTACGGTGTCGTTTAAGCTCCGAAAGGTTTGTTATATATATTTCATAACCATATTCTTTAATCTTAATCATATCATTCCTTGAGAATAAATAAAATCTCTCATTTTTATAGAATGGAGTGCCTACAGAGTGTTCTTTATTAATTTTTTTTGATTTAAGTTCTTTCAAATCGGTAAGTTCAATAAGCCCGCTCAATAAAAGATATCTGTCACCCATTTTACAGAATTTTAAGGCACCTCTTTTATCCTTCACCACTTGGATTTCTTTCTTATTTTTTTTTTTTACTTCTTCTCTCCAATTAAAATTATCATCTCCATCCTTACGCATTTGTGTTTCAAATTCTTCAATAAGAATTGTTGAGTTAATTAAAACCACCTCTACAGAAATTTTTGGTGTTAGTGGCGGTGCTGTATGGTGCTGGAGCAACTATACAAAATATAATTATATTCGATTCATAAAATATAACTAAAGAAAAAGTTTTTATATAAGTTATACTATCTTCTATTTGAACAAGCATAATTTTTTAACCTCTTACACATGGCTTTTTTTTGAATTGGCTGGCAACCAATTCTCTTATTTTTTATATAATCTCACCTTTTAGCGTCATATTGTTGATATTGGGGTTTTTTTATAAAAATTTTTAATTTTCACGTTTGTTATTTTTTTGGTTTCTCAATCCAGTCAGTGATTGCTTCCATAAGGCAACGGCACATGTTTCCGTAAGTATGCCCACACACTTTAATCACTTCGCTTTCGAATTTTACAGCGATTTCATTGGGAACTTTCGCACACAGACTATATTCTTTTTTTTCTTCACTCATTTTTTTATCACTCCATTTATAATTTTTATAATTTATAATTTAATGATTATTTAGATTTAGTATTTATAAACTTGTAGGTCAGAGATTGTTCTAAATAGGTAAAAATCTTACTATATAGTACATTTTTATCAAATTAAGACATATCTTTTTTGAGAGTGTGCTAACAGTGCTAACTGTGCTAACAAAAGTAAAAAAATAATAGATTTAAAAATGCATTAGATAAGAGATTTTAGATTAAATTTCCATTTTTTAGTTCAATTTAACCCTCTTTAATTAACAAAAATATATTAAATGATGATTTCCATTAACAAGATTTTTGTCGTGTCCCTAATCTAACGAGATTAAATGATTGAATATAAAAAGAGATAAAAAACCTACTTTAGAAGCCAATATATAGCCGACAAAATTCGATTTTTTATTTTGATGAAAAATATATTAAAAAAAAGTTTTAAAAAAATTGTTTGGTTATTTATCCTTTTTCATTTTTTTGCTTCGTCCTTCGCCTAGGTCGGGATTAATAATTATCTCTTCTTTAAATGGTTTAGACAAAAATTTCGTTATTTCTGTTATATCAACTTCTTTACCTATAGCTTTAAAAAACTCTTGAAATTGTGAGACTTGACCACCAATTATACCTTTAGAAATCTTTTGGTCTAACTGTTTAATGAAATCCTCCAAATCGTTTAGTTTTTTATCGTATTCACTTTTCATATTTGTTAATTTATCTTTTAATGCTTCATTTTCAATTTCTAATCGTTCTACTTTCTTACCCACTTCTGAGACCTTTTGATTTCCATTGCCTAAACTAACCAAACTATCAATTTTTTCATAATAAAACTTAGCAAACTCGCCAACTTCTCCCTCTTTTGCTTGTTCTAATATCATATTATAATGTTTATCTTGAACATCACCTTTTTGACCCATAAATCTTTTAATAACTCCTTTATTGATTGAATTTCTTTCAAGTGTAGTACTAAACCATCTCCTAAGGCTTTTTGGAGTTATATTTTCCAAGTCTATTTTTTCAATTACTTCTTTAAGCGTTTCAGTGAAATATCTTGGTTGCATTTTTGAATATATGTTGTTAGTTTTCTTTTTGCTAACAAACAGCCAAAAATTTAAAGCTTTTTTTAAATAATCTCCATTATTATCATAGATTTTTTCGCCTTTTCTCTCTCTCTCTTTAAGATATATATTAATTGAATTACAAGCCTCTGTATTAAAAAAAGTTTGATAAATAATTCCGTCTTTTTGTCTATTGCCTTGCAAATAACAAATATTATACTCTTTTATGTATCCTTGTTTAAAATCTCTAATCTTTAAGTTAAATAAATCTATATCATCTAAAGCAGAACCTAACTTACATATAAAAATATTCTATCGAGTATATTAATAAAAGTGTCCTTAATTTGCTTAAGATAATCCTTTTTATTTTCATTTACAATTAAATCTTTATTATGCCTCCAAGTCTTTTCATTTATATTTTTATCTGATATCTTTGGCTTCTCTTTTTTATGGTATTTAACGGGGATTTCTAATCTACTATAAAAGCTTAATACCTTAGAAAAGACATATTGTATTGCACTATTCCAATTAATTTTCGTCTCAATTCTTTTGTTATTTAATGTATTTTTCCATTTTTCGTCATCCGTATCCGTTAAATAACCAAAAAAAGCATTTAACTGATTTTTAGCTATATTTGTTTTTTTTAAAGGGTCTTTTTGTAAATCTTCATTATGTTCTTTAGCAAGTTCACTAGGATTTTTCTCTATAAAATTACAGAATCTCTGCATTAAAGATAATCGTTCCCTTGTAGATTTTATCCCGTTTAACCATTTTTGTATGTATGGGTCATTTTCAAGCTCACTAAAATCGAGATTTGATTGAAATTTACCGTTTTTATCTTTTTTATATTTTTTTCTTTTTAAATGTTCAACATTTGCCATAATTACTATAAAGAAATTCTGAGATATAAATTTACGGATTTATGCGGAAAGTTATATAAGAAGAATAGTTTTTAGAATCAAATAAAATCAAAAAAATGAAAATAAGATAAAAAAGGTCGTAAAAATGGAATTAGAATATGAGCTTACCAGTATACACGGAATTGGAGAGTCTACCAAAAATAAATTAATTAGTGCCGGGATTACCGGTGTTGATCAATTAGCAGGCCTTACTCCTGAACAGTTAGCGAAAGTAAAAGGATTTGGACTTGCTACTTCAAAAAGGATTATCGAAAACGCACAGGAGTTTACAAGACATAATGGGGGCGGTATGCCTAGAATTGTTAAAAATGAGCCGAATTTTGAAAAGCAAACCGCTTCCGTTTTTGAAAACGCATCAGTTCCTAAAAATGATAATGTAAAATTAGACTATTACTTGACGTTAGAAGAAGAGGAACCATTAAAGACCACTTTTCAAGATGAGTTTGAATGTAAAGAATTCAAGGTCGGTTCACAAGAAGAGGATGAGCAAACTCTATTTACAGCCCCAAGTGCGCAAAGCTTCCATGCTATAAATCAGCCAATCAATCAACCAGATAGCGCTATTGAAGAAATAGAGGCCTTTATTGAAAACGAGCTCACAATTCAAAAACCAAAAAAAGAGCCTCTTCAAGAAGCAATTATTCCCTATGAAGATGAGGGCTATGATAAACTTAACGGGGAGATGTTAAGCAAAGAAGAGGTTATTCAAGTGAAAAAAAACATTGTCCAACGATTTAAGAAGTTAGGATATTCCGTTCTTGACAAGCAATCAAACCTGCTCAGAGGTATTTCGAAAGATATTGATATATTGGCTTATAAAATATTGGATGTAGATGATTTTGTAGGGACGTTTGTCTTTTTCCCAGTGAAAATAAGCCATCTAAGAGGAATATTACTTATATCTGAAGAACATATTATCTACAAGCCTACTAACATGGCGGTTGAAGTATCTAAAGAAAGTTTGGTATCTGCTCAAAAAGAGGTATTTAATAATATAACCACGGGAGGAACTTTACTTCAATTATTACGTAAAAAACTGGCCAAAGAGACGCTATCTATTAGAAAAACCAAGGACGGAACGCCTTTATTTATTGCTATCAACCAAAAGGAGTATAAACCGGTCATACATCCAGTTCTAGTGAGTATAAGTGAGCCCGCATTTCTTGAAAAACCTGCTATGTTTTCATATCAGCGCAAGATAAATTTACATGTTGTTGGATTTGAAGCGATAAAGGCCTTGGTAAAATTCTTGGAAAAAAAAGTCTCGTTCAGGGAATCTTTTTTTTCACCAAAGAACACTATTATACGATACGACCGGTCCGTTGCCAAGATGAAAAATGATTTTCAAAAATACTCGGTTCCTTTCTTATTGTTTGGCGTTATATTTGCATTTATCATGCTTCTACAAAATATCATTCTTTTAGCGACGTTTACTAACTTAGGAGTAGCCGCATTTATTATTTATGGGTTTGCTATATGGTTTGTCTATAATACCTTTATAAAATCCCAAAAAACTATCAAAGCAGACTATCAGACCCCCTATTATCTTAAACCCGTTCAGATAGATGAGGTTGACGTATATAGCATAAAAGATAAGATGGGCGCCTATGAACTTGACCAAGCCCTTTATGAGTGGATTGGGAAATCTTGTGAATTTTCTTGCGTCAGTGAAATTGAAACTGAGAAAGCACTTGAGGACCAAGAAGATATTGAAGCTTATGGCATTCCATTGAAAAAACAAGTAAATGTCCCCATAGCTTCTCAGTATGAAAGAGAGGAAACAGCTATAGAAGCCGAGACTCCTCTTGAACCAAAAAAAGAATCGGTAAAAGGGCAAATGATCTCAAAATATAGCGCGTTCTTGGAGGATTGAGTGAAAAATGATGAGCGATAAGACTTGTAAACACTTTCGGATTCTGTATGTGCTGGGGCTTCTTTTGTCGTTTGTATCTTTATTTTTAGAGTGGTATATCTATCAAGTGTACGATTCCCATCGTAGCTTAAAATCATATTGGAGCTATAATCCTATTACAGGATGGTCGACTGTTTTTTCTGAGAACTCAACTCTTAATAATACCCTCAAGCCTAGCACCTTTCACATTCCAATAACGTTGACTATTTTATATATCATAATGCTGGCAGTCTCAGCATATACCGTCATCTTTAGGGACGTGGAGCAGCACGAGGAGCTCGAAAAATTAACGATAAATGGCTATGCCAATATTTTTCTGCTTATGCTCATGTTATTTTATATTTTCGCGTTCCCGGTATTTTACTTAGTTCCTAATAATCTGTATTTCCCTTTTTTGCATGTCAAAGATAAAGATGCGAATCTGGTGTATCAATATTCCATTGGACCTGGATACTGCCTTCAAATATTTGGCTTTATTTTTGTGTTTCCTTATGCGATATTTTACTATTATACTGTCACTGGCTTTCGATCCCAAAAAAATTCCGCCAAAAATGCGGTAGCACAATACATAAAAGCCGTACAAGACCCGGTTGATATGGATAAATTAATTGCCAACGAGCAATTAAAACTTAAATTCGGCGACGAATCGTTTGATATTCTCGAAGAGCTGGAGAGCTATCACCCACAACCAATAAAAAAGAGGGCGGGCTAATGAACTACGAACTAATAGATGCCAAGTTAAAAACACTAATTAAAGTATGTAAACAGACCCAAAATTATAAAAAATTAGCGGCTCTCAGTTTAGTTTTGGTGGGAAACGTATTAGACGAGATCGGAGTGAAGTTAGGGATTCGGCCACGAGATAAAGATGCTCATGAGACTATTTTTCATTATATGACCTTAATTAACTCCATTTTGCAGGATAATTTTAAAATGATTCTATTTCAAGAGGATGTAATCGAGTCCGTTAAAACCACTGAGCTCTTATTTAGTAAGCATAAGGGAAATATACCTATGGAATTCATCTCCGAGACGTATAAGCTGTACTATGATTTTAGGAAATTAGAAATTCCAAACTTATTTGAAAAACTAGATGTGGAAGTGATCGCTCAAAACAGCGAAATGAGAGCTTACTCGCTACTTTCAGGAGTTTCAGAACAGACAAAGAGAAAAGGTTCTGATCAGAAGTTAAAACAGGTCATTGTTCACGGGTTTAAAGAGCAGGAGATAGATATGCAAAAAGATCTGAATGAGGCATATGATAAAGGGAAGTTCGAAAAAATGATCACCCTCAAAAACGCGAAAGTTGCTTTGGAGCAACATGAAGGCGGTAAAATTGTGCTTCGGGGGCGTTTAAAAGACAATATTATCTATCAGCGTTCGATTCCCCATATTTTTGGGTATTTGATGATTGGGCTGTTTCTGCTTTTTTTTGTACTGGGACTATCGGTGGCAATTCAAACGATTTACCATCCAAAACTCACTGCTCAAATGAGCATATTCTCCTTAACATTTTTTGGCACGGGGTTTTTCTTTATCATGCTCTATAGACAATACTTTAAAAAAGGAGGGATGTAGCCGTGAACAGAAGTAAACCAGCCTATTCGGATCATGCTTTTGCCAATAGGATGAAAGAGGCGCCTGCCGAAGAACCGCGTAAAAGTAAACACTTAGACATATGGAACGATAACCCTTCATTTATAGATATTAATACTATCTATGCGAACATAAAAGGGCTTTCAGTACTTATTGTTGCTGTATTTTTCATTATCGCGCT